>Ga0079998_108531_pt1 | contig 10690 bp, 11 predicted proteins | sample PerSpoBPS_BMetaG_FD_69201 | JGI IMG/M metagenome (GOLD analysis project Ga0079998, IMG submission 69201) | Thermal spring microbial communities from Yellowstone National Park, Wyoming, USA - Perpetual Spouter B (PS_B) MetaG (SPADES assembly)... | ecosystem: Environmental > Aquatic > Thermal... | reverse complement strand
AAAAAGTTCTCTCCTTGTTATCCCGCAACCCATGGCTACCACCACACAACTAAAGCGGTATCCTCAAGAGGAGAAAAGGCCTGATAAGCCCTCTCTTTGTCTGAAAACAGGTCCTTAAAAAGCCACCCATCTATACAGTTATCACAATTCATCAACCTCGGCCGCAAGCTCTCCTGCGTCCAAAAAACCCTCAGCACGCCCAGATTGAAAAGTTTGTAAAGAACCTCCTGCGGAGTTCCTCTTCTTTTGTATGCATACGCAAACTCGCCGTAGTCTCTTATGGGCTTGACCATGAAATAAAAAGGGATGTCGTAGATTAACACCCTAAAGGGACTTCCCTCCCTTACCTCAAGCTTAGCTTTTGCGGATACCTCCAGATAGTCAAAAAGGGCAGAAAGGTTTGTATGCTTATACACGCTTTCTCCTAAAGCTTTTTTTGTTCTACACAAGTAAACATCCATGCTTTAAAATTATAACCTGATGGCGGACTTTATCAGCCTTCATAAAGAAGAGTGGGTTGCTTTAATAAGCGGGCTTGAGTTCTCCGCTATGGTATCCCATGCCAAGATTTTGTTTATCCCAGTGGTGATTGCTGTTCTTGGGCTGTCTTTGCTTATCTGGTTATACAGGCTTGAAAGAGAGAGGGAGTGGAATGCCTTCATCCTTTGGCTTATCTTCTCCAGCATCATTCTTATCTCCTCTTTCAAAACCCAGAAGGTGGTGGTGGAGTTAAACCCTGTAGTTCTGAACTCAAACAGCATGCTGTTAAAGCCCAATGTTGATGAAACGAAGCTGGAAGTTGACAAAAACAACCTGATATTCCGCTACAAGGCGGATGCCAGTGGTATATCTGCCCTCCTTGCCATTCCTGATAAGATAGCGGCTTTGATGTTTAACTTTATGGATGCGGGGCTTTTGAAAAAGCTTGCGGGGGTATCCAACACAATGACCCTTGATAATGTGGCCTGCCAGGACCCAAGGTATTTGGCGGGGGTCGCACACACGCTGGTGTTAAGTGAGGTGTTCGGTTTGACGGAAGAAAGTGGACAACCTCCTATTAACTTTGAGAAAAAAGTGAATGCTTTTGAGGAGTGCTACAGGAATAACTTTGAAGGGAATTCTACGATTAAGGGTTCGGGTTTGACTTTTAATTTCAGTGGAGAAAGACTTTGGAGGGCTATGGTAAGGGGGGCGACGGTTGGTGGGGCTGTGGGGTTTCTGTTTGGTAATGTTTTTGGCAGCGGTGTAGGGGCTACTGTTGGGGGTGTTGTGGGATTATTTCGGGACTTACTGCTATGGTTAGTTTCGAGGGCAATATAGATTGTAAGGTTTTTGTTGAAAATGGATATAAGAAGATAGCACTCCAGTTGGCCCAACAATGTGAGAAAATGTTGGGACCTAAGAAATATAACAAAGACCTTATGGTGAAGGCTGTGATTGCTTGCACCACAAGCCCAGAAACTTTACTAAGTGGTGAATTTAGAAGTTCTGCAGGAAATTGTGTCATGTTGAAGCGAAAAACTTTAGATACGATTGAGTATGCGAAACAGGAGATGGACAGGTTGATGAACTTAGGTAGGCAAGGGTGGTGGGGTAATTTCAAAGACGCTTTGGCGAGGGCGGTGTCTGACGCAAAGACTTGGTGGTTTTCTACCACATACATGGATTTTCCTTTGAAGTTTGACCTGCTTGCTAAGGGGCAGGGTATAGTGCTTGGCCTTTTGACCGGGATGTTTCCCTTTGTTGCGGTGCTGTCGGTGATACCTACTGGAAGGAGTTTTATGAATTGGTCTTTGCTTTTGAACTTTATGATTGCGTATTTTATGGTGAAGATGTGGATACCGCTGCTGTTTTTTATCGTGAATTTGGCGGCGCATAAATTGGGGGCGTTTGCGGTAGGAGGTTGAGGATGGGAACCTTTTTCTTGGGAGACAAGCTGTATATTACCTCTTCTGACTATGCGTTGATGGTGGAGTATCTTGAGGGAGGAGTGGAGATTTCTATTAATGGCAATGGGCGGTTTGGGAGCGAGAGGGTATCTGGAAGCGACCTGATAAGGTTTGCGGGTGCGTGTTTTTCTGCTGGGTATGGGATAGATGGGTTTGAGAAGGAGGTTATAGGTGGGCTTTATGTGGAGCATGATAGGATACGGGTGATGGTGCAGGGGTCTATGAACGACAGGGTGTTTGTGAAGGTCAGGCCTGAGCATTTTTTGGAGATAGCCCATATATGCATTGCGAGGTATTATCCTCTCAGTGGGAACCTTGTTGTGGCGGACTATTCACTTACTTACAACCTTAGTCCCTCAGGAGTTCTGCTGCTTATCAGGGGCAAGGAAGGCCAGGGAGAGATATTTGTGGAGAGGGAAAAGGCCAGTCTGCTTGTAGGGCTTATAGAGGCAAGCTTTATTGGAAGGTCTTTGGGTGGTGCGAGGCTTATATCGGAAAAAGAGGAAAAAAGCCTTTATGTGGAGGAAATAGTGGAGGCAAAGGAAACTCCTGAGAGGCTGATTGTGGATCATGTGGTCTATGGCAATGAAAAGAGGCCTGTGGAAAAGCCTTTGCATGAGTGGATGGTGAGTTTGAAGGAGTTTGCCAAGGACAATGGGAAAAGCCCTTCTGGAGTTTTGCGGGCCTTTTTGAGAAAGCATGGAATAAGCTACGACAGGAAGATCCTGCTTATTTTGAGGGAGAAGAAGAAGGAGGTCCGCCTTAGGCTTCCTGTTCATTTTGCAAAGGGACTTGCTTTGGTGTTGGAGAGGTGGATTTATGCTGGCTGTTAAGCTGATTTTGGGCACGCTTGTATTTTGGGCTGGGCTTTTTCTTCTTCTGAGGGACACATACAAAAAGAACCTTGAGAAAGCCAGACAGGACCCCCATCCCAAATACGGCGTAAGACTTTTTTACTTTGTGTATTTTGTTGGTTTATTTTTAGGCTTTCTGTTTTTTCTAACAAGTTTTTTGATTTCGCCCTACCTTGGGCTGTTGGTTTTTGGGCTTTTAGCGGCTTTTAGCGGTTTTTACTTTCTCTATCGCTTTAGTCTGTGGGCATACAGAAAAGTGCCCGCTTGGAGGTCTCCCTATCGTGTGGAGCCCATTGAACCATCGGTGAAGCTTTTTTATGACCCGCCCATTGAGATATCCTTTGGAGAACTTAACAAGCATGTGCATGTTTTAGCACCTTCAGGCTCGGGAAAAACCAAGTCTGTGCTTGCACCTCTTGTGGCACAGCTGCTTGAGAAAGGCATAGGAGTTCTCTGTATAGACCCAAAGGGGGACAATGAGGTAATCTCCGCCTTTTTAAAAATAATGCAGAAGGAAGGGAGGCTTTCGGATTTTCAGTATTTTGACCCAGTAAAGCCTTTGATTTCTTCTTCTTACAACCCGTTTTATTATGCGATAAAGCACGGCAAGTATCACGATATAGCGGTAAAAATCATTGCTACTTTGCCCAAGTCTGGCGGGTCTGCTACTTTTTATGAAAAGATACAATCTGAATTTACACGGGCACTAACATCCCTTCTTTCAATACTCCCTCAGACTGGGAAGATGGTCAATTTTATTGACCTTTATGCGGTGGTGGCGTATTTGCCCAGATCCATAGAGTATCTTTTGGATACCTACAACATTGCGGGAAAGGCAAAGAATGAACTATATGAACTTTGGATAAAGACCATAGCAGACGAGGCGAGGCACAACAAGGAATACAAAAATTATCTTCGGAACCTTGAACAGCACTTAGCCCTTTATGCCTTTACGTTCCATCCAAAGCTACTCAACGCTTACGACCCAGAAATTCGCATAAGTGAGGGATTTAGGAAAGGAAAGCTTATGTATTTTGCTTTGAGGGCACTGGATTTTCCTTCTGGAGAGACGCTGGATATAGGGAAGATGGTGTTTTTGGACCTTATGGGGCATGCGGCGTGGAAGTATAACAGCGGGGTGAAGTTCAACGTACCCGACATGGTGTTTGTGGATGAGGCACCGCAGGTGTTTGTGCCCGAGGCAGAAAAACTCTTTGACATGGCACGGGGTGCGGGCATAGGTGTGGTTCTTATCCATCAGTCTATTTTCCAGTTTGAGAAAATCCAAAAGGGTCTATTTCAGAATATCTTCAGCAACTGCAACGTCAAGCTAATTCTTGGTGCGGGAGACGATGAGACCGCCAAGTTCTACGCAAACTATCTTGGAGAAGTGAAGACTTACGGCAGAAGCAGGTCTATAGGTGGGCAAAACCCTATTCTTTCTCCCACCTCTGTGCTTTTCCCTCACTGGGGCGAGGTGGTTCAAGAAAAGTATGACTACAGAGTTCGCCCTGAAGAACTCAAGACCATGAAGCCAGGGACCGCTTATCTGATTACTCCCAAATACTTTGGCATAAAAGGAAAGCTATACTACTTTGCAGACGACAATCCTATAAAGCCTGAATACCTTCTCCCAAAGAAGGCATACGCGGACTACAGCGACGAAGAAAAGGGCTTGGTTTTACTTTCAAAGTTCAGAAAAGAGTTTGGTATGGAACCCAACGCAGAAGAAAACGCCAAAAAAGTGTTGGAAATCAGACAGGCAGTGGCTTTGGATTCCCTTGACGAACAGCCCGCCTTCTTTGACCCAGCCAACGAGTTTGCCGACCTCACAGCCCTTTTTGCACACGACCAGGTCAACCCAGATGTTCTTCCTGCAATAGACTCTGAACAAGGTCAGTAAGCTTCTTCTTAAAGTCCTCCTCTATTTGCCTACTTTCCCTCTCATACTCCATCACCAACTCCACAACCTTCGCCACAACCTCCTCTTTCTTTGCCAAAAGTCTCGCATCCGCCTTCCCAAGATACACACTCTTTACCTTCCTTCCCTCCCGCCTGCTAACATACAAATACGGCCCATGAGGACAACTCCTACACCTTTCTTTGCCACAATAGACTTTCTTGACATAAAAATCAAGCCCATACTCCCTTAGGATCTCCCTTACCAACTTCATACTATCCATTTTAACCAACCTATTCACTTGGTTGAACATGTTATAATAAGAGGTATGAGGGTGATAGGTATTGATATAGGGTTTGGGCAGGTGAAGGTAGTGTTGGATGATTTAGCTTTGAAGTTTCCAAGCCAGATTGCCCAGTTTTTGGAGGGCGAACTTTCAGATGTGCCTGTGGTGGAACATGGTGGGCTGCAGTATGTGGTGGGGGAAGAGGCTACAGCGTTTCGGCACAAGCTGAGCCTTAGCACAGTGGAGTTGCTTATCAGGTATAGCCCAGTTCTTCTCAAGAGGGCGCTGCTGGAGGTAGGAGAGGGTGGAGAGTATTTTGTGGTATCTGGGCTTCCTCCGAGGTTTAGGCACATGGGAGAGGAGTTTAGCAGGGCTTTGCAGACTGTGGAAGGCGTGGTGAGGGTGTTGATAGTTCCTCAGGGTGCTGGGATTTTGGAGGATGTGAAGGACTATGTGCGGACGTATGGTGGTGCTTTAATTTTGGACATAGGCTTCAACACGGTGGATTTTCTGTCGGTGCGGGTGAAGGGCAATGATTTGGTGAAGGAGAGAGGAGGGACTATAGAGGGGCTTGGAGTGAAGAGTGCGGTGGAGATATTCAGGAGTTTGCTTCCTGCGGAGGCGGGCTTTCTCAGGAATGAACCCTATGTGTTTTTGGTTCCTTACTTTGCAAAAGGAAGGCTGACGCTGGCGGGGAAGGAGTTTTTCTTGCAGGAAGAAAAAGCAAAGGCCAGCAAGCTGTGGACAGAACAGATATACCTGCGGCTTCAAGAGGAAATCGGCGAACTTATCAAAAGCAAGCCTGTTTTTGTAGTAGCGGGAGGCGGTGCATACTTTTTAGACAGGTCTCTCTTTGAAAGGGAGGTGTATATTCCAGTCCAGCCAGACTTTTCCAACGCAAGGGGCTACTACAAACTGGGGGTGGAGGCACTCAGAAAGAGGTTTTAGTCGTGCGTGTGATTGAGGTATTGGAGAGAAGTTCGTTTAGTATAAACCCGTTGGGTGGTAAGCTGGTGTATGTGGAGGGAGGGATATTTCCTCAGAAGAGGGAACTTCTTAGGAGGGAGGAGGTGGATCCTAAAATTCCGTATCCTCTTTTGAACCCGCTTCAGACGGCGTTTGAGATGTTTTATGAAGGTGGGAATGCAGTGGTTTCGGCACCTACCTCTGCAGGCAAGAGTTTGCTTGCGTATTTGTTTATGAGGCGTCATGAGGGTAGGGCGGTGTATTGTGCACCTACGAAAGCTTTAGTGGGAGAGAAGAAGATAGAACTTGGGAACTACTACAAAAGCGTGGGAATGCGGACGGGAGACAACATCCTTGAGAACTTAAAGGAGACAAGGCATGATGTGGTGGTGGCGGTGTATGAAAGCTTGGCACAGGGGCTTAGGAATAGGGCAGACTGGGTTTCTGATATATCCTGTGTGGTTTTGGATGAGGTGCACCATATCCGTTCCAAGTGGGTTATAGAGGAAATCATTGCCTATCTCAAAGCAGAAGGAGTGCCCGTTTTAGCCCTGTCTGCCACCCTGCCTGAGGAGGAGGAAATTGCCCGCTATTTAGATGCCAACCTTCTCATTAAAAGCAGATGGAGACCGGTGCCTTTAGAGAGATATTACTATAGCCTTGCGGGCCTTGTGAGAGGGAAAAACTTTGAGAAGGAAGCGGAGAAGGTCTTCCATGCAATCTATGAACTCTCCTCTCCAGAGGAACAGACTATTATTTTTGTTCCAAACAAGACGCTTGGCTGGGCTTTGCTTGAATATGCCTACAACAACAGGCTTGGCATTCTCAACGAAACTGTGCCCTTTGATATGGAGGAGGATGAGAAAAGACAGCCCGAGATTGCCTTTCACAATGCGGACATCCCAAAAGAGGAAAGGCAAACAATAGAGAAGGCTTTCAGAGAAGGGAGGATAAATAAGCTTATAGCCACGCAGACCCTTGCTTACGGTGTTAATCTTCCTGCGGACAAGGTGATTGTTTTTGTAAGACCCATAAAGAAGGACAGATGGGAACTTCTACCCAACGAGTTTGACATCCTTCAGATGGAGGGAAGGGCGGGAAGGCTTGGGATAAAGGAGAAGGGAACCGCATGTTTTGTGGCTATGGCTGGAAGGGAGGGAATGGTAGAGGACTTGCTAAACAGGGCGAAAAGGGAGAGGTTTAGAACCGCTCTGGAGGAAGAGTTAGACGGAGAAGCCCTTTCCCTTTTGCTTCTTTTGGGCGTAAACCTTCATGGGTTTCATTTTGAGAGGTTTTTGAAGAACCTTTACTCCTATAAGAGGCTAAACATAGCTGATGTGCATAGAGTGATGCATTTTCTGGAGGCAACGGGATATATTTCGCTTGGGAGAGTGTCTGATAAGGGAGAGTTTTGCATTCGTTTTGGCATTCCGCCCACACGCTTTGAAGACTTTTGGAGGAGACTACGGGCAAACATGGACAAAACCGCCATAGTAAGGCCTCTTATAATCAAAAAGCTTGATAGCTACAGGGCTTATGTGAAGAAGATAGACCCGCAGCACATGTTTTATGTTCTTTCAAGGATGGGTGGGAGGCAGTTTAACGACAACACCTTTTGGTTTGTTTTTTACACTCAAGGGCTGACCATCCACTACCCACACATAGCAAGACCGCCTGGAGAATTCTCTACTTTGAGGACAGAAGCCCTACATCTTTTCAGAACACTTTATGAACTGAGAAGATTGGACTATATTGACTGGTCTTTTATGGAACTTTTGCAACTTACCCACTCTATAGCCTACGGAGTGCCTATGGAATACTCCTCCCTTGCAAGCATTAAAGGTATAGGGCACATATATGCCAACTACCTCTGGAGGGCTTTCTATGAACAGGGACTTGCCCACCAAATCCCTCCCATCCTCTCTCCCAGCACCCACCTTTTGGACATTGTCCTTACACACCAAGCTGAACTAAAAAGTGCACTGGAACATAGACTGGCTGAAAGATACTCCAAAAAGAACTCAAACCCTCAATCCGTCAAAAAGAAGGTAGAAAAACACACCAAACACATCTTCAGTCTCATTGAAAAGCAAACAAAAGGCTGGCTAATTGACGACCAAATCCTTACCATAGCAACCCACTGCCTTGCCAAACAACTCCTTCCCAAAAAAGAGGCTGTCCAACTCCTCAAATCTAAACTGGAAGAGGAGAAGGTATATTTCTAATTTTGTTTGCAAAGCTTAGAATATAATTTTGCTTTATGTTCAAACTCCTGCGGGCTTTGTGGTCTAAGAAGTTCTTCCTTCTGGGCTTCACAATTGGCTTTCTGGCTTCTTTTGGCACTCTCTCTCTGAACAGGGTCCTCTCCAAAGAGACCCTCAAACACCAAAAAGCCCACGAAGGCGCCCACAAGGGCACCCAGCATAAACTCAATTAGCTTGCCCATTTGTCCTCCCTAAAGCCATATCAATTAACTTCTTTGCTTGGGAGAATGTTAGTCTGTTTTCCTTCAACGCTTGATTGAGGGACGCACCTTCTCCTAAAACTTCCTTTACCATCTCTTGCGTGAGTTTTCCTTCCCTTGCAAGGCTAATTATCAACTGCCTTTGCTTTTCAGAGGCGGGAACCTCCCTCACCTCAGGAAACATCCTCTTTATCACTTGATTTATAAAGTCCTCTCCCACCAACCTCTCCAATAACCTCTTCATAGCCCTCGTGTAAGCCGTTCTGGCCATAGTATCATCCTTGCCCTCACTCCTGTATGCCTCTCCCACTTCACACAAAACTATCTCACTCTGCGATATCTCCACCTTACACGATACACTCACTATCACCATCTCAGGACTTGCATACTCCACCTTCACACTCTCCTTTATACTCCCACCCGCCTCTACCACCTTAGAAACCAAATACTGCCACAACTTCAACGCTAAGGGCCTGCTAATTTCATAGTTAGACCCTATCTTCACCACAAGAGACCTGTTCTCCTCAATAAGCCTCTCTAAAGCTTCTAACTGAACGGGCAACATCCTCTCCATGCCACACACCTCCTTCAGGATATTATTTTAGTCTAAATCTCCTGAATTGTCAAGAGGGACGGAAGGGTTAACTAAGTGGAAAGGAAAAAGTAAAGAGTTAGTTAACCCTGTTAAGGAGTTTTTATTTATGCGGGCATCGGTGGAATGAGGGATTTTCTATCCGAGTTCATGGTCTTGAACAAGGTGGCTTGGAACATTGCATCCAGCCCCGCCGCCAAAGGGCTGGGGACTGAAAGTTTGCTTTATGTCTTGCTCAGATAGGTATTAGCTTGTATTCTCCATCTACATAAGCTTTCAACACAATGTCAAACTCTCCTTTCGGAACCCTATAGATAGAAACATCCTTGCTTGGGTTATACCTTATCTCCGCTTTGTAAAATCCCGTTTGTCCGTCTATAGGATAAACAACCATTGGTTTTTTGCTTTTGATTTTGATTATGACAGTGTTCAAGGTTTTACAAGGTCTTAGCAAATACACCTTTTCATCTTCATCTATTTCGTCTATCAGTGCATTTTCAAACACATAAACATACACATCTTCATTCTCAACAACTCTCTTCCTCTCAAGCAATTCTGGTTCATAGAGGAATTCTACTTCACCCACTCTAAACTCTGGCAACCCTATTAATGCTTTACCTTCCTCAGTTATACCTACTATTTTGTAAATTCCGTTCTTGTATTCCCGCACCTTGTCTTTCACTTCCTCCCAAGTTAGCGTGCCTTTCATTGAGGTTCCCTTTTCCATTTTCACATAACGCCATTCCTTTTGTCCATCCTCTGTATAAACATAAAAGTAGAAGTAGTATTTCTCTTCTGGGTCTGGTGTTCTGAGATAGTTTCTATCAACCACTACAAACGCTTGTTCCTCAGAACCGAAGTCGTATACTTTTAACTCATTCCAACTATCCCAATCCTCTTTTCTTATTATGTGTAAAACCAGCCTCATTTCTTTAGCTCCCTCGGGCAACTTTTTAAGTTCTACCATCCCTACACACCTCCTTTCAGGTAAAAATTTTAGTCATTTTTACCCAAATTGTCAAGAGGGACGGTTAACTAAGTAGAAAGGTTCAAGTAGAGACTTAGTTAACCCAGTTTAGGAGTTAAGCGTGCTATTCAAAGCCCCGCACGGGCTTATTTGTTGTTGTGCGGGCAGTTCTTTTGAATGAAGAGGAGGAGGGCTTGCAACTGATTGTATGAAACAAGTTGAATAAAATTGCCCTCTCCGTCTATTACCTTTACAGGACCTTTCCCTTCCCTCTCTACACGGAGAGGATGAGGGAGGGACGAGAGGGCTTTTTCTATCTCTATGCACTCACGAAGGGACAAACGCTTTTTCTTCATGGCTTAGCCTCCTTTGTTATACTCTCACAACCTCCTTGCTCTCAAGTTCTCTTTGTTCCTAATGTACCGTGTGGAGTTGAAAGACACTTAAAGCCCGCAAACGCTTGAGGGACAAGGGTGTTCCTAATGTACCGTGTGGAGTTGAAAGACGGAGTGCCTATGGAATACTCCTCCCTTGCAAGCATGTTCCTAATGTACCGTGTGGAGTTGAAAGCACTTAACACAGAAATCCTTGTCTTTCAATAACTTTTAAGGTTCCTAATGTACCGTGTGGAGTTGAAAGGACAAAAAAGGAAGTCATAAGCTATTGTCTCCAGAAGACAGAGTTCCTAATGTACCGTGTGGAGTTGAAAGTT
>Ga0079998_109337_pt1 | contig 10720 bp, 8 predicted proteins | sample PerSpoBPS_BMetaG_FD_69201 | JGI IMG/M metagenome (GOLD analysis project Ga0079998, IMG submission 69201) | Thermal spring microbial communities from Yellowstone National Park, Wyoming, USA - Perpetual Spouter B (PS_B) MetaG (SPADES assembly)... | ecosystem: Environmental > Aquatic > Thermal... | reverse complement strand
GTATAAGAGGTTTTTTGGCGAGCATATAGTATAAAGAAGGAGATATTTTTTAAGTTATTGATAATGAATAGTTTTTATAGTTATAATAATTTGACTAATTGATGTGGGGTAGGTAAGGGGGGAGGGATTTAAAATGAATAGGGGGTGTCTATAAGGGAGGTAGAAGGAGAATTATTGGACAAGGCAACTACTTTAATTTTATTACCTTTAAAATTTCAAAACTATGAAATTTTCCATAGAAAAAAGAGAAATTGAAAAAGTTATCCCTATTATAAATAGAATTTTACCAAAAGGGAAATCCTTAGATATTCTTAAATCAGTGCTTTTAGAAGTTTCTGGAAATAGTGTTTATATTACCTGCTGTAATACTGATATTCAATATAATGTTTCAATAGATGTTTATGATAGTGAAGATGGTAAAGTTCTTGTAAATGGCTCAACGCTTATTTCAATTTTAAAAAGTATTCCTTCATCCTCTATTATTAGCTTTGAAGAAGTTAATAATGCTTTAAAAATATCTTCTGATGAAACCTATTATAAAATTCCTACTTTAAATCCTGATGATTACATTGAAGTTAATGATTTAAGAGAAAATTTAAAAATGTTTAAAGTTTCAAGAAAAAAAATTATAAAGTGCTTATCAAAAGTTGAATTTTGTACTGGTGAAGATGAGAATAGGTTATTCTTTTCAGGAATTTTGTGGGATAATAAAGGAGAGTTGGCGAATTTCGTCGCATCTGATAGTTATAGATTAGGTTTATATACTGAAAATTTTGATGAAAATTATGGAGAATTCCAAGCAATTATCCCAAAAGATGTTTATAAAATTCTTGATGAAATTGAATATGAAAATATTGAAGTTGGATTTAGTGAAGATTATATGGTAATTGGATTTATTAATGGATTTATGAATATAAGACTAATTTCAGGACCATATCCTGATTATAATGCTATATTTCCTGAAGGAATTGCTAACGAACTATATGTCCATAAAAATGAGATTGAAACAAAGCTTAAAGCGATGTCGCCTTTAAATCCAGAAACATTTGGAATAAAATTTGATAAATCTATAACAATTTTTGCTATATCTGATGATGGAGAAGAATTTAAATCAAATTTACTTGGAAAATATAATGGCGACAATATTGAGATTTATTTTCACTACAAAAGATTTTATGAGATTATAAGAGAAATGGAAGATGATATTTACATTCACATTTATTCTGAAAGCCAACCTGTCTTAATAAAATCAGAAGAAGAAAATTTAAAATATCTTATAATGCCTGTTAAATTGTAGGAGGTTAAAGATGAAAAAATACAAAATTGAAAAATACAAGAAAATTTATGACCAATACTATATTCCATATGTAATTGAGCAAACAGCGAGAGGAGAAAGAGCATATGATATATATTCAAGATTACTTAAAGATAGAATTGTTTTTCTTGGAACAGCTATTGATGAATATGTAGGAAATTTAATTGTAGCACAGCTTTTATTTTTAGAAGCAGAAGACCCAGATAAAGATATAAACTTATATATTCACTCACCTGGTGGTTATGTAACAGCTGGACTTGCGATTTACGATACAATACAATATATTAAACCTGATGTTGTAACAATATGTATTGGAATGGCAGCTTCTATGGCAGCAGTTTTGTTAGCTTCAGGAGCAAAAGGCAAGCGATTTTCATTACCAAATGCAAGAATAATGATTCATCAACCTTGGGGTGGTGTTCAAGGACAAGCAACTGATATTGAAATTGAAGCAAAAGAAATTTTAAGATTAAAAGATTTGCTTATAAAAATTCTTTCTGAGCATACGGGACAATCATATGAAAAAATTCAAAAAGATACCGAAAGAAATTATTATATGTCTGCTTTTGAAGCAAAAGAATATGGAATGATAGATGAAGTAATAAAGAAAAGAAAATGAAAATTTCTATAAAGTGGTTAATTTTTACTTTCATAACACTATTTGTTTCGTTTATATATTTTCTAACTACAGCTCCAACAGTTGTATTTTGGGATGTAGGAGAATTCCTTGCTTCAAGCTATAATTTGGGTGTTCCTCATCCTCCAGGAACACCTTTATATGTTCTTCTTGCTAAGTTTTTCTCACTATTACCACTACCTTTAAAAGAATTAAAAGAATTATTACAAGGTTATCCCGCAAATCAATTTGTTTTAAGAGTGACTTTAATTCCAATTTTAAGTGGTGGTCTAATGGCAGGTTTCTTTTATTTAATTTTTGTAGAAGGTGTTAGCTTGTTTAAAAATCAATATAACAATTATTGGGTTCATATAGCAGGAGCATTTGTAGGTTTAACACAAGCATTTACATATTCTCAATGGTTTAATTCAATTGAGGCAGAAACTTATACACCTGCTCTCGTGTCAAATATCATAGCTATATATTTTGTAATTTTATATATTAAAACAAATAAAGCAAAGTGGTTATTATTATCAGCTTATATAATGGCGGTAGCAACAGGTATTCAGGCAATATCATTATTTGGTTTTATTGGATTGTTTTTATTTCTTGCTATATTTTATAGAAAGCAAATTTGGGATAATTACTTTATAGGTGTTTTATCAGTTGGAATAGCAATTTTAGCAATCTGGTTTAATTCTTACAATATCCTTCAATATCATTATTATGAAACTGCATTAACTAACTTTCAAAAATTTTCAAATTCTGCTAATGTTATATCGGTAAATCCTTATGCTATTGCTGATGAAATGTCAAAATTAAGTAGAAATATCTTTGTGTTTAACTTTATTTTAATTTTATGCTATTTTGGAATTATTTGGACACTTTATAATATGAAAAAACTGAATTTTAACAATATCTTCTCAAATTTAATAATTATTTCAATTTTAATTAGTATTTTCTTTCATTTTGCTTATAATGTTATTTTAGCAAGTATAAGCGGTTTTTTAGCTCTTATATTATTTTTCGCTTATACAAAACTTTATAAAAATTGGAAGGGTGTGGCATTATTATTAGTTTTACTGGCTATTATTTGTGAATTTTGGTTATTAGCAAGAGCTTATTATTTAACGAATAATCCAATTGTTAGGATAAATGAAGGTGATCCATCAAATTGGTTAGCATTTATGGATATGCTAACAAGAAAGCAATATGGACCTCCAAATCCCCTTGAAAGAAGAATCCCACTAATTGAGCAATTACAAGTTTTATGGACTTATACCTCTTGGCAATTTATATCAATTCCATATATAACAAGAGAGCAATTTCTTCCAATTTTATATATTTTATTAGGATTAATGATTGTTGGAATTTTTGTAAATTATAGTGAAAATAAAAAATTATTCTGGTTATACTTCTTTGGACTTGTAGTAGCAGTAATTGGATTATTTATTTATCAAAATCCAGCAGATGCTCCAAGCCTTCCTGTAAATCCAGCAAACGCTCAACCGGATATGATTACAGGACAAGTTAGAATGGAAGTAAGGGATAGGGAGTACTTCTATGTTTTGCTTTATGCTTCAATTATATTTTATAGTGGCTTTGGATTATTAGAAGTTTTAAGGATTATAAAAAAAGGAATTGACAGCCTATTTTATAAGGAAGATTACTACAAAATACTAAATTTAAATAGAGATGCAAGTTTTGAGCAAATAGAAGAAGCATATAGGAAGATAAATGAAAAGTCAGAAAAGATAGAAGAAGCTTATAAGGTTCTTTCTAATCCTATTGAAAGAGAAAAATATAATCAAATGTTAATGAAAAGGGAAAAATTTAGTCCAAGTATCATAATTACTACTTTAATAGGATTTTTATTTTCATTTGGTGTTGTTTTTGCTATGATAAATCATAATTGGAAATACAACGATAGGCATAAAAATTATATAGCAGAAGATTTTCCATATAATATTCTTTCAAGTCCAATTGTATCAAAAGATGGTGTTGTTCTATTTACGAATGGAGATAATGATACATTTCCTGTTTGGTTTGCTCAAGAAGTTTTAGGTTATAGAAGAGACATATTTAATGCTAACCTATCACTATTAAATACAAATTGGTATATAAAGCAACTTAAAGGATGGGGTGCTCCTATAAGTTTTAGTTATGAAGATATTGATAAGCTACCTGTTTTTATACCTATTTCTAATAATAGATTTTTGCTATTGAGAGATTTGGCTATTAGAGATATGATTGCAACAAGTGTTGGTTATAAAACAAAAAATTATGTTAATGTTTTAACAGAAAAAGGAATTGTCAAAATTCCAAAAATTTACCTTGAAGATGGTGAAAAATTTGTAAAGGAAGTTATAATTGGTAGGGAATTTAAAGTTCCAATTTATTTTTCAATTACTTGTGACCCTGATGCTTATAAAGATTATAAGAAATTATTTATTCTTGAAGGATTAACTTGGCGTATAAATAATGATTATGTATCAGATACAAATGAAGAATTTTCTTCTATTAACATTCAAAGAACTGCCTATTTATTAAGTGGAAATTTTGACCCAATTGATTATATTGAAAATTACGCAAAAAAATATAAAGTCTTAAAAGATACAATTTTCAGATATAGAAGTATATTTGATGAAAGTGTTTATAAGGATGAAAATCACCAAAGAATTTATAGAAACTACGCAACAGTAGCATTTTCATTAGCAAATGCTTTAAAAATAAGGGGAGATTATGAAAAATCCATTAAATTTTTTGAATTCGGTAAAAGGTTTCTTCAAGCCTTAACATTAAAAGATAATTTCGTTTATATTCAAATTTATCAAGTTGATTTGGAAATTGCAGACAATTTAATAAATTTAAAGAAATTTGATGATGCTAAAAAACTATTAAATAGCTTAAAATCAGAAATTTTAAAAGTAAATGACCAAGAATTTATCAACTATATGAATTTTAGAATAGAAGAAAAATTAAAGGCAATTGAGCAAAAATAATTTGCCTTAAAATTTAAACTAATATGAGACTTAAAGTTTTATATTTTACAGACAATAATAAGTTTTTATAGCTCTTTAAGAAGGCTTTTGAATTAGAAGGAAAATTCAATTATTTTTATTCTCAAAAAAGAGCAAGACCTTTTAAAAAGTTAAAATGGATTTTGAAAAGAAGTTTCCTCGTCAAAGCTTTGAAATATCCCTGGGAGCAGTTTTTTCTATTGAAGATTACTAAGAAAACAATAAAAATTATAAAGGAGGTTAAATTATAATAAATTCTTTTGGTGGTATAAAAAACTATAGATTTTTGGGGGAATTTAAGGAAGCGAAGTTTTAAGGAGAAGCCTTATTTTTAGGTTGGGTGGGGAAAATATAATAAATAGTTCTAGAATTATTGAACAAGGCATTGCTTTGTCTAATAATTATTGTTAAGTTCTTGACAATCAATAAGTTATAAAAAATTTTCTAAAACTATTGATTTAATGGGGGATTTAAAGGGGCGAAGCCCCCAAGTCAAAAAATGGGGTTTTTTAAAGCCAAAGGCTTAATTTCAGGGTGGGTGGGGAAAATATAATAAAATAAACAATTCCAGAATTATTGGACAAGGCAGAAAAACATAATAAATAGGCTTTAAAATTTAAAAATGCCTATTTTATATATATTAGGGATTATCTTTGGAGCAGGTGCTATTTTATGGCTTTTGGAATTCTTATTTAAAATAGCAAGTATTGTTATTGTAGCCTTAATTATAGGATTTCTTGTTTATTATGTATCAAAAGGAGGTGATTTTGCCATGAATAACAAAACCATAGCAGGTATAATAACAGGGTTTGTTATATACATACTTCTTTTAATCATCTTCAATTTTCCGATTTTTGAATACAAAGAAGGATGGTGGATCTTCTCTTCTATTAAGAAAGTAGGTCTTTTTGAATTTTTAAGAAGAGCTGGTTTCTCGCAAGAATTCATACACTTATTTTTACTTACCATTTCCTTCTTTTTAGGATTTTCATTTAGGGAAAGAGTTTTAGAAATTCTTAGTTCAGAAAGAAAGCAAATTGAATCTAATAAATCTAAAAGCAAAGAGATTGATAAACCTAAGGATTTTGAAAGTTAAAATTCATGCTCTAAAATTTCAAACTTGAAATGAGAGAGATTTTAAAAGATAAAGATAAGAAGCTTCGCAAGTTCAAGGGTAGATTGGACTCTCTTGAAGATTTTGTTAATCCTGAATGGTGGAAGTATATATTTGATTCAATATACCTCAAAACCGATGCTGATGTCGTTATGGATGATGAACTTACTGAAAAAGAAGTTGATATATTTCTTGAAATTATAAAACCCAAGAAGGATGATAGAATACTTGATTTGGCTTGTGGTCAAGGAAGGCATACGATTGAATTTTATAAAAGAGGATATAGAGAAATTGAAGGTATTGACTTATCTGAATATCTAATAAGGAAAGCAAAACAAAGAGCGAAAAAGGAAGGTTTAAAAATTAAATTTAGAAAAGGTGATGCAAGAAATTTGCCTTTTAAAGATAATACATTTGACTATGTTCTTATACTTGGTAATAGTTTTGGATATTTTTCAAATGCCTCTGATGATTACAAAGTTTTAAGAGAAGTTTTTAAAGTTTTAAAACCTTATGGCACTTTACTTTTAGATATCGCAGATGGAAATTATGTCAGAAACCATTATAAGCCATATACTTGGGAGTGGATAGATGATAAATATGTTGTTTTAAGAGAAAGACAACTTTCTCATGATAAAAGACTTTTAATTTCAAGAGAAATTGTAATTCATGCTCAAAAAGGCGTAGTTGTCGATCAAATTTATTCTGAAAGATTATATTCACAATCCGAAATTGAAGAAATGCTTAGAAGTGTTGGTTTTATAGATATTACATTTCATACAAATTTATTAGCTCAATCAAAAAGAAATATGGATTTGGGTTTGATGGAAAATAGAATTGTTTTAACTGCTGTTGCTCCAAAACATAACATTAAAATTAGTCCTAAAATAAAGATATTTAATATAACGGTTTTATTAGGTGATACAAATTTAAAATCTGATAATAATTATGAAATGGAATCAATAAGACAATTAAAAATTGCTCTTTCAAAACTTGAAGGTTATAAATTTAATTATATTGAAAGTCATAAGGGTCTATTTTATGAACTTGGGAATTTAAAAACAGATTTAGTCTTTAATTTATGTGATGATGGATATAATAATAATCCAAAAATGGAATTACATATTCCAGCATTATTGGAAGTTCTTGGAATACCTTATACAGGTTCTCCTCCTCATACACTTGCCATATGTTTTGATAAATCGCTTGTTAAATCAATAGCTAATTCTCTTGATATTCCTACACCTGATGAATATCTTATTATGCCTGACGATACGACATATAACATTCCCGCAAATTTTCCTGTTATTTTAAAACCAAACTTTGGTGATGGAAGTGAAGGAATATATAAAGATTCCGTTGTTTATAATCCTATTGAATTTACAGAAGCATTAAATAGATTGAGAAAACAATTCCCTAACATTCCAATTCTTGTTGAAGAATTTTTAACAGGTGATGAAATTAGTATAGGTATTTTGGGAAATTTACCTTACGATTATGAGATATTACCAATTTTGAAAATTGATTATTCTGAACTTCCGGAGGATTTGCCACCAATTTGTGGTTATGAGGCAAAATGGGATTTTAATTCTGAGTATTATAGAAAAATTAAATATATTCCAGCAGAACTTGATAAGGACATGGAAGAAAGATTATATGATATGATTCTGAAATTATATAATAGACTTGATTTAAGAGATTATGGAAGATTTGATATTAGATTTTCTTCTGATGGTATTCCTAAATTACTTGAAGTTAATCCTAATCCTGGTTGGTCTTGGGATGGAAAATTAAAAATCATGAGTGAATGGAAAGGAATGGAATATGAAGAAATGCTTGAAAAAATAATAAGATATGCCCTTAAAAGATATAATTTAATTTAAAATTTTTTCAAATTTTGCCTCCTTATAGAGGTTTCCATATTTAAAAATCTGAATTTTTTAAATAATAAGATTTTTATCTGCCCAAACAAGCCTTCGGCTTATAAACACCCATTCTTTTGCCTTGGGGGCTTTGACTCCCTTAAATTCTCTCCTATAAAATTAAAATCTATAAGTTCATTAAAAATTTTATTGAACAAAGCATTAAATTTTTGCTATTTTTTCTGCCCATTTATTTAGCTTAATTAGTTCTTCTGAAATTGAAATTTCACTTTCAAACTCATTTATATTATAGTTTGAAAATATAATGAAAACTTTGCTAAATGGTAATGGTAATTCAAATTTATCCCAACTTTTAAAAGTTATAAATTTTTTATACCCTACGCCAATTAGTGTTATATTCGCGTTTAGTTTTTTTAGTAATTTAAATAATTCAGGTTTTACTTTATACCTTGGACCAAGAGGTCCATCTGGAATTATCCCTAAGGATAATTTAAGGTTATAAGTTTTTATAATTTCAAAAGCTCCTTTAAATCTATCCTTTCTATATGAGCTTTCAATAACCTCAAATCCATAACTTCTTACAATATAACTTGCTATTTTTCCATCCCTGCTTGGAGATATTAAAACCTTTCCTTTTTTCCCTTTAAGAACTCTCAAAAGTGGAAAAATTTTATTATGCCAAAACAAATAAACACTATGATCTGGTCTATAACCTAAAACTTCAATTCTTAATGTCATAATATAAATTTTATAAAGAAATTTTAAGAAAAACATTATTAAAATTTTAAGGGAGATTTTCGCCTTACCCCTGCCTTGTCTAGTAATTCTGAAAATATTTATTTTTCTTCATTTTTTCCGCCCGCCCTAAAAATAAGCCTTCGGCTTTAAAAATACCCATTCTTTGACTTGGGGGGCGAAGCCCCCTTAAATCTCCCATTAAATCAATAGTTTTAGAAAATTTTTTATAACTTAATTTATTAGACAAAGCACAAAGCATTTTGCTCTAAAATCATCAATCCTTTAAAACCTCTAAAAATCTATTTACCCAATCTTCTGGTTTAGCATAATTTAAAACTAATTCTTTTGAATACTTAACAAGCTCATTTCTCAAATTACTATCTCTTAATTTTAAAATGTTCTCTCTTAATTTTCTAATGTCTCCAACCTTAAAGTGAAAATCTTCCCTTACAAAGTCCTTTGCTCCAATTTGATCTGAAACAATAACTGCTAATGAGGACATTATTGCTTCTATTACGACATAACCAAAAACCTCACTTTCAGAAGGCAAAATTAAAATGTCGTAATTTTTATAAATTTCAGACATTTTTTCATAATCAACTTCTCCCATAAAACGAACAACTAAGCCATTCTTTTTTGAAAAATCTCTTAAACTTTTATAAAGAGGACCATTTCCAATAATATCAAGTGTGTAATCATTAAGACCATTTAAAGCTTTTAAAATATCAAAAATTCTCTTTCTCTTAATCAGTCTTCCAACAAATAAAATTTTTAAAAAATTGCCTTGGTGAAATTTTTCAAAATTAAATTTATAAATGTTGAATGATGTCCAATTTAAAATAACACTTTTAGCTCCCATTTTTCTCGCATGCTCTACTGACATCTTATTTCCACAAATAACGGAAACTGAATTAGTAAATAAAAACTTTCTTATTAAATAACGAAATGGTAAAAACAGACTATTACCTTCTTTCAAATTAAAACTTTCTATCCACAAAAAATACGGAATTTTTAAATTCAATAGATTTTTAGCAACTTGAAATTCAAGAATATTTAATCCTCCACTTATTACAACCTTTTTAAATTTTTTAAAGTCAGGAGATTTTTTCAAAATCAATATACTTCCTACATCTTTTGAAAATTTATTTAAAATTCTATGAGTTTCTATTATTTCATAAGGAAAATTTATTTCGTTTATATATTTTTTCCAACTTTCTCTTCTTGGACTTGAAAAATCCGTAAAGAAAAATATCATTTTGTTTTTAAGTTTTTCATAAAGCAAATTAAATAAATATATTTTTTGAGGCGTTGGAAAATTATTTATAAATGCTATCACTAATCACACTTTGAAAATCCACAACTTAAACAAAATGTTGAGCAATCCACAAGTTCCTTTGCTCTCTCTCCTTTTAGTAAGGTTCTATTTGAGCAATTTGGACATATTTCAGCATCTTTTAGAACTTCCATTTCTAATTTTGGTTTTATATTTCCTTTTTCATCTATAAATGTTAGAGTTGGTGTTGCTATTTCACCTTTCGCTTCCAAATTACCATTTCTCACACCTTCAATAAATAGCTTTAATGCTAATCCCAAAACTGATGGCTCAGATGGCATATAAAAGCCCTTATATACATACCCTTGACCTTGTATTTCTTTAACCTTAAATAAATTTTCCACGATGAATTTTGGGTCGTCATTTTCCGAAAGTTTTCTTAAAACTGCTGAAATCATCATAGAAAGAGCAGTACTCCATTCAAGTCCAACCATATCTGAGCTATGAGCAAAAATTTCAATTGGCATTCCTTTCTCATCACCATTTACAGTAACATACCATTTTCTTCCTTTATATTTAATTTTATAAGTAACGCCACTCACAGCAAATGGTCTTTCTTTCTTTATAGGTTTTAATGAACTTTCCTTTTTCTTTTCCTCTTTCTTTTCACTTATTAAAACACCCTCTCTACTTCCTTCTCTATATATTGTTATGCCTTTACATCCTTCTTTCCAAGCCATAAAATAAAGCTTTTTAACAGT
>Ga0079998_102088_pt1 | contig 10729 bp, 11 predicted proteins | sample PerSpoBPS_BMetaG_FD_69201 | JGI IMG/M metagenome (GOLD analysis project Ga0079998, IMG submission 69201) | Thermal spring microbial communities from Yellowstone National Park, Wyoming, USA - Perpetual Spouter B (PS_B) MetaG (SPADES assembly)... | ecosystem: Environmental > Aquatic > Thermal... | reverse complement strand
ATGTGCCTGTTTTGATGAGTAGCTTGTATTTTAGCAGTAGCTGGCAGTGCTGCTCTAGGTTGAATGCGGCAAGGTCGTAGGAGCCGGTGTTGATGAGATGTTTTGCGTTTTCTAGGAATGCCTCGGCTCTTTCCCTCAAAACCTCAGCCTCTTCAAAGGACAACCTGTTTTATTACCGTTTTATGAATATATGAGTATTTGTTGATTCGACTGATTGTTTTCACGTATGAAGTCGGTGTTTTAGCTGGTTTTCTTGCTATTCCTTAAATAGGGTTTTGTGAGCTGGGTCTTTCAGGAATGGTGAATGTCTCATTTGTTATTCTGACCCGTAATTCGTCTAGAACGATTGGTAGGGTGCTTTCTTCTTTGAGGGCTGTGCGTGAGTGGTTGGGTGATGTGGTTGTTGTGGATGGTGGGTCTGTTGATGGGACTTTGGAGGTTGTGCGGGGGTTTTCGGATGTTTTGCCTGTGAAAATTTTGAGCGATAACGGTAGGGGGTTAGGGTATGCTAGGGATTTGGGGTGGCGGGCTACTGATTCGCCGTATGTTGTTATGCTGGATAGTGATGTTGTTTTAGACCCACTGTTTGTCTCCGAGGCCGTTAGGCTTATGGAGAAGGATAGGGGGCTTGGGGGTGTTGCCGCGAAGCTCAAGCCCGTTGTAACAGAGCATGGATGGTTGGCTGCCTTCCAAGGCTATAATCTGGCCATATATCTACATCTCAGGGAGCCCTGCTACCCAAGAGAGGCCGTGGCCCTACATACAGGCTGTACGATGTTCAGGCGGGCTGCTTTGGAGGAGGTTGGGGGGTTTGACCACTTTTTCAGGTTAGCTAAGGAGGACAGCGACATCAGCTTCAGGCTGAGGAAGGCGGGGTACAGGCTGTCCTACATACCCATCGAGGTCATGCATCTGGAGAGGGCGCGGTTTTGGTCGACCAACTTCCGCTACGGCAGGAGCTATGTGCACATCGCAGAGAAACACCCGGACTTTTCACCTCTATGGACCACGAAAAACGTTCTCTTAACAGCCGCTCTTCTGCTGCCACCGTTACAGACCCTTATCTACTTGCACTACCTGCGGCGGTATATGTCGCTAAAACATCTGTCACGTGGTGTGGGGGCCGTTATGGCTGGGGTTGAGACTCTTAGACAGGCTGTCAGGACGGCGGGGATGCTGTATGAACTCTTCAGGAAGCTAGTAAGATCTAGGGAGGTATCTGGCTAGTCTGTTGTAGTCCCTTATTCCGAGCATGTGTTTGGAGAGTTTTTTGTCGTCCAGTTTTCTCATGGCCTGTATTTCGGCTCGTTTTCTTATTGTTTTCCTAAGGTGGCGTAGGTTCCAGAGGATGGCTGATATTATTGCATTGGATATCTGTGTTTCCCTGCGGTTTAGCGCTCTTCTCGCGGCTGTAGTGAGGTATATGGCTGTCAGGAGTGTGGTGTATAGTATTGCGTTGCCGGCGGAGTAGTTTTTTACCAGTGTTGTGAGCTGGTTTCTTCTGCGTAGGTGTATTGTTTGTGGTGTGGCCCCTCCTGAGGTTGCTCCTCCGAGGTGGTAGACCCGTGCTGTTGGGACTGTGACAACCCTGTATCCTAGGAGCCTGGCCCTCCAGCAGAAATCTGTCTCCTCGTAGTAGATGAAGTAGTCTTCGTCGAAGCCGTTGAGGAGTTCGAAGACATTTCTCCTGACCACTATGGCGGCGCCTCTAGCGTAAAAGACTTCAAGTGGGTTTTTGATCTCTTGTGGTGGTTTTAGGCCGCTTCCGATGTCGTAGGCTCTCCCCAGCCGGTCTATTGTTCCGCCGAGGCTGTCCAGGAGCTCCCTTCTTGAGAGCTGGAGTATCATGGGCTGGGCTGCGGCTATCTTTTCATCGCTCTCCATGACCTCTATTATTTTTCTTAGCCAGTCTGGCTCGACTTCTATGTCGTTGTTTAGGAAGGCGATGTATTTGCAGTTCTTTCCGTACAGCTTGAAGCCGTAGTTGTTACCCCCCGCATAGCCCATGTTAGTTCTGGCTCTTACGACTGTTCCTCTCCCCAGCCTTTTCAGTTCTTCCTCGATTGTTTTGTCGCTTCCGTCTGTTGATGCGTTGTCGACAACCACTATCTCTAGGTTGGGATAGTCTGTTGAGGCTATGCTATGTATGAAGCTGAGGGCTTTCCCTCCCATCTTGCTGAGAGAGTTATGGTTAAGAATTACGAGTAATGTTCTTGGGTTGCCTTCCATGCTCCGGGCAGAGAACTCTGGTTCAAATATAAGTATGTTGGATGAGCTACCTGTTATATGCGTATGCATGCTTTATCATACTTTAAAGGGCGGTAGTCTGGTGGAGGCTTTGAGGTCTGTTGACCAGCTTGACTATCCAAAGGAACGATTGGTGTTGATGATGATTGATAATTACTCGGTTGATGGAGCATTTGAGTATGTTAGGGATTGGCTTAAAGCAAGGAAGGAAAAGTATATGAGGGTTGTCCATATTAGGGCAAAGGGAACTGTCCCACGGCTTAGAAACATAGGTCTCCTTACAGCCCTCAACATGGGTATCAAGTATTTTTCTTTCATCGAATCGGATGTGATTGTTGATAAAGAATTTCTTAAGAGGTTATTGGGGGTATTGAAGGAGTATTCCGGCGGAAGAATGGTGTTCTCAGTTAGTGCTGTTCGGGATGAGGGGGTTGAGAACCAGGATGCGCTCGAAAAAATTAGGATCAGATGGCTAAAGTCTAGGCGTGGAGCCTCGCGGGAGGTTACTGTGGGTGAGGCCTGTAATTCAGGTAACTGTCTCATAGATCTTTACAGGGTTAAGGATGTTGGTTTCTTCGACGAAGATGTACTCTTCATCGAAGATTTAGATTGGGGTAGACGTGCTACTAGAAGGGGGTACATCTGTTTGTTTGACGGGCGTGTTGTGATAAGACATCTTAAAAAATATTCTCTCAAGGAGTTTAGGAAATATTTTTTTAAGGGTGCTTTGTCGGAGGCTAAGCTTTTCCTTAAAAATGGTATTGCTTGGAGGGCTTTCAGGAGCGCTCTCTACTGGGATGCGGTTTTGGCCGCGTTGCTTTTTTCATGGTTTAGCCCTGTTCCGCTGGCTTTGGTTGTTTTGCTCGGGTTTGTAACCTATTTTAGAAGGTGTGTTGGGCTTGGCCGTCTTCTTCTGTATCCGCTGTCAATGCCTTTCTCGGTCGCTAAGTCGGTTGCCTTAACGGGGGCTATGCTTTACTGGGTTTTAAGGGGAGGGTATCGGACGGAAAAAGTAACGGTTCTAGGAGAACCAGACTGGGAGGTGGTTGGATAGGTGTGTGGGATTTGGTGCTCAATAATAATACCAACGCTCTATGAAGAGCCGATCGTTAACGCTTCTCTGCCTCCTGTGCCTGAGTTGGCGAATCGTGGGATTGAGGTTATTATAGTTTGGGATAGGTGGGGTTGGAAAAGCCCGTCTCGTTCCTGTAATGTGGGGGCTGCTGTAGCTAGGGGAGACATCCTATGCTTCGTTGAAGATGATGCAGGATTAGATTTTGACGGGCTGCTTGAAGCTATCAAGGATATCAGGGAGGATAGGCAATCCTTCTACTGGGCTACGGAGCCACATATCCTGATTATTGCTCGCGAGGTGTTTTTCAGCATGGGAGGCTATGATGAAAGGTATGGCCTTCCGGGAAACTGGGATGTAGAAATGAGGGAGCGGCTAAAATTTTATGGATACAGGATGAAGGAATTTCCATACGATAAAATCAAGCCTAAACATCTTAGGCCAAGCGTCTGGAATAAGAAGCGGTTTTATAGGATGCAGAAACAGCTGACACTATCATATCTAAGATACAGGAGCTTTCCGTTAAGGCGGGTAATGTGGAGGAAGAATCCGCTAGAGCTTGCGAGGAGAATAATCTGGGCTCTGGAATGGGCTCTAATACAACGTTGGAGAAGGAGGAGCATCTTCACCCGTTAAAACTGAGTCTTGCCTTGACTGTCTTTGTCTTGTTATTTGCTTGTGACTTTAAGGCCGAAAAGCAGCGAAGCGAGAACTCCGGCTAAAAGCCCTGCAGCCCTGACAATCCTGTAAGTGGGTGCATATAGAAGTCTCAGGGCGAGTCTTTCCGTTAGAGTTTCAGCTTTGATTATTCTCATTCTCAAAGTTGATGCAATAAATATCAACAGGGGGGCTAAAATTAGTATGTTTAGTGTGGGTGTTGTGAAATAGAGCGCGAGCCACGCAACGGCTAGGGGTAGCGCCAACAAGTCAACTAGTCTGACTAAGGCCGTTGCTGTGGCGTATAGCAGTCCTTTTGCACCATGTTCGCGATGCATGACTGCTAGGAGTGTTCTGCCTATCAGGTAGTTTCTTCTGAATATTTCTTTGGCGGTGTCTGGGTTGTTGTGGTAGCAGTACGCTTCCTCTACTACTTTTGCTTTGGCACCTGTTTTGTAGAAAAATGTTCTATCGTCGTGGTAGTGGAGGCTGGGGTCGAAACCGCCGTGACTTATGAAGAAATCTTTCTTGACAGCCCTGAACACCTCACCCGTACGTCTTCCAGTACTTCTAACGGTTTGTCCTTGTACCTTGACCCATGGGTTTTCTATGTTTGCTACGTATTCGTTCGCATGTGTAGTCAATAGTGCTTCGCCACGCTGTATGGGGCTGATGAGTTTTGTGACGTAGTCGGGTGGAAAGACCATGTCGGCGTCGACGAAAACCAAGATTTCGCCTGTTGCGTTGGATGCGCCGGCATTCCGTCCCCCGCCAGGACCTATGTTGCTTTCCATTCTCAGCAACCTCACTTTTCCGCCATAGCTTTCCACATATCTCTCCACGATTTTTGAGGTGTTGTCGCTTGACCCGTTATCCACAACTATTATCTCGATTTCTCGATATTCCTGTGCTAGGAGGGATTCTATGCATTTTTCTATGTGTCTTTCCTCGTTGTGTGCTGGGATTATGATTGATACGTTTGGCACTTTTCTCGTAAAAGCTTAATCTGGGCTGTATATGTGTTTGGCGTATGAGGATTGCATTTCTGCATACTCACGTTATTGAGGACTTGGGCCGGTTCGGCATAAGCCGGGAATCCTATACTAGGCATTTCGGCTATGAACACAGATATGTTAGGCTTTTCAATAACGGCCATTACAGGGCGTGTCTAATCACTTTCTCACGCTCCGTCAACGGGGTTGAGGTTAGTAGGCATGTTTGGGGCCATGAGATAAGGTTGATTCCTCTCCAAGGCTTTAAAGGAGTTAGGTATCTTCGTAGCGCTGGGGCCCTTGTTAAGACTCTGAAGGAATTTGATATCGTACACTGTTTCAGCTACTACAGCAATATCTACGACTTCGTGGCCCCCATCTGCAGGCTTCTCGGCATTCCGGTTGTTGCACAGGCGCAGGGCATATACCCCAACCTCGGGAGATCTGTATGGTTAAGGAAGTTCTTCACACTGAGGCTGGCTGAGAAGCTCCTACCCCTCAACTCGTCCGAGGCCGAGTTTCTCAGTAAAAGGTTCAAGATAGGCTTGTCAAGGGTTGAGGTTATCCCCAACTTCGTCGACCCAGCAGACCACGTGGCTCTCCCTAAAGACGTAGCTAGACGCTCAATTGGGGTTGGTGACGAAGAGTTTGTAGTCCTTACTGTGTGCAGGCTTGTACCGCAGAAAGGTGTTCAAACACTGCTGAAGGCTGCTTCGCGTCTGAGGGATATTAGTGGATTGAGGATTTTAGTCGTTGGCGATGGCCCATACCGCAGAGAACTCGAAAAGCTTGCAAAGACACTTAAGTTAGAGGACGTAGTCAAGTTTGAAGGCTGGGTCCATGGTAGCCGGGTTGGATTGTATTATGCGGCGGCTGACTGTTTCGTCCTTGCTTCTTCGGAGGAGGGGTTGCCGTTTGTTTTGATCGAGGCTGCTATGTATGGACTTCCTTTGATAGCGAGCGATAATTGGGGGACTAAGGATGTGCTGGGCAGCGGTGTTCCCGGATTTCTGGTCCCCGTCGGTGATGATGTGTCATTGGCTGAGAATATTCGACGGGTTTATGCTGATCCGTTGCTGAGGGAGAGGCTTAGGAGGGCGGTGAGGGACGAGGTTCTTAAGAGATACAGCCAGGAGAATGTGTATAGGAGATTGAGCGCCGTGTATCAGGCTTCTGCGGCAAAGCAATCAAGCTAAAGCATTAACTCTTAAGTAGATGTAAATTGTTGTAATTCATCATGGATAATCCAATGTTTTCGATAATTATTCCAACTGTCGTCGACTCTCCACCTACTTTGCAGTCGCTACCCCGTTAGGTGGATTTGTTATTGATGGGTGGTGAGTTGATCGTTGTAAGGGATAGATGGCGTAATGCAAGTCGGGCTAGAAATATTGGCGCGGCGGTGGCCAGAGGTTCTGTCTTCTGCTTCATCGATGACGATGCTGCGTTTAATTTCAGCGAACTATATGGCTACATCAAGAAATCATTGGATAACCTAAATGTCTTCTACTGGTCCGACGCTCCACACATACTGATAGTCAGTAGTGAGGTGTATTTCAGGGCGGGAGGTTATGACGAGAGGCACCCGTTGAGAGGTGCAGAAGCTGTGGAGATTAGGGAGCGGCTTAAGAGCCTGGGTTATGAACTCAAAATGCTTGACATTTCTCTGAAGCATCTGCGGGATACTTGGGATAGAAAGCATGCATTAGCCGCCAACAAGAGCCTCACATGGACATATATCACATATCATTACCTCCCTCTTAGGAAGGTACTTTGGCGTAAGCATCCCGTAGAGCTTGCACGTAGGTGGCTATGGGCACTAGAGTGGATGCTCGTACGTAGGCACATGAAACGTAGCATATTTTACAGATAAAACTTTAAAAGCGGAATTTCATTGAATAGATGATAATGACGATTAATATGCGTGAGGTTGCTGTTAAAGCCTGGGTCGGTATCTGGTATGTTATGTATGTTGTTTTACGTGTACTTCTGCGTGTCCTCATAGGTAGACGCAGAAGGGAATGGATTCAATCTGTGTTGGAGCTACATTATACCAGGGCTTACTCAATTAGATATGGACAAATATGTGGCACGCCTAGTGAGCCTGCCGTTTCTCGCACTATTCACAGAGTTTTTAGAAAATACGGTGGAAAAAACTTTATCGACGTAGGTGCATTTATAGGATTGCATACTATTTATGCATGCAAAGTCATGAAAGAGAGAAGGGGAACCGTTATTGTAGCATTAGAACCTGATCCGAAAAATTACGCGGTATTAAAAAGAAAAACTACACAATTATCATCAGTAAAAACGATGAATGTCGCATGTTATATTAAAGATGACGAAGAAATAGAATTTCATTTAGGATGCAGCGATTCTAGTGGATTATCTCCAATGGGAACTATTCGTCCTATATACTTACATCCTTCGTACTATTTTAAGAAGGAGCTATTGCAGGATACAATTGTTGTTAAGACCGTTCGCCTAGATACTTTGATTAGGAAGATGGGCTTTAGCATAGTTGATTTAATCAAGATGGATATCCAGGGTGCAGAGTATTTGGTCTTGACAGACCCCACATTGGACCTGTCAAAAGTTAAAAACCTAATAGTTGAGGTCCACTATAGATATGGTACTAGAGAAAGTAATGAAATAGTGCGAAGCCTCATAGATAAAGGTTTTAAGGTAACCGCACTATACCCTAACGAACAGGAAAACTATTGGTACCTATTAGCATATAGGGGTAAAATGCCATGGTAAGACCTTGGTTTTCGATAATTGTGCCAACTACATGTGATCTGGTCGTAATTAAGCCACCAACAGTGCTTCAACTAGAGCGGGAGTTATTCAATAGGCTGGGAAACGAAGGCCAGTTGATCATAGTGAGAGACCTATGGGGGAATGCGAATACAGAGAGGAATGTTGGAATAGCTGCATCTAGAGGCATTGCGACTTGTGTAATGGATGACGATATAAATCTAGATTGCGAGAGATTATTAGAATTGTTAAAGGTTGTAAGAGATGACAAAAATGTGTTTTTTATATCGTTGGACCCACATTTCATTGTTATTAATCGCGAAATGCTTTTAAAAGTAGAAGGATATGATGAAAGATTTAAGCCATGCATGGGTGATGATGTCGAATTGATGCTTCGGCTTGAAAGAATGGGTCTTAAGAAGGTCTTTATACAGCCACAAGAGCTTAAAGTTGAGCACCTACAACATCCGAGAGACCGCTCACGCAGATATATGCTCAACCAGAAGCATCTCACATGGGCCTATCTAGAACATAGGTACCTGCCCTTGTGGCGGCTTGTGTGGAGGAAAAACCCATTAGAGGTTGCTAGAAGGCTTAAGTGGGTCGTTGAATGGCTCCTTTACAGACGTTACCGAAGGAGAAGCCTGTTGAGCGGCCGCTAGGACAGGTGTGCACTCATAATAAACAAATCCGTTTGGGGTAGCTTGGTTTGGGGATTGAAGACCTTTTCCCGCCCCAGCAATTGATACACGACACTCCAACTGTATGGTCTGAATGTTACCTTAAATCCAGCCCTCAGAAACTTTTCACACAGCTGTCTAAGCGTTTTCTGCCCATGGCATTCTATAACCCACTTCGGAGTCTTTCTGATGAGGTCGTCGGGCAGACTCAACAGATATTTTTCACAGCCCTCGCAATCAACCTTAGCCACCTCGAACTCATCCTTAAGCACGTCAATCCATCCGACGCTATTATGTGATGTGGTGCAGCCCACGAAAGACTCAAAGACTACTCCCTTAACCCCATTTAACCGCATTGTCTCACGGACGTGTTTGGTTTGTTGATGTTCAGGCTCATATACCACGACATCCTCAGCACCCCATTTCTTGAATAGGACTGCTGTCTCACCAAGATAACCACCAACATCTAAGCACCTCCCCCTAAAATCAAAGATCCTGTAAAGTTTCTCAAACGGCTCGGTCAAAAGGGATGCAAACCCCACAGCTGGGAGGGATACAAGACCGCCCTTAAACCGTGCCAGCAATTTCTCATCAAGCCTGTAAACGAATATTCCGCGTAATAGCAACTCTGCGAAAACTAGGACATAGTCCAGGTCTAGCTTATGCCTTCCGAGGCCGAACTTAAACTCGAGCTCCTTAACCCTACCCCTATACAAGAACAGCTCAAACAGGTCATGACTGTTCCTAACAAACAGTAACAGAACGATCAAGTATTGGGGATACCTGAATACAGCTTTAAACAAGATATATGGAATGCTGAAGGGGTTTATGTACGCAGCTTTCCGCAAAACATCACAAACAGCCGGTCGGCGTAGACGTTTAAAGACTGAGCCCATTCCCCGCCTTCTATCCAATTCAGGGTATGCCTCCGAAGACCCAAATTAAAGTTTAAGCGTAACAGCCTTTACCCAGTAAACTCCGTAACAAGCCCAGCTACCTCTGCCTGCTCAACTCGGACCCAGCCCCTACCGGCAAGCGAGTATAGAAGGCCGGCGATAAAACCAGCAGCCCTAAGAAACCTGTAGGCAGGCACGTAAAACAACCTCAACACTAAACGCCCGCGAGCAGATCCAACATCAAGAACCCTATGCCTAGCTATCGCAAAAACAAATGCACCCACCAATGCCACACCAACGACTTGCAACAAAAAATGTCCCGTAAAGAGCATTAACAGCGCAGCAGGAGGAGAGATGTCTATCAACCGCTTAACAGCCATTATCAACACATCACTCGGCTTATGAGCCTTTAAAACAGAACTGCCTATCCAGAAATTCCTCCACAACACTTCCTTCGCCGTGTCGGGGTTATGATGGTAAATGAATGCGTCTTTTACTACTACCGACATAATGCCTGTTCTCCTATGGAGGGATTGGTCGTCATAATAACCAAATCTCGCGTCATAGCCTCCAACCTTTAGGAAGAGCTCGCGCCAAACTACCCTAACAAAACCAGTCCTCTCCACAGAACCGACTCCCCTAATTCGCTGATTCTGTACCATAACCCATGGATTATCCGTGTTGGCTATTATCTCGATTCCCGGGCACGTGGCCTGTGCAGACTCCTCCAGTATGGGTTTTACTACGGTAGAGAGGAAAGCCTGTGGGAACTCCATGTCGGCATCTAAAAAGGCAATAACCTTTCCACGGGCATAGAGGGCCCCTATGTTTCTCGCATTACCAAGACCTAGGTTTTTGCGGAGCCTCAGCAACCTTACCTTACCCAGATAACGCAGGACGTATTGTTTTACAACCTCAGATGTACCATCTACAGACCCGTCGTCAACAACCACCACCTCAAAACTCTCAAAATCTTGACGTAGCAGAGAATCCAGACACCTAGAAATATGCCTAGCCTCATTATAAGCAGTAACTATCACCGAAACATCAACCATGCCATATATGGTGCACAAACGTCCCTAAATATATCGCGTGCCACCCAACGTTTTAAAATACTTAAGGTGGTCCGAGGTTGTCGGCAGAGGTGTAACGGGTTGAAAGGGCATGTGGTCGTCACTGGGGGCGCTGGTTTCATAGGCTCTCATGTAGTTCAACAGCTTCTCAAGAAAGGTTATACGGTGAAGGTTGTCGACGACCTCTCGGCTGGACGTGAATCAAACCTACCGCCCGACGCCGAGCTAGTGGTAAAAGACGTCAAAACCATATCAAGGGATGACGTGTCCGGCGCAGAGATAGTGATACACTGTGCCGCGCAGGTCTCCACCTTCAAGTCTGTCGACTACCCTGAGGAGGATTTCGCCAGAAACG
>Ga0079998_136515_pt1 | contig 10751 bp, 13 predicted proteins | sample PerSpoBPS_BMetaG_FD_69201 | JGI IMG/M metagenome (GOLD analysis project Ga0079998, IMG submission 69201) | Thermal spring microbial communities from Yellowstone National Park, Wyoming, USA - Perpetual Spouter B (PS_B) MetaG (SPADES assembly)... | ecosystem: Environmental > Aquatic > Thermal... | reverse complement strand
AGCGCTATGCATGAGAAAAACAGCCTTATTGCTTCCTAGCAAGCTTATCGCCCTACTTCTATATAGTTACGTAGCATTTATAGCCATATTATGATGAACTAAATAATTTATTTAGATAGAGGTTTCTTCGTACAGTAAATAAAGATTTGCAGTGATCGAAATAGAGATATTACGAGGACGACCAAATTTTATGGCTCTGTACTCCGTGCGTGATCAGCTTGTTTTTTTATTACTATTTGATTACTCTAGATAGGATTCTAAGCAACTCCTCCGGATCTCTGGCTATTGCTAGTTTATCTCTTGAGACTCCATATTTACTGGCTTCTCTCAGCAGATCTTCGTCCCTTTGTTCATTATCTAGGAATAGAATAGGTATGTTTACCTCTTTAAATGCTGTGAGGTCCCAGATCGAGTCTCCTACATAGATCGTGTCTTTCTGATCCACACCGAGAATTCTCATGATTCTTCTAACTACCCTATCCTTCTTTAGAGGTTCCACTACGGGTATGCCTCCGGGTATTATTGCTTCTTCCTCATCGAATATCAGTATGTTTGAATAGGCATTTCTAATACTGAGTTCCCTAGCCACCCTCGATGCTAGTATATTCACGCCACTGCTTACTATAGCTATGTGGGCTCCACCCTCGATCGCAAGATCTTTTATCTCATATGAGTGCTCATAGATCTCCACCTTGGAGAATGCCTCCTCAAGCTCCTTCCTATATATGGGTCTACCTACCCTCCTTAGCAGGTGCTCTATATCCGCCTTCATCCATTCTTGATAACTTATCTTCCCCTCACTATATAGGTTGAAATATCTCTCGAATATCCCGTCTTGGGATGATCCAAAGTAGCGGTGCATATATCCCCAAGAACTCTTTATCTTAACTAGGACACCATCTAGATCTAGGAACAATAACTTGGCCAATATGACACACTCCCCATCCTGAGGGGCGAAGTTTAGCCTCTTGTTCGTATCACCTATTAATTAATTAAACCGCCGAGATATTAAATATAGTGGCCCCCATGATCATAAGGAGTGTTACCCTCCATGTTGAGGGTATTGAGAATATATCTAGAAGGGCTAGGGATCTATCAATCCTATCTAGGGACATAGCTAGAAGAGGGCACGAGGTCTGGAGTAGAAGGATCTCCCTACCACCTATCGATGATAATAGAGATCTTCTAGATGTTTGCAGAACTATCGCGGACCTGAGGAAGGATCTAGAGGGTTTCTACATAGCTGCGTTTAACTTCAGAGCCTCATCAGAGATCTCCGTAGCGGATCTTGTTAAGTGTATGAGGGGTTTAGGAACTGCATTCGCCTCTATGTTAGTGAGAGATGAAGAGGATCTCGATGAGGGGTATAGGAAGCTCTATGACTTCTACAGAACATCTGAACCGGATCTACATACAAGGCTTGCAACAATATATGGGACATGGATCCTAACCCCGTATTTCCCAGCATCCGCGAGCCTGGTTAGGGAGGCTTCATTCACAATAGCTCTGAGATATGCTAGGGAGTTTAGGGAGTTGCTGTTAAAAGGGTCTCTAGAGACTCTAGGAGGATCTATACATGATCTTGATAAAGATCTCGAAGAAGCCTCCACTGAAGCAGGGCTGGGGTATAAGGGCATAGATCTCTCGCTCTCCCCCTGGATGGATGAGAGTGTAGGAGCCATTATAGAGGATCTGTCAGGGGTAGAGATCCCCATGCCAGGAACTATAGCTGCGATCAGAAAGATAAATAGGATCATATCCAGGGAACTGGTTAGAAGAGCAAGATCAACAGGGTTTGGAGAGGTCATGCTCCCCGTTGAGGAGGATAATACTCTCAAGGAGAGGGCTAGGCTTAGGAAGATATCGCTAAAAGATCTCATAGGGTATGCGGCCTTTTGCGTTGCAGGCGTAGATATGGCTGTTATCCCGAGGGAAAGGGCTCTTTCGGGGCGGATGTTACGCAATATAATGGAGGATCTATTACATATATATCTTAATAAGCAGAGACCGCTAGGTATGAGGCTTATAATGACAGATAACCCACCCGGGACGACTATAAATCTTGGTAGGTTTGGTATAGCAAGTGTTATAGATCTATAGAGATGCGGACCGATACCAGTACCAGGATTCTTGAAAATAATAGCTCTGAGCATCAATACATTGGGAGAGCATATGAACAGCTCTAAAAGAGATTTCGATGGAAGGATATGCATGGTGATCGGTGGTAGCGGTGGGGTGGGCGAAGCCCTCGTAGAGATCCTTGTGAGCAGAGGGTGCACCACACTATTCACCTACAAATCAAATAGAGAGAAAGCTCAGAAAATAGTGGATAGGGTGAAGGCTCTAGGCCGTGTAGAGGCTCTTAGGCTCGATGCCACCAGCTATGAGGATGTACAGGCGATTGCCAAATATATTGGTGAGAGATATGGCTATCTAGACCATCTAGCAATCCTCCACGGGCTATCTAGAGGAGATCTTTGGAAGGCCTCCTGGGACTCCCTCAGCCTTGAGGACTATGTAGAGGTGTTTAAGGTCGATTTCGGAGGCTTCTTCAATGTGATGAAGGCTTTCAAGGATCTCATTGCCAGGTCTAGATCACCATCCGTAGTTGCAATTACATCAACACCGGCCCTTGTGGGAGATATTCAGGGGGTTCCATACCTAGTTGCGAAAGCAGCTGTCCTAGCACTGGCGAGATCCCTCGCATATATATTGGCACCACATATAAGGATTAACATAGTAGCCCTAGGATCTATCGAGACGAAGTGGATAGAATGGCTAAGCAGGGAAGAAGTATCAGAGATTATAAAGTCGATCCCTCTTAAGAGGCTCGGCACCCCTGAAGAGGCTGCGAAGGTCATAGCCTTTCTGCTAAGCGATGACGCATCATACATAACAGGGCAGACCATCGTGGTTGATGGCGGTGAGCTGACCTCCTCTCCCACCTTCAGATAGTCATTCTTTTGATCCCAACCCCTTTCGAGCGGATCATCGGCTCCCCCATCTATTCAGGTTTACATCTATCATCTGGGGACAGACAAGGTAGCTAGAGATCCCCGGAATATTCTCAGGATTTTTCAAAGCCCCCTTCCTAATGTTTAGCCTCCTCATGACGTCTCTATCTACTTTAAAACCGCATCTAGGGCGACTCGCCTTCTATAACCCACATCTTCTAATTCTTTGGAATCGCATGTGGAGCATTTAAGTGATGTTCAGTTCGGCTTTACTATGGCTAGTGGCACCCCATGTTTCTTAGACTGCCAATCAATCCACTTCCCTATTCTCTTATAGCCCATCATGATGAGCCTTGTCCTGTGATCCTTGTTCTCGATCTTCCTCGGAGAATTTATGAGTCCTCTGAGATCCTCTCTAGTATCTGCGTGTCCAAACCTCTTGGCAAGCCTCTCGATCTTCAGCTATGTCTTCCTAGCCCAGTCCTCAAGGATATCCCTAGCCTTCCTATGATAGGATCTAATTCTATTCAGGATCCCCCTTCTCCTCCCCCAGGCAGGATATCTAGTGGATGAGTATTTTCTCTGAAGGCCTTTGGCAAGGGGTTTCAATCTATGGGCTCTATCAACAGCAAGTCCTTCTCCTCATTCATATTACGTGGTTGCCATAGACTATCTTCCTCTCATTAGCATCAACAGCAATAACATCCCTAGGCTGGTAAGGCTTTAACTTAGGCATCTTCTTAGATATCCACAGAATTATCTTATTGTCTCTACATACAACGATACAGTAGTATCTATTCTAGAAGATCTCATTTAAAGCTCTATCCTCTAGAGCTAGTTTGTCGGTAAATATCGATCTAAATGGATCATTAATAGAGAATCCAGCACAGCACCTGGATAAAGTCGATCTAGAGTATATGGGATACGAACTCTAGGAGTTCTATATCCCCACCCCTTCTATATATGAACTGGATCCCTACTGGAAGACCTCCTGACCTCAGGAGCGGTATCGATATGGCTGGAGCCTCAACCAGGGATGCATAGATCACATTAGAAGTCATTATAGTCCTTATATCTCCATCCTCCTTCCCTAACACCTCCTCAATCTTTGGAGCCGGTATCGGTGTCGTGGGTGTAACTAGGATATCGACACTCTTCATGATCTTATCGAACTCTGCTATGATCTCCTCTCTGGCATTGAGAGCCTCTATATAGTCTATAGCTCTATATTCTAGCCCTTTCTCGAGGAGTCTTCTGACGTCGGGGAATAGTTCTCCCCATCGATCTCTGAGTCCTATGAATGTTCTGGTAGCTTCGCTATATCTAATTACCGGGAATACTCTATATAGTTTATCAATAGCTATAGGTAGCTTAACCTCTGTATATTTATATCTAGATATATAGTTGTAGAAGCTCTTCTCTATATCCTCTGATGCCTTGAAAAGCCCTGTGGGGATGCCTAGAACAGCTTTATCGGGATCTATAGATCTCTTTCTTCCCCTGAGATAATCCCTCCTAGCTATGATCCTATATACCTTCTCTATCCACTCAATGCTCGAGGCGAGAATCCCCACATGATCAAGGCTGGGGGCTAGTGGGTAGAGCCCCTTAACAGAGATCGATCCGTAGCTAGGCTTAAAGCCATAAACCCCACACAGAGACGCTGGGATCCTCACGGACCCAGCTGTATCGCTTCCCAAAGAGACGGGGACTATCCCGGCTGCTACTGCAGCAGCAGACCCCCCGCTACTCCCTCCAGCAATCCTAGAGGGATCGTGCGGGTTTCTGGTAGGACCAAAGATTGAGGATGTTGTTGTTATTCCAGATGCGAGTTCATGCGTATTTGTCTTACCGATCACTATGCCCCCTCCCTTTTTAAGCCTCTTAATAACCTCAGCGTCTTCCCCAGGAATGTAGTTAGCGAAGATCTTAGATCCCAATGTGGTTCTAATACCTCTGGTCATGATATTATCCTTCACACCTATCGGGAACGTCTCCACCCCCATTCTCTCCATATCCCTGGCCTCGTCTTCAGCTTTATCGTTCCATGTAACTATGGCATTGATCCTATTGTTCGTCTCCCTACAGCTGAGAGCCCTATCAATAAGATCGATACCCATGCCCCTAGCACCTGGCATTATATATAAAAGGCAACATACCTAAATAAATATATCCTCCTTGGCCAGTTTATATAGAAACCTAAAACCTAATCTCTTCTAAACTGAGCATGTAGACCCTCACCATCTACACACAGTAATGCTAGAGACAAAGTAAGGCAAATGAGCAGGAAACCCTGCCATTCACGGCAGGTAGCTCACTTATTACAACTGAAAACCTCGCCCCTCTAAGGTGAGAATGGTTTTTATTAACTTTTTAGGTTCTTGTTTTTGAGGAGGACTCTATGGCCTCTGGCGGTGAGGGAGTACTAACCCTTTCAATAGGCATGAGGGTTAGTCCCAAGCCAGGGGCCAGAGAGCTCTTCAGGAGATACAATATAGCCCTTAACTATGCTATAAACAGGAACCTGAGCCTAGTTTGAGGAGCATTGGTCAGGTGCATCAAGCACTATAGAGAGCTCAGAGAGCGGTTCGGTCTCCTATCCAGGACTGCTATTGACTGCTATAGGATGCCCTTGCTAATGCTAATGCCTGGAGGAATAATCCTGGAGAAAGGGAAAAAGCCTAGGGTTAGGAAGCGAAGCTAAGCATGCTCCTACACCAAGGATCTAGCTATAGGGTCGAAGAAGACTATGTGGAGATCATAGACGGGGGTAAAGCTAAGGATAATTGGCTGAGATAGGAGATACGATGGCCACGAGAACGGAGAGGCAAGGCTAGCGCATAGATAGTATATAGGTAGTACTCGATCACCACATAAGTGACACATAACAAATAAAATGATTCATAAAACAATAATAGATCAATATAGAAAAATCATATTACAACAGAAAGCCTTTTCCCCAGGATGGGAAGAGATCGCCACATACTATGTGGTTGGGCATGATCAGTAAAAGATCTATAGGTTCTCTCCTAGAAACATAAAAATCATATATTATATACTTTGTAGATAGAAATGTAATTGATCATAGAGTCTGAAAAACGAAAAAGATCTTTCTATTCCAAATTATTTACATAGCTGTGAAACCAGGCTCTTTTCTCAGGTCTTATTATCTTCTCCTTATCCATAAATTTATGGACTGGGAAAATGTCTTGTGAGGCTTAGACTGAAAAGATCTGTTCGATTGCAGGGCCTTATTGCTAGATTTATTGTGAGACTATTCATAGATAGAAGATCTTATTTCCATATTGTTCGCTGGTATGTTAACAAGAGAGATATGATGGGGAAACCATTTATACTCTCAAGTTTTAGGTTTTCCCTATATCTTATGCATACTATGTCTCTTGAGACTTGAGAAGAAATATTATAGTGATATGTAACACTATAGATGGGGCTAGAGATATAATGTCTAGTGTTATTAATCATGATCTTTTGAACACATTCTTAGAGAGAATAATCTCTATAGAGAAGATCTTGAGAAGGCTTGGAGTACCGTCAATCGAATATGATGACGGACTTGTTTTGTCATCGATATCATATATCACTGCTACGTCTGGAGGGAAAATATTTATTGACGCTGGTGCAGGTGTCGGATACTCCTCTTCATGGATTTTATATGGTCTCCTAAGAATGCTCTCTCGAGAAAAAATCCTTTTATATGCTATCGAGAAAGATCCTTATAGATATAATTATCTGAAAGAGAATCTAGAGAAATTAAAAGATTCGTTTCTAAAAAGTCTCCTTGAGATAAATGTTGTTAATGAAGATGCCGTGAAATTTCTTCATGAGAAAGAACTCGATATAGATATGATCTTTGTAGATATAGATAAGAAACAATATATTGATGTGCTAAAACTATTGCCAGAAAAACTGAGTAAGATAGGAATAGGGTTTTTCATAACGCGTTGATACCGGGTCTCGATGAAAGGGTTATAGAATTTTTAAAGATAGAGGATAAGCTAGCTCATCATCTGATCCCGACACGTCTAGGTCTTTTGGTAGTTAAGAAAATAACGTTAAGATGATCTATTTCTCATCTAATTATATTTTCGATAAGCTACGGAGGTTACTAGGCTCTTAAGATCTTTAGGAGATTTAGATAAGATATACAATCTATAATGATCGAGATCGCAGCCTTAGCCGATAGAGTGCCATAACCGTGAGAAGAGGAAAAATAGTCTCTGGTCTCTGATGAAGTCTCTCAAGAAGAGCATGCAAAAATAGATGAGTTTTAAAGAACTTCTGATGAAATGATCCGAGATCAATAGAAGACACAAGATAGGTTTAAAAAACTAAGATCAAGAAAATTTCTGTTATTAATGATATGGAGGTGCTTCGTAGGCTCAAGAAAACGACGTGGGTTCTGGGAAGTACAAAATGTCTTTCATGGAGACAATAATATGAGGATTCTGCAGATGTTTTGATATGAAGAGAAGATTAGGAGAATCTTCATATAGGCTTTTATTTTATGTTTATAATTTGTATTAGGTTCATATGTAGTTTAATCTTTCTATCGGTTCATTGCTGTATGGGGTCGAGTCCCTCTATGGGTATGCCTTATCTTCCTTTCAAGGGATTTTTCACTAGCACGTTTATTACTTAGAGAATCTGAACTATAGAATAAGGCTAGGGCTTTGAAATTACCCGCCTTATATGGCTAGCGTTGCGCGTGTTATGCTCTATATACTTAGAAGTCCCTTGATCCCTTCCTCAAGGGATATTCTCGGCTCGAAACCAATTATACTTCTGGCTCTCGATATATCTGCACAGCTATGCTTGATATCGCCCGGCCTCGGCTTATCAAACACGGGCTCGCTCTTGGCGTTAGCTATCCTAATTATTAACCTTGCTAACTCTAGAATCGAGGTCTGCTTCCCTGTGGCTATGTTGAATATATATCCAGCAGGTTTCTTCTCTATTACCAGCTCTATGGCCCTCGCTACATCCTCGATATGTATGAAGTCCCTAGTTTGGCTCCCATCACCATAGATCCTCGGGGGCTCTCCCCTTTTAACGCTCTCTATGAATCTAGATATAACTCCGGCGTAAGAGGGGTTCTGTCCGGGTCCATAGACATTGAATAGCCTTAGGATTACGTGTTTCAATCCATATATGGATGAGTATAGCTCAACGATCTGCTCGCCCATGGCCTTGCTAGCCCCGTAGGGCGATATAGGTCTCAAAGGATGATCCTCGGGGATCGGGATCTTCACCGGGTCCCCATAGACAGAGGCCGAGCTTATGTATATAAATAGAGCCCCAGCATCCGAGGCAGCCTTAGCAATGGAGGCTGTACCGATCACATTATTCTCGAAATACTCTCTAGGCTTTGCAAAAGATTCTGCAACATCTACATACGCTGCACAATGAATAACAACATCATATCCACTCAAGCTATGCTCACCCCTAACATCCTTCTTATATATTGGAATACCCCTCTCCATCAACTTCCTCACAGCATCAGCCCTAGATCTCTCAAGAGTATCATAAACAGAAACCTCATACCCCCTGAGAGCAAGATAAATAGCTACATTATGACCTATAAACCCAGCACCACCCGTTACCAAGACCCTCATACAGCTCAGAGCTATATAGCAACTCTCAGCCTATATACCTTTTACTCAAGCTCCCTCTAAATCCAGAGAAGATCATATCCACCAACAGGATCTCACACACCAACCTTCCTAACAAGGATTACAAGCTTATTCCATAACATTAAGCTATGAAAGCAACAACAAATAATACTTTGACCCCGACTCAACGAAATGACTTTCTCCCCGCCCTAAAGGACGGGGTTTCTATTATCTGGTCTCGGGTGTCAGCCCCCTGAAGAGGGGTTAATGGTCTTACTCCATTATGTGTTACATGGTAGCTCTCTATCTTCCTCGCTATCCTTATCCTATGTCCTAGTCTTCTTGCTATGTTTAGTGCTGCGTTTATGCCTGTATTGATCTTCCTCTTAGTCTTTCTACACATGTACAGTTCTCTGTATATCCTTCCGTTTTTATGTCTTGCACCGCATATCGAGCATTCTTTGCTAGTGTAATCCTCTAGTATAAGCTTCATATCAATGTGAAGAAGGAGCACTGATATATGGAACAAATTAGCATGTGAAATTGAAATATAACTGCTAGGTGACCTCTTTCCTGTCTCGTGAAAGGACGAGGCTTGTCTTATTATTTAACCTCTTATTTAATGCGCCATGCATGTATATTTCATATCTTGGCAGTAATATATTTTGATATGGATACCCCAGATCTGGACCGATGCTGTGGCAATAGCTAGGATTAGACTGTGAGCATGCTCAGAGCTTATGAAGAAGTGTTTCCCCGCTAACTAGCGGGTTAGGCCTTGCCTCAGGATCATCTGCCTCCTCCGGGCCGCATGGTGCTCCTATCTGGGATCTCGGGAACTCTTAAGATCATCGCTTCCTGAGGTCTCTGAGCACATGGTTAAGGATTAGAAGCTCATAGACTTTAGCCGAACATTTCTTCCCATATATGCATTAAGCATCTATAACTAACCAGAGATACTTAAATTCAATGATAATCCTGTAACAGTCTATAGATCTTGTTGGTTAAGTCTAGCTATAACCTGAACCTACTGATCCTCTTGGGGAGTTCTATCTCGATCTCTTCCTCCTCAATCTCGATCCTTATGGCTGCTTGATCAGGGTCTATGTTTTTGCTCTTCATCCACGAATGAATTATATCAGCTATGAGCGAGATAAGCCCCTCTTCAACAGCCTCTCTATCGCTGCTTGAAATATGCTCCCTAGCCTTTTTAAAACCCACGATCATCTGTTTAACTCCCTCTAAAAGCTCCTCCGGGATCTCTTCCTCCTTCAAGCTCTCCCCTCGATAGATGCTCTATCAAGATTAAATAGTCCTGAAATAGGTTGTAGAAGAAGCGTCTCTACCGCTCATTATCTCTACCTCTACTAGTATGCTTCTTAAACAGTGTTGCAGGCATGATCCATTAAGACAAAACATAGACAGAAGGGGGTTTTAAAGGGTATAAGCTTCACGGGCCCGGTATCTTTTGATATCATGAGCCTCCCTGTTTCCGGGCTGTGAGTGGACTTCCCTCATAGCTTCCATTATATTATAGCTAGTGTGATAGAAAGACCTTGATCGATAGCTGGCTGACCTCCTCCCCACCCTGAAGGGCGAGACTTTCAGTTGTAATCATCCATAATAACTAGAGAAGCTTCTACATAACCTTCCACAATACTTCTAAGCCTAATCACATTACTCCTTCTACCCATCATCTCACCCTCCTTCATAACCTCACCCTTTCAATCCTACTTTCAATTCTATAGCAGATCATTCAAGGGCTTCGCCTTCTTTGCCAAGCCTTTTTACGTTATTATGGTTTTCTAGTATTTAAGTGTTGATCTTCGTAGTGGTCCTTTTGGTTTATGGGCGATATGCTTATGTACTCAAAGTTTTTTGATCAGCTCTATCCCGTGATCTTTTTAAATGAAATCTCAAGATCTTTCTCACACAAAGTAGATGATTCACTATATAGTTATGAAGCAATTATGAGTGGAAGCATATGTCCTTTTCCTAAGGTTAATATCAAAGACCTTAGAATAGAAATCCTCTCATAAGGGCTGAGAAATGGTCATGTTGTTATTGATTGCTTAGGCATTTCGCTTAATAATTTCTTTAGGGCACCTGCAAGATCTTTTATGATACTAGATAGCCCTATATCCATTACACTTTGTAGACCCCGGCA
>Ga0079998_111693_pt1 | contig 10801 bp, 7 predicted proteins | sample PerSpoBPS_BMetaG_FD_69201 | JGI IMG/M metagenome (GOLD analysis project Ga0079998, IMG submission 69201) | Thermal spring microbial communities from Yellowstone National Park, Wyoming, USA - Perpetual Spouter B (PS_B) MetaG (SPADES assembly)... | ecosystem: Environmental > Aquatic > Thermal... | reverse complement strand
GTGCTTAGGGATTCCTATGGCCTTGTTGAGGTCGTCCACGGTCATCGGGCCTCCTGCCAGGGCCCCCAGTATCAGCCGCCAGTTGGTGCGGTGGGGCTTTCTGCGAATGGGCCTCTTCCTTTTCCTTCTGCTCGGCCCGACCAACCCAAGATATCCAAGATATTCGGGTTTTTAATGACTAAATAGTTTTTAAGAAAGCCTTGCTATTCGGCGAGAGGCTTCATATAAGATACGTCGCTCCTAAATAAGGAATGGGGGCAGCTGTAGACAGGTTCGCCCACAACTCCTTCGCCCTTCTGGCGTACGCGGTTATCGTCAAGATATACGGCCTACAGCTCCCGTCATTCAATAGAAGCCAGGGCCTCTGGGGCTTCATAGGCTTCCTGCAATCCCTCATGATGACCTTCGGCGCCACCCTTGTAGCCTGCCTCATCGGCTCGAGGATCCCTGACTGGATAGACTCCGGGGACCGTCCGGGTCACAGGGGCTTCGGCCACTCCCTGTTTTCCCTCGTCCTCTTCACGATTATAGCCCTGCTCGCATCCAGCCAGTTCGTCTATCAGGGCCTTGCGGTGCTCTACGCTGTAGCCCTCGCGGCAGGGTACCTCTCCCACCTGGTGCTGGACTTCGTGACGTATGAGGGCGTCCCATGGTTCTGGCCCCTTGACGAGAAGTACTCCCTCGACCTCGGGCCTGCTGGGGGTCTTTTCGTCGGCTTCTTGGGGTTCCTGGCTTTGGTCCTATCGATCTATCTCCTGGCTGATCTCTTCATGGTGACCATTGATCTTCTCCCGGGCTAGGGTAATCCTGACACCAACTCATTTGGTACCGGTTCACATCACTCGAGCTTTTCATGTTTTCCAATCTTCAATAATATATTTGTAATCGGTAATAGGTACTTTCTTTACCTTGTTTCTGAACCTTTCCGTGGGGTTATTTATTGGATGTATGTCGGGCTTTGTTAGAGCGTTTTCCACGACGTATAGCCAGTACATGTCCTTCATCCTTAATGCTGTCTGCCATTCATGGCTAGTCATCTCCACTGCACCAGTATCCTTGAAGGACTTTACCTCTATAACTCGATCAAAAGACTCCACGTCATATCCCTTAAACATAGCCGAGACGTCTTTTATTTTCTCGAGCTTTTCCTTATCTCCGCCTGCCCTTTTCTGCTCATATTCGATTACCGCTTTTATTCCTGCCCGCTCAACTACCAATCTCTCATCTAAACCGTCCTTCTCCCTGACTATTATTGCAAGACCAACCGGCTCATAAAAGGCTGTCGTCTGGTATTCTGTATCGAGCCTCTTTAGCTCCTCATTCAACTTCCTGTAATAATCTTTCCTCTTGTTATCCTCCATCGTTATAAGCCCTTTGAAGTGCGGCGATTCGTGGATTTTGCGCTCATAGTCTTGGATCTTTTCATCGCATTCCTTAATCTTCTGCGAATAGTAAGCGATAATGGCACTCTTAGCCTTTCTTTTGATTTCCTGGAGCTTCCTATCGACTCCATCCTTAAGATGACCCATAATCCTGTACGTCTCCTTCGTGGTCGCGCGTAACCCCTCCTCCACTAGGCCTATCTGATACTCGTCTAGGGGTTGGTCCTTAGCAGGTTCTAGGTCCCAGACAAACCTGGGGTCAATTTCTATTACCTTTCCATCGCTATACAATAATGCTATAAGCTTCCCGTCCCTTTCTCTGCCGGCACCGTCCCTGATTACAAGACGGTATAGGTAAAGCAAACCTTCCACAGTACTGTGCCTGAAGACGGAGACGCTCTGCTTCGCAGCATCTTTTATCATCTCCATCACATACCTGTTTCCGAGGGCTAGGTAATGGTAGCCCTTCTCCTGGGCTATCTCGCTCGAAAATGTACCGGTCACTATCGCGCTCCCCTCTATACGGTGGGCGAGCCTAATGGGAAGGTATATCCTATAAACCTCTTCTTCCGGCTTGATAACCTCCATCTTGCCTCCATGCCTGTTCAAATATGTCTCCACAAACCTTTTGACCTCGTTCTTGTCGACGGCGTTCACCATAACTTTCCTCATGTCCTCGAGCTTGGATCTGTCTAGCCTGTATCCTGTGAGGAGCTTATCCACCTCTTCTAAAATGCGCTTCCTTTCCTCGATGATCCCGTCGATCCGTTTGAGGGCAGGCTCCCATCTATCTGAAGGTGCCTTAGCGAGCTCCTGGTACAAGCTCACTATCTCTTCCTCGGTAATTAGCCTGCCTATGACGTCGTAGACCTTCTCGCCCATGGCCGCTTTTATTGCTTCTATCTTCTCCAGGACCCGTGAGAGTATCAGGCCGTCAACAGTCCCGTCGAGCACGAAGTTGTAGTAGTAGACGTTCCTCTTCTGACCTATTCTGTGTATTCTCCCCATCCTCTGCTCAAGCCTGTTGGGGTTCCACGGCAGGTCGTAGTTGATCTCAACGTTTGCGAATTGCATGTCAACGCCCTCGCCAGCCGCGTCCGTGCAGACGATGATTTCAGGGCCGTCGGGCTTCCTGGACTCGTCAAGCACCCTTTGCCTCTCGTCGGCATTCATCCGCCCATCTATCTTCGCAACTTTGTACTTTTCTGACAGCTTCTCATAGAGATAGTCAACAGTATCCCTGTATTCGCTAAATACGACTATCTTCGCGGATGGGTCACCCCTCTTCACCTCTTCGATGAATTTCATCAGATGTTCGAACTTGGAGTCAAACCCGCTAAGGTTTTCGAGTTTCTCGATCAGTCTCTTTAATGCGTCTTGTTCAACCCTTCTATCCATTGCCGACAGACCAATTATCTCATCCTCAGCCTCCTCATACTCCCCCTCATCGAACTCCTCCTCAGCCTCCTTCATCCTGGCAATGGCTTTGCTGACATCCATTACCGGTGCATGCCTAAGCTTCTCAAGCCTCCTCTCAAGAGTCCTTTTCAAGGCCATGGGAGAAGAGGACGCCCTTCTCCTCAGGATGATGCCTAAGAATCTGAGGGCGTTGAGCTCCCTCCTGTCCGAGCATCTCTCAATAAGGTCCATGACATAACCGTCTACCATCCTATGAAGCTCATACTCCTCCCTGCTCAGTGGAATCCGGATGGTCTTGCTCGACCTTTTCGGAAAGACCTCACGACCGTCCAGGTCGACCACATCTTCCTTCACGTTCCTAATGAGGAGGGCTTTTGCAGATTCGACATCTAGGATGTAGGGGTCGAGTAACCTCATTATCTCAAGATATTCCTCGTTATCGCCTCTATGAGGGGTCGCTGTGAGGAAGAGCATATGCCCAGCCTTCCCCGACAACTTCTTGCCCAACTTGAACCTCTCAGTACCTGGGACTAGCTTGTGCGCTTCATCAACGACGACAAACAAATCAGCAGGAGCGTCGTTCATTATTCCGATAACGTGGTCCTGTTTAAGGAAGTCCATTGAGGAGACGTAGATGAATTCGTCCTTCTTGAACGGTTTAGGCTCGGCCTTCAAAAAGGCTGAGTCGAGGACTTTGGCGTCCAGTTCAAACCTTTCATTCATCTCTCGTACCCATTTCGGGACAAGGGCCTTAGGTACCACGAAGAGCATCCTCTTCGCTATCCCGCGAGCCTTAAGCTCGCTCGCGACCAGCAGTGCCGTAATGGTCTTACCCAGTCCAACCTCGTCAGCAACCATAATCCTCTGCCTATCAAGTATGTGGATGACCTCGTCTATCTGATGAGGGTAGATCATTATTTTAGTGGAGGATGCCAAAACATACGGGTTGAACTTGTACTCAGTAAGGAGCCTGTAGGCATCCATAGCAAGGATGAAGTCTATTCCCTCGTCAATCTCACCCTTTAAGAACCTCTCCACGAGTCCTAATTCCTCTACCAATTCTTCTGCGGGGGACCAGAGCTGACTACCGTCATCTATTACAACCCTCGCGAAGCCGTCCCTCAGCTCTACGATTATGCCGGTCCTGCCGTCCCGAAGCCTGACCCTAGAGCTTACCTCTAACATATCCTACTCACAGGAAACTGTCCAACGTAGTTGTACCCCGTGGGGACGGATTTTGGAGTTGAAGTATGTCGGAAAGCGTTTTGAGGACTTCATACTCCGCCTTCTCATCGTCCCTTAATTCCACCCGTTTGTTAATTAGCAGGCCATAATGTTTGAGCAGGACGCTCACCAAGCTTCTAAGTTCTCCGACTTTGAAATTACGGTAATTGGTGATCACGTTCCTAGCTGCAGCTACACCGCGCTGAGATGCTATCTTCTCAAGGAAGAGTAGCTGTTCATAGATGTTGTTCCTGTCGACTTCCGAAGGGTCGTTAGGTATGTGTGCCTCATTGAACGGTTTAATCCTAACGCCACCACTTGTTTTCTCTTTCTCTACATACCCACTTTTGATGAGACTATTTATGCTAAGACCATATGCCCTTGCTGCCTTCAAAGCCTCGTCCGGAGGCATGCGTCCTCTGTAGAATAACTTTCCAATAAGAGCGAATGAGGCTTCAGGTCCGAGAACGGACGGAGACACCCCCGTCAGTTTTTTAATGACTTCTCTGAGTATGACATCTCTCGACTCACCTATAAGCTCCTCGAAGCTGGGCTTGAAGTCGGCCCTGTAACTCTTAATCTTCGAATATCGAGTCGTCTCTTCGAGGACAGCCCCATAAGCCATTATCAGGAGATCTGTTATCGGGAGTCCTAACAGGTCATCGGCCTCCAGTCCCTCAATAAGATTACGAATCTTTTCAACCACGTTGGGCATGATAGTTTCAAAGTATGCTTCTTCGTCCATAAGGTTCTTACGACAGGCCAAAACAATAGAACTCATGAAAGATTGCTTACCTTTAGCGAGGACATTTTCAACGCGTTCGGTATGGACGGCATAGCTGGACACCACCCTGAACCTAGTCTTCCTAAGGATGTCTAGGAGAAGTTCCCATGCTTCAGTGCTGGAATGAGCGAAAAAGACAACTAAGAGGCCGTCATCCTTAAGCACGTTGTATATGTTATTGAACGATGTTTCTAAGCCGCGTTTATAGAACTCCATCGCAAGACTTTCGCTTCCTCCGAACCTGCCCTTACTAAGCACCAGGTCCTCCTCCAGCGGCACTCTGTCAGGTAACTCGGGATAGTATTCTTTTAACAGCCTGACAAGCCAGACATAAAAGAACTCGCTAACCTCACCATATGGTACATCATCAAGATAGGGAGGGTCTGTCAAAACAATATCATACCTCTCAGCAAACAGATCTGCAAGATGTAGAGCAGAACCAAAAACCACGTTAACACGAGAATTATTGTTAGATGCAAACTTTATTGCGTCAACGACATCCCTCAGCGAGGAGATCAAAGAGCCGCTAGTCTTCTCGAAAGGGTTGGTTTCAGCAAAGTTATAACAAAAGCTAGGTCTCCTAAAGGAGAGTGTATCACCAACTATTTGGTAACTTGCTTGCCACCTTGTTCCAATGCTATTAAAATCTATGTGTTTACATAACATAAATCCTAGATACGTAGCTACTGCTTTTGCGTATTCCTTATCGCTTATTTCAGAACACACTTCCTTTATTGTTTTGAGCAATGTGCACATGAGAAGGAGCTGTCTTTCTGTGAAAATTTCGGACCATTTTTTAAGACCATAACTTGTAACGTTATAAATCTCATACTCCTTCATTTCTTCCTGAGGTATCAAGTTTTGGTTCAGTAGACGCTCCCAGTTTTCGCTTAATCTTTTGCGTGCCTCATCGAAACCTTTCCTATCTTGATCCGTTGGTAATTCATAATTCTTTCCTTTAACGTCCTTCACCACAACCACTATCATTTCTTTATCTTTTCTCTCAGCTATGTCCTTAACCATCTGTTCATAGCTTATCGCGTTTCTGCATTTTATGCAGACTGCTCTACCGCCTTTTTGCGTGTAGCCCGACCCCTCTTTATCTGTTAGGGTTTTTATCTCTATTTTGAAGTTTCCATCCTCGGTCGGGATGATTTTGTATCCTATCTTTCTCTTTTTGTCCAACCACATATTGTTCGTAAGAGGAATTCTCTGACCACAATAGGGACACCTTATACACCAGCACCAAAGATAGTGCAGAGCTTTCCTTCCATCCCGCTTATAGAAGCCCCCAAGCTCTCTTTCAGCACGTTTTATCACTTCGTTGCCGTAATGCTTAACATCATCCGCTAGCTTCGATCCATATTTCGCTGGATATTCAAATGTAGCCTTCAAAATAAGGTAAGCTACTGGATTGTACTCCACAACCGTGCAATTTAGCCCTAATCTTGCGGGTTCAAACATGAGGTTACCGGCACCTGCGAACGGATCTAAAACCTTCAATCCATCAAAGCTTCTTTGAACGGCGTTCTCGAGATCTGCTCGATTTGGTGAATACTTGAACGCTCTCTTCTGACTGTTCAGATGGAGATGCTGCTTAATCGTTTCTACTGAAACCGATGAAGGTGCTAGTGAAAGAAGCGTTACGGCTCTAGATACGATTAGTGGCTTTCTAGTCCACCAGTATATCATTTCACTTATTGAAGGCCTGCCAGATTTTTCCTTTTTGGCTTCCTCGCTAACTTCCAAGAACAGCTTCAGATGCTGTATTGTCTTCTCCTCAATGAGTGCCCTCTCCATAGAGGACCCTCCAGGCCCTAAGCCCCCTTTTCGGGTTTATGAGGAATACGCAAGCCCAGAAGTAGATGTCAAGCTTTTCCATGTGCTTGACAAGGTCTAGGTATCTTAGGGCTTCCTCTACATCTCTGGCGGCCTTCAAAGCGTATATGCCGACGAAGGTCCTCACGGCCTCGGCATTCCACTTTTCCTGCTCCACTATTTTCAGGTGCCTTAGCGCCAGCTCCCTCCTCCAGCCCCTAACCAAGCCTAAGGTGAAACGCCGGAATCCGTAGTGGTCGTTTACTGTTACTTGAAAGCTTACGGATTGACCACTGTCATATATCAAGTGCTTAATCTCCCTCAATTATTCCGCCACCCTTTTCAACTCTTCTATGAAATCCCTATCCTCCGATGTTATCCTAATGTATCCACTTGCAATGTATTTTCCGGCCTTTTCGATAAGGTTAAGCAGCTTTTCTAACTCACTGCTGATAGCCCGCCATTCGTTACACTCTACGATCATCTTAATTCTGCGACCCTCGTCCTGTATATGGAGCCTTAACTCCACATCGAATCTCTTGCCCGGCGACAAAGCCCTAATTTCAGCGATCCTCTGTAGAGCTTGTCTCAGACCCTCAACTTGGAGAGATGTTTCATGAAGGAGTCTGACTACGCTAGTGATACCGCCTCCTACTTGTCCACCGATTGTTGTCGTACTCCCTACCCCTTGGGATGTACCTTCAAGGACTACAGGTTCCTGGAATACTAATTGGGGCGCTACTAGCCATCCATCCCACCTTATATTTTGGAGACTCTTTTTGATGATTGCTGGATATTTGCCTTCACGCTCCTCCAACCTGTCAGCATAACCGAATTCTCCTTTACTGACACCGGCCTTAACAGCTTCAACTATTGTTTCTCCGGAGAGTATGAACGGTTTGGTCCTGTCCCTGAGGAACAACTCGTAAACGTCTCCAACCTTCATCCTTCCCCTTCCCTGAAGGAGCTTCGCGAGCTCCTCCGGGTTTAACCTATCAGACTCAGAAATCAGCTTACCAGCTTTTCTTAGCTTTTCAAAAACTAAGTCAATTAAAGCTCTCCCGTCCAAACTGCTCAAGTCCTCTAGTGTTATCTGTCCGTCACCAACCCTCGGATATGCGAGTCTTGAGTAAACATTCTTGCAGTCAGTCAATAAATCTCCCTCATACCTTGTCTCCCTCTCCTTCAGCTTTTTGATCTTTTCCTTATCCAGCTGCACCCTTTGGTCTTTCTCAGCTTTCCTCACGGCGCACAGCTTCCTGGCACTCTCTTCCATGTATTGGACAGCATTGATATCGGGTAGCAGGAAAATTATCGTGTTCCTGTACTCCCTTATCTTTCCATTACTAGTCCTCTCCAAAAGATCCTCCACTATCGCTTTCTCTTCACCGGGTCTAAGGGCCCTGTAATCTACAATCATTAGCTTGATTTCGGGGCCGTCTTCCAACTCACCGCTTTGCCAGACAACAACTTTGATATTACGCGGGTTCTTTAAGAGGTCCTGAACCTTTTTCTTGATCACGTCCCTTAACTCGTCGTCGCTTACCTCGCCCATGTAGTCATAAATTATTTTGTTTATGTTTGGTTCCGTTTGGAAGTAGTATGTACCTCCCTCGACCTTGAGATACCAGAACTCCCTGTCGATCTCCTCCAACACCTCGTCAACAAGATCGGGGTCTATGCCCGGGTAGCAAGCCCCAAGCTTTATATCCCTAGGCAGGGCCCCCGAAACCCTCTCACTGCCTATCAGAGAGTACAGGTAAATGGTCCTGCTGACCCTCTTCACAATAGGTACGCTTCTCTTACGATCGAGCTGCTCGGCCTTCTCTATGCAGTCCGTTGTTATGACCGGCCTGAAGCTCCCTCTGTTGAGCCTGTTGGTTAGTTCGTCCATTATCTCGTTGTCCTCCAAGGGTATATCGCCGGGAGAAAGTAGTTTGCACTCCAGCCTGTCCCTGTAGATTCTGTGAAGCGCAAGACTTAGCAATCGGAATATCCCTCTTGTTTTGTTGAAGTCCTCTATCGTCGAAACCCTATCGTAAAGTATGTCTATAAGGAAGGGGTGAAACGGATATGACTCTTTGAGCCGGTCCCTATACTTTATGTCCTCAATTAATCGCTTGTCCATTAAATACTCAAAATATTTCCTTACAGTTTCATCCCTATAACGCTCATTTATGGATTTTATCAGTCTCTTCTTCAAAATCTGGGCCACCTCCTCTTTCTCCATGGGGACCAGATATTTCGCCTGCCTGGAGAGGGACTCCCTCGCCATCACGTCCACTTTCTCGACCACGAGCTCATCGATCTTCTGCTTGAGTCTCTTCGTGTACTCTTCGTACAGCTTTTGCTTCCCAGTTAGAGTTATGACCAACATTGAGTCCTTGGTGGAGGATACTGCACTGATCAACATCAGAATGAATGCAATGGTGAGGTCAGAGAGGTTTGTGTCCCCGACCTTACTGCCTTTTGCCTGCACCAGGTAATGTGGTAGCTCATCTAGCAAGATTAACGTGGGCTCATCTAGGAGCGTTAACAACTTTCCTATGTCTTTCACGGGCTTGATGTTGCGGTCCTCCTCCTCGAAGACGTCGTATCTCCCAAGCCCTGAGGCTATATCTCCCCAGAGAGTGTTCTTGCTAATCTTCCTGCAGTCGATAGCTAGGACACGGCATTCCGGAACCTCAATGACCTCTGTCTCTTTCGTAAGTCCGACCTCTTGGATGAATTTTGTTCCGATATCCCTGCTTCTGAAAACGTGGTACAGAAGAAGGATGGTATGAGTTTTCCCTCCGCCGAACTCGGTATCCAAGACGAAGACGGGTTGTCCTCCCTTACCGCTCAGCCTCCTTAAAGCCTCCCTCAAAAGGTACCTCATGTTTTCGGTAAGGTAGGTATGCGATAGAAATAGACGGGGATCGGTGTAGATTTTGTCAGCCTTTCCTTCTAGCACACTATATAGCTCGACGGCGAACCTTGCAGGCTCAAGCCTACCATACTTGATGTCGTCCTCGAATTCGCAGACCTCCCAAATGTTCTTAAGATCTACAACCAAACGCTAACACCTCCACACTCACACATACTCACATGAGTTAGTCACTACTCTTTTATTTTCGTTTTTCGCTTTTCAGGATGTAGAGTGCCGAGCTTTTAGGTTAAATCGTTTGAACCTGTGGCGTCGGCTGAGACGGTGGCGACTCGGGCAGAGAGAAGAACGCTTTGACCTGGAGGATTGCGGCGATCAGGATCAGGACGAATCCGACCAGTACTATCATCAGCCACGCGCCGTAGTAGTACCAGCGTCCCACCGATCTGAACGTCTCCGTTCCGGTCTTGGTTGCTATCCCCTCGTAGCCCTTTCTGAGGAACCTCGCCGCGATGATCAGTATGATCCACATCACGACCAGCCCGGCGATGAGGGGCCGAGGATGGCTAGGACGGCACCTGCGCCGAGGATGCCCGGGCCTCCGAAGCCGTCGAAGGACGGTCCGAACGGGGCCATCATGATCTGACTGCCGACGAAGGCGAAAAAGGAGCCTATCACGACGAATACGGAGATCGCGCTACCAACTATCTGGAGGATGACTGCCATCAGGACGTTTCTGAAAATCTCTTTGTCGCTCACCGCTTCTGAGATCCGCTTGATTGCTAACAGGACCATCACCAACCCCGCCAGCCCGAAGAGGAACCCGACGTAGGGTACGAAGGACAGCAGCACAAGGATCGATCCCACGCCTCCCATCGTTCTTGCCTGCTTCAATGTTGCCGTGCTCACGCCCTTTGTGATTCCGGGCTGTTATTTCAGGACTCCAGGCCTCGGCTGTTCTCAACCAGATCGCTTAAGTAAGCTCCTCTGAACGTTCTTACGGTTTGGCGCGCCTCAAGGACTACTACGCAATCCTCGGAGTCCCCAGAAACGCTACTCCGGAGCAGATCAAGGAGGCCTACAGGAGGCTCGCCAAGGAATACCATCCCGACAAGAACCCGTCTATAGAGGCTGAGGAGAGGTTCAAGCTCATCAATGAGGCCTACCAGGTCCTCTCAGATCCTGCTAAGAGGGCCGAATATGATGCGCTTTACGACATGTTGATGTCAAGGGCTTCTGCACCCGCAGAATTGGAGGTACGCGAGCCCCACGTCGCTGACTACGGATTCAAGCTCAGGATCCAGGAGG
>Ga0079998_133821_pt1 | contig 10834 bp, 15 predicted proteins | sample PerSpoBPS_BMetaG_FD_69201 | JGI IMG/M metagenome (GOLD analysis project Ga0079998, IMG submission 69201) | Thermal spring microbial communities from Yellowstone National Park, Wyoming, USA - Perpetual Spouter B (PS_B) MetaG (SPADES assembly)... | ecosystem: Environmental > Aquatic > Thermal... | reverse complement strand
AAATTTTTTGAAATTTTCTTCGTTAAGTTTACTTTCAATTCCCTTTATGGGATACATATTTACAAATCCCGCTGGGTTGTTTTGCGTTATCAATAACTTTCAATTCCCTTTATGGGATACCAGCTTAGCTTCAACGATGTACAATACCGGTGGAACACTTTCAATTCCCTTTATGGGATACACTAAAATGTTAAAAATTTAATTTTTTTGCTAAATTTTAACTTTCAATTCCCTTTATGGGATACTCTTCCAAGTAATACCATATAAATTATAATCTTTTTACACTTTCAATTCCCTTTATGGGATACTTTTGCAGTAACGTCCTTCGGGCCAGGGTAAATAAAAACATCCTTTCAATTCCCTTTATGGGATACTATTATTCCCAACAAAGGCTAGGCTTCTCTATTTATTATACTTTCAATTCCCTTTATGGGATACCTTGAAGACATTCAAAGGTTGGTAAATATTAACGAAGCATACCTTTCAATTCCCTTTATGGGATACCGTTTGGAGGCGATTAAATTTACCTATATCAGCAATGTTAAACTTTCAATTCCCTTTATGGGATACTAAACCTGAGAAAAAGCTAACGGTTAAAATCAAAATAGTCTTTCAATTCCCTTTATGGGATACGTTTAACAAAACTAGCAAATGAAATGGGAATGGAAATCTTTCAATTCCCTTTATGGGATACCGGAAAACTTTGATGCAGTTCTTTAATGCAAAAAGCATAATACTTTCAATTCCCTTTATGGGATACCCAAAACTTTATGAACTATTAAAATTAAACTTTAAAAACTTTCAATTCCCTTTATGGGATACTAGACGAAATAGACTTAAAAGAAGAATTCAAAAGTTGGGTACTTTCAATTCCCTTTATGGGATACACTAATCCTTTTAGAAATAATGATTTTGCAATGGCAATAGCACTTTCAATTCCCTTTATGGGATACAGGGTATAATAAAACAACTATGAATAAATCGTATAAAGAACTTTCAATTCCCTTTATGGGATACTTCTTCCTTTTACACTTAAAAGGCTTGAAGTAGGACTTTCAATTCCCTTTATGGGATACACAAATCAACTAACCATCTTGGAGCACCTGCCATTGCACTTTCAATTCCCTTTATGGGATACAAAATATAATGGACAAGTTGTTTCAAGTTATTTCTTTGCTTTCAATTCCCTTTATGGGATACTCAGTTGTTGGAAGTTGTGATTTGTATCTTACTGTTACTTTCAATTCCCTTTATGGGATACGTATCATCATATTCTACATCTAATTCCGTAATATCGATTTCTTTCAATTCCCTTTATGGGATACCAACAAAATAAATACATAGGAGAAATTATATTAGCTAACGACTTTCAATTCCCTTTATGGGATACAGCCAATTTGTGTAACAACTTATGTAATTCCAAAAATTGACTTTCAATTCCCTTTATGGGATACTAATAACATATAGAATAGTAGCAATTACGAGATATTTCTTTCAATTCCCTTTATGGGATACTGACGTAATACTCAAATACCTTGAGAGCATTGATAATAACTTTCAATTCCCTTTATGGGATACGAAGCTTTAATTATGATGGAACAGCCTATTCCAGTTCACTTTCAATTCCCTTTATGGGATACAAACTACCAAATCCATATCTTAACTTACTTTCCTGTATTACTTTCAATTCCCTTTATGGGATACAAATGTTCCAGGGATTAAGGAAAATAACAAGATATTTTACTTTCAATTCCCTTTATGGGATACTACAATAATTTTATTCATGTTTAATCAAGCTATTTTCTTTCTTTCAATTCCCTTTATGGGATACTCTAAACTTTTTCTTGTATATGCTCACATTTTACAGGCTTTCAATTCCCTTTATGGGATACTATAATATATTCAACATTTTCTTCAGTAACAAGCACTTTCAATTCCCTTTATGGGATACTGGAAAGCATATGTAGATTTCTATGTGATAAGTGATTTTATTGCCTTTCAATTCCCTTTATGGGATACCAATGATTGAATTAGAAGCATATGCAGAAGATCTTTTTATTACTTTCAATTCCCTTTATGGGATACTAAGGAATATTTAAATACTTTTTCAATTAGATTTATATGTTCTTTCAATTCCCTTTATGGGATACAAGGACAGGGATACAGAGTTTCTGTTACAAATAAGAGGGACTTTCAATTCCCTTTATGGGATACGATTACCAGAAATTACTGTTTCATTTTCGTTTATATATAACTTTCAATTCCCTTTATGGGATACTTTAATAGCTTTTTGCCCGCCTAATTATGTATATTTTTGCTTTCAATTCCCTTTATGGGATACTGGATTGCCTTCTAGAAGCTCCGAAGTTATACCTCAAATCTTTCAATTCCCTTTATGGGATACTATGCTAATTTATCAAAATATGGTTTATTGTATTTCTTCTTTCAATTCCCTTTATGGGATACAAATGTAGCCAATCAATCCGCTAAAGAATGAGACCGTTAAAATACTTTCAATTCCCTTTATGGGATACCAAATCAGGTATAAGACCTGAAGCATCATTTACAAAAAACTTTCAATTCCCTTTATGGGATACGATATATTATTTTCTCCCCTTCCAGATTTCCATAAAAAAATCAACTTTCAATTCCCTTTATGGGATACAAAAGTTATGCAAGAAGGAGGCGGGAGTAGTTTTTTCTTTCAATTCCCTTTATGGGATACAAAATATATGCCGATTATTCCTGAAATACCAGAAACTTTCAATTCCCTTTATGGGATACTTCAAGAGCTTTAAGAGAAGAATTAATAAACAAAAATCCCTTTCAATTCCCTTTATGGGATACGGTTTAACAGCAGGTAATATATACCGTGTAAAATTACTTTCAATTCCCTTTATGGGATACATTCGAACGTTGAGAAAGCAATTAATTCAAACCAAAGACCCCCTTTCAATTCCCTTTATGGGATACTACGAACTCCGAATAGGTTAAGTATGTCATTTTAAGTTTACTTTCAATTCCCTTTATGGGATACATATGAAAATTCTATAAGTTTAGGTTGAACTGAGTAACTTTCAATTCCCTTTATGGGATACATCTACATTAAAATGACTTATTTAACATATTTTTTTACTTTCAATTCCCTTTATGGGATACGCTAATATGCTCCCCGTTCCTTTTCCGAAAAATTCTGTTACTTTCAATTCCCTTTATGGGATACTGAATTTAAAGATAAAGATAAAGATAAAGGCAAAGGTAAGTAAACTTTCAATTCCCTTTATGGGATACGATAATGAAGCTTTAATTCTTTGGGAAGTAATATGATACTTTCAATTCCCTTTATGGGATACTTAGGAAAAGAGTTGTAATAAAACTTCCAAACAATGGTATACTTTCAATTCCCTTTATGGGATACCACCAAATATTGTTCCTCCTGCTATTGCTCTTTTTACTTTCAATTCCCTTTATGGGATACAAAGACCAAGTGATGTTAAGAAAATCAAAATAACAGGACTTTCAATTCCCTTTATGGGATACTATATATTTCTAGAATTAAAGAAAAGCTTTTGTGATTCTTTCAATTCCCTTTATGGGATACAGAAAATGAAGCAATAATTGAAATAACTTCTCCAGAACACTTTCAATTCCCTTTATGGGATACTTTTTTTGACTATGATTAAAGTGCGTGTATTTACTTGTAATCTTAGTAGTCTTTCAATTCCCTTTATGGGATACATCACTTAAGCGTTTTTCATACACGCTAATTAACTCATCTTTCAATTCCCTTTATGGGATACTCATAGTATTAATGAATGTGATAAATAAGTGAATAAATACTTTCAATTCCCTTTATGGAATACAATTTAGCCAACTTCTTTAAGCCGTTAATTGTTACTGCACTTTCAATTCCCTTTATGGGATACGGAATTTTAAGGTATAACTGGGGGGAATTAAAGGAACTACTTTCAATTCCCTTTATGGGATACATAAGCAATTGCTTAACAAAAAATAATATAGCAATTATCTTTCAATTCCCTTTATGGGATACATGACGGGAGTGCTTTTTTGGCTGGCAATAAATGTTTCTTTCAATTCCCTTTATGGGATACAGCATTTGAAAGGTTATCAAAGATTAAAGTTGAAGCACTTTCAATTCCCTTTATGGGATACAGCAGGAGCATTAGGTATAATTGCTCAATTACTATTCTTTCAATTCCCTTTATGGGATACATTGTTAATGCAGGTTACCATATTAGTGACTATATACGCTTTCAATTCCCTTTATGGGATACAGCAAAGTAAGACTTAAGCTTACAATTGACAGCAATGTAAACTTTCAATTCCCTTTATGGGATACACAAGGATAATATTGCTTAAGCATTTAGGCTATAATGTAATCTTTCAATTCCCTTTATGGGATACTCAAAAGCTCTTAGTGGGACTATCTGCATTCTTACACTTTCAATTCCCTTTATGGGATACCCTGAACCAACTGATGACCCTGCTAAATTCGGAATTTTCTTTCAATTCCCTTTATGGGATACAACAAATAAAAGATGAACGTAATAGGGAAACAGAATTTATGCTTTCAATTCCCTTTATGGGATACCAAACGACATACGAGAATTTTCAGAACCGTTATTACTTTCAATTCCCTTTATGGGATACAAAATAAAGAAAATTCATGAGCTATTTGCTTTTCATCTCTTTCAATTCCCTTTATGGGATACCGAACAATAGTTCATGATATTTTATTATGGTATAATTTCTCACTTTCAATTCCCTTTATGGGATACGTTTTTCTATCATTCTCATATCCCTTTGTTCCAGTAATCTTTCAATTCCCTTTATGGGATACATATAAATCAACCAACTTCACAAACAATTGCAACACAATTCTTTCAATTCCCTTTATGGGATACATAAGATTAAACTTCATACCCTTACCTTCAAGCATGAGTTTACTTTCAATTCCCTTTATGGGATACATTGGCTCTTTCCAAATAAATATGGTGAACAATATAGTTCTTTCAATTCCCTTTATGGGATACTTCAGGATGAATTTATACTAAAAAGACCAAGTGATGTTCTTTCAATTCCCTTTATGGGATACTGAAAAATAATAATTTTGATGGATACACTAAAGTAATTCACTTTCAATTCCCTTTATGGGATACACAGAACAATTAAGCTATATAGAAGCTGATTTTGATAAATACTTTCAATTCCCTTTATGGGATGCTTGAATTAATAAATTAATACTATACATTAAATCGCTAATTACTTTCAATTCCCTTTATGGGATACATTTTAAATTGCCGATTTCGTTATTAACAAATTTCTCGCTTTCAATTCCCTTTATGGGATACTTGAAACTAAATTTATAATATCCTTTTTTACCGGGAATTACTTTCAATTCCCTTTATGGGATACATTAAAAAAATACAAGCCAGTAGAAGTAAGGTATATAAACTTTCAATTCCCTTTATGGGATACTATAGCATTAACACTTCTACCAATATGCTTTATATGTTACCACTTTCAATTCCCTTTATGGGATACAGCATTCTTAATTAAATTAACCATTTTTTCTATTGTATTACTTTCAATTCCCTTTATGGGATACATTGAGGTGATATCATGAGTGAAATAGCTGAATACTTTATTGTAGACTTTCAATTCCCTTTATGGGATACAACATAGTAATACACAGCAAGACATTACCAAAAATATTCACTTTCAATTCCCTTTATGGGATACTCAAGATCTTGAAAAGGGAAAAATTATTTAAATTGCTTATTTCTTTCAATTCCCTTTATGGGATACTTCTTAAACTTGCAAACCTTATTCCAACTTCCTTACCTACTTTCAATTCCCTTTATGGGATACAACAATTCTTTTGGAATGTTAGTGATGCAAGAAATTTTGAACTTTCAATTCCCTTTATGGGATACGTGATACAGTAAGATATAAGGCAAGTTTGGTTGGTGAGTGCTTTCAATTCCCTTTATGGGATACGGCAGGAAAAGCAGCCGAAGACAAATGGGCGGACAAAACTTTCAATTCCCTTTATGGGATACCAGGTGAATCAATAACATGGAGGTTTCCAACTAAAAACTTTCAATTCCCTTTATGGGATACTTAAGCAATAATGTTGTCAGTATAATAGTTGATGATTTAAGTCTTTCAATTCCCTTTATGGGATACTGAAACTACAAATATAATTGAAAAAACATCACAAGCAACTTTCAATTCCCTTTATGGGATACAAAAAGATAAGTTAAAAAAAGGTTTAAAGTAATTACTTTCAATTCCCTTTATGGGATACTTGGACTTATCCACTATATACCATTTTTTGACTAATCCTAAATGTGCTTTCAATTCCCTTTATGGGATACTGCTAGTTCATTTAAATAATCAAATAACACTTGTTCGTCCTTTCAATTCCCTTTATGGGATACAGACCAGTTAAAAAATGATTATGTAAGAAAGTGTTGCAACTTTCAATTCCCTTTATGGGATACCTCAAGAATATTATTTGCAATAATAATATCGAACCTTCTTTCAATTCCCTTTATGGGATACACTTTTCTTTTTTTCGTTCCATATTATATTATTGTTTTACTTTCAATTCCCTTTATGGGATACTTTATACAACTTGTCCCAATTGCTATAAAAAGGTAAAGTTGGCTTTCAATTCCCTTTATGGGATACATATGTTTAGTTCCATGTTCTTCGCATTTTACTTTTTCTCCTTTCAATTCCCTTTATGGGATACTATACAAAATATTATCTCATAAAAAATTACAATTTATAAACTTTCAATTCCCTTTATGGGATACCTTCGGGCGGAATTAGTGAAGAATTAACGGAAAAAGACTTTCAATTCCCTTTATGGGATACTGAGTGGAAAAAAGTTTCAATACAGCCAATTGAAGGACAACTTTCAATTCCCTTTATGGGATACAATATAATAGCCTTTCCACCAAAATTTGAGCAACTAGATACTTTCAATTCCCTTTATGGGATACAACAAAAAAATAATATACGTTGGCGATTTTGATGGTGCCTTTCAATTCCCTTTATGGGATACTAAAGCAATTTGTATTTCCATTAATTGCAGTTGGTGGAATTACTTTCAATTCCCTTTATGGGATACTCAGTAATCGGTTCCATTTTTGGTATATTTTTATCAAACTTTCAATTCCCTTTATGGGATACATTAAATAAAGAATTTGAATTTGTTAGTATGAAAAAAACAAGACTTTCAATTCCCTTTATGGGATACAGTTAATATGCCTAACACTTCGGTTGAAATAATAGTTTACTTTCAATTCCCTTTATGGGATACAATAAATTTTATAGATTACTTAATAAAGCAGAATATGAACTTTCAATTCCCTTTATGGGATACCTGGAGTTATACTATTCATATAAATTACAATATTAAAAACTTTCAATTCCCTTTATGGGATACAAGTCTTTGCGTCGCGTTGGTTCAAACTTTTGGACTGCACTTTCAATTCCCTTTATGGGATACATGTTCTATACTTAGCTAAATCAATTCTCTTTACTTCACTTTCAATTCCCTTTATGGGATACCATTAGTCATGTTTTTATGCTTACAAATGCTCTAAAAATTCCTTTCAATTCCCTTTATGGGATACAATATATCCCCAAAACATTTATGGTAAAAGTTAACAACTCTTTCAATTCCCTTTATGGGATACATTTTTATAATGCAGAAATAATGGCTATCTACTTAATTCACTTTCAATTCCCTTTATGGGATACTTATATATAAGAGAAGTTATGCTTGAAGGATATCTCTTTCAATTCCCTTTATGGGATACTATTGGCGCCGCTATAACAACAAGTAGTATAATCTATGGACTTTCAATTCCCTTTATGGGATACAACACTAAGGTATTTAACATTAAGTGGCAAGAATTCAACTTTCAATTCCCTTTATGGGATACCGTAAAATACCTATTCGCTTTAACCAATCTACTCAAGGAACTTTCAATTCCCTTTATGGGATACATCTAGGATATGAGGTTGAATTTGATAAACACATGAACTTTCAATTCCCTTTATGGGATACCTCCACTTATTTTAAGTGCAAATGATTGGGACCATGCCTTTCAATTCCCTTTATGGGATACATGTTAAAAAACCAAAGGTGGTGTTAAAATGAGTATACTTTCAATTCCCTTTATGGGATACCCATGGAAACTAAAACTTGCTCCAGGTGCTACGAAATCAAATAACTTTCAATTCCCTTTATGGGATACAGGGGGAGTAGCGCCCCCCATTAAAAACATTAAAAAGCTATACTTTCAATTCCCTTTATGGGATACACCGCCAATATTATAGGGATGGAGGAATGATTACGCTTTCAATTCCCTTTATGGGATACTAAAAGGGAAATGCAGGGATACAGCATTACCATAAGTCTCACCTTTCAATTCCCTTTATGGGATACTCAACAATTGTTAAAAGTATTATAGTGGAATTGATACTACTTTCAATTCCCTTTATGGGATACATCAGTATATAGGATAACAATTACAATTGATTATGAAGGCTTTCAATTCCCTTTATGGGATACCTAAATCAATTAATCTATTTATTTTACCTTTAAGCTGTTCACCAATTATACTCAGCTTTCAATTCCCTTTATGGGATACGTATTCACATTCAATTTCAATAGTATAAGGATATACTACACTTTCAATTCCCTTTATGGGATACCCAAGCAATACAAACAACACCAACAATACAGCCAATACAAACCTTTCAATTCCCTTTATGGGATACATAAAATAACTGTAAGTGCTGATGGAGGTCTAACTCTCTTTCAATTCCCTTTATGGGATACATCTTTAAGATTAAACTTATACACTGTTAAATTATTTACTTTCAATTCCCTTTATGGGATACTAGAATTAGCGTTGAATTATTGTATAAAATACGCTACTAACTTTCAATTCCCTTTATGGGATACTTAAAATGGTATCTTAACCGAAAAACTGCTACTGACTTTCAATTCCCTTTATGGGATACTGAACTTCTTCTTGTTCATTAGGTTCATATTTTTCTTCACTTTCAATTCCCTTTATGGGATACTCTATTACAACTTATCTTATGATTATATATCCAAACTTTCAATTCCCTTTATGGGATACTTATTGTTTTCCTCGTTTTCGTTTTTTGCAGAAATTCTTTCAATTCCCTTTATGGGATACGAGTTTAGTAGTAGTTATGTAACGTATCAAGGTTATGTAATCTTTCAATTCCCTTTATGGGATACAAAATCAGCTGCATCCTCAAATAAAGAGTCAGCCTCGCCTTTCAATTCCCTTTATGGGATACATGAATATAATTATAATTAAACCTATAATTCCAAATGTCTTTCAATTCCCTTTATGGGATACTTTGGTTTAAATGGTATTGCTAAAAAGAAAAGGAAAACTTTCAATTCCCTTTATGGGATACATTAGTCATGTTTTTATGCTTACAAATGCTCTAAAAATTCCTTTCAATTCCCTTTATGGGATACCCTCGCTGCATGCGAAAATTATTAGCTAAAAAAGTTCTTACTTTCAATTCCCTTTATGGGATACACAGTATTTATAACACTTTCAAGAGCTCCTGAAATAATCTTTCAATTCCCTTTATGGGATACATTCTTCTTGCTCCTTCCCTCCCCTGGTATGCAATTTTACCTTTCAATTCCCTTTATGGGATACTTTATAATGGTTAAAGCATTAAATAGCTCCTGAACCATCTTTCAATTCCCTTTATGGGATACACATGTATTCCGTAATTAAATTCTTTTATTAAAGTTACTTTCAATTCCCTTTATGGGATACAATGAGTTCATAACTAGTTACCATTTGTTCACTGACTTTCAATTCCCTTTATGGGATACAGAAATGTTTGGTATTTTGAAGGTCAGCCAAATGATACACTTTCAATTCCCTTTATGGGATACTGGAAATAAGCTTTCTTCTGATGATGTAAAAACATTAGCCTTTCAATTCCCTTTATGGGATACTAAGGTTGCTGATTTAATTCTTTATAGTAAAATGTGGAACTTTCAATTCCCTTTATGGGATACAACAAAGAATTATTTATTAGTTCAAGCGGACAAATGTACTTTCAATTCCCTTTATGGGATACTTACAAAAAATAGACAGTGAAAGACAAATAGAAGTTTATCTTTCAATTCCCTTTATGGGATACAGAAGAAGATACATTAAGAAAACCATTTGCAAAATTACAACTTTCAATTCCCTTTATGGGATACTGATGTATATAAAGATGGTAGTAGAGTAGGAAGCGTAACCTTTCAATTCCCTTTATGGGATACGAAGTTTTTTAGCTGGATACATGTTTGGAATGTTTGAACTACTTTCAATTCCCTTTATGGGATACATATAAAAGAAATAACTTTTGATTTGTATTTAGTAAACAACTTTCAATTCCCTTTATGGGATACAATAACGCATGTAATAACTACTAGAGCAGAATACATTAATCTTTCAATTCCCTTTATGGGATACCTCATCAGCATCAACCTTCAGCCATAAGTGGTCAATTTCCTTTCAATTCCCTTTATGGGATACTGATACAATAAAATCTGGTTTACGAAAGCCAGCAACAATACACTTTCAATTCCCTTTATGGGATACTTAGAAAAATTTGAAAAATTTGCAAAGGAACTTTCAGACTTTCAATTCCCTTTATGGGATACACAGAACAAAGTAGTAATGGAATACATTTTAAATAATATTGACTTTCAATTCCCTTTATGGGATACATTGTA
>Ga0079998_113266_pt1 | contig 10862 bp, 18 predicted proteins | sample PerSpoBPS_BMetaG_FD_69201 | JGI IMG/M metagenome (GOLD analysis project Ga0079998, IMG submission 69201) | Thermal spring microbial communities from Yellowstone National Park, Wyoming, USA - Perpetual Spouter B (PS_B) MetaG (SPADES assembly)... | ecosystem: Environmental > Aquatic > Thermal... | reverse complement strand
AAATTAAGTTTGTGCTAAAACAGGAAGAAGAAGCATATATATTGATAATTCTAAAAAAGCTTTTGAATTTGCTATTAAAAGGGTAAAAAGTGCTTATATATCTATACTTTAAAATTTTCACTATGATTGAACAAAGTGAGCTTGGAAATTTACAAATGATAAGTGCAAGGGATTTTTTTGAAAAAGCAAATATCATTATAGATGAAAGTGAAGATGAAGCATTTTTAGTATTGAAAAGTAAAAGAGAACCAGAGCTTGAAGCTAAAATTCCAATTAAAAAAGAAACTCTTGATTATACTGTTTTTAAATTTCTAAAAGCAAATGGATTTAACTATATAAAAATTGATAAACTCTTTTATGCTAATGATTTGTTAATAGAAAGTAGTGCAATTGTATTTGGTCTTGTTATTGTAATTGAAATTAAATACAAAAATAATGATGAAGCTGCCTTTATTATCTTTGTTCCAAATCATAGTGCTATTGCTTCAATTGTTGAAAGGCAAAGAAGTAAAAACATTCTAAAAATAAAATACATAAATTGTTTTTGGAATGGCAAAGAATTAAATGAAGAAATTATTTCTGAAAAAGTTTATGCTATTAAAGGTGAAGATTATGTAAAAAATATAGAAGAAATTAAAGATATGCTTATTGTTTAAAAATTATGAACAAAATAACTATTATTGAAAATACAGATATTTTTAGTTCTAATAAACAAACAATAACAATTCCTGTTAATACAGTTGGAGTTATGGGAAAAGGATTAGCATTACAATTTAAGCAAAAATATCCAGAAGGTTATGAATACTATAAGACACTATGCCAATATAAAATTATTGATATTGGAAAACTTGCTATTTATAAGCATAATGCTATTAAGTGGTTTTTATTATTTCCTACAAAAAGACATTATGCTGAAAAATCTAAAATAGAGTATATTGAAGCTGGTTTAATTTGGATTGTTAGTAATTACAAAAAAGAAGGAATAAATTCATTAGCTGTTCCAGCATTAGGAACAGGAGCAGGAGGATTAAGATGGGAAGATGTTTATCCTCTGCTTATTAAGTATTTGTCTAAATTAGATATTAAAGTTGAGATTTATACACCTCTCTTTTTAATTTAATGGATGAAAGAAATAGAGTTTATGTTGCTTTTAAGGCTTATCTATAAATTTTAGATTTCTGTTTTAAGTTATCTACAATTTCAGATAATTCTTTTAAATTTCTTATTTTGAGATATTTAGGCAGAAAGTTAATTCTTTCATCATCTTTATTCTCTTCATAGAATTTGACAAGAGCTTTTTGAAGCACTTTTGCTGTTCTAACATTTTCTTCATCATCAAAAACAAAATTAGCAATAAAATCATTCATTTCTTTAAGCTTATCTGGATAAAACCTTTTCAAAAATTTTATAAAACCCATTCTCTCTCTATAAGCATATCTGCCAGTGAAAATAGATTTTCTTTTTGCCATAGCTTTTACCTCCTTTCAACAGCTTTAAGGATTTCTGTGATATTTTTAATAACAATATCCTCTTCTAATTTAAAATAATTAACTATTTCATTATGAAGCTTACTATCTAGTTCAGGATAACTTATACTAGATGTAAGTTTAATACAAAAAAAGTTATTTATTTTATAATAAACCTCAAAATCACTATCTACTGTATAATAATTCTCAAAACTAATAGCAACATAAATGCTAAAATGAATTTCTAAAATTTTAAAAAATGAATGAAAAGTAAAAAATCCATTTTCTTGATGTATTAACCTAACAAACATATTTCTTGATGTATTAACTTAACAAACATATATGAAAATTTTAAAGTATCTTCCTTTCTACTTTTATTTTCTTTTTTTCTACTATTACCTTATACTTTTCATTTTCATATACTCCATTATTTAATGTTTGTTTTATTTTAGCTTCTAGCACTTTAACTTTATTTTTGTATTCATTCAAATTAGATTTTGCCAGCATATATTCATCTAGCAAAATATCAAAATTATTTTCACTATTTATGCTAATACTATTAGCATTGAATTTATATTCATTATCACAAACATTATAGAATTGACAGTATTTACATTCCCATTCATATCTTGGTTTAATATCTTCTTTAAATGCTTTAATTAAATTTCTAACATCATCTAATGTTAATTGATTTTTAACTTCTTTAATAACTAACACTTTGCTTAATTTATTGTTAATTCTTGTATTAGACAGTATAAACAAATATCCTGTATCAAGTTTTAAAAGTGTAAGATAAAGCATAAGTTGAGTAATATACTGTTTAGGAACTATTGTTATATTTTCATTATCAATAACTAACCAATCATCTATTGCTTTTGTAAAATAGATATAGCTAGTATTTTTACATTCAATAACAGTATTGTCATTTATAACAAAATCTGGTGTAAAAGCAATTATCTCATTATCTATTTTTATCTTATATGTCTTATTATGAGATATTTTACAATTAGCAAAAATTCTAGGAATTAACTCTTCAAATCTATAACCTTCCAGAATATCAAGATTTATGTTTTGAATATCTGGATATTTCTGTTTTAGGATTTTCTTATATGGACAGTATAGAAGTTCTGTTAAGTGAATAGTGTTATCATTTCTATTTAGCATTAAATCTCTATATGCTTTTATTACATTCTCTTTATTTAGCATAGAGTGAAAGTTTAAAGTTTTATTAAACAATCTCCTTATTAAGTTTATCATAACTTTTCCTCCTCTTTAAAGTTTAAAACTTAACTTTAATTATCTCATAACTAGCACAGTGCTTTTTATTGTTTTATTCTTCATTAATTCTATACATAGATTTACCAGCTCTTATTTCTATGCTTTTATTATCAGTGTCTATGTATATATCATTTATGAATTTAAATTTAGAATGTTTTTTAATTATCCATTTAACAGCATTTTCATATCCTTGTGTTTTCCAGATGTTAATTAGCATTTTAACAACTTCTTCTAGTGCTATATTTTTATCTTTTGTTCCTACATATCTTATTCTCACATTCATAGTTAATCCTCCTTTTATCTCAATATCTTATTGCCAGGAGCACAAAGGCCCCTTAACATAATAGTCATTATGTTTCATTTTTAATTTTATTTATTATCTCACTAGCTTCTTTATAAGACAATTCATTTAGATTTCTGTTAAAGAGTTTTTTTGCTAGTTCATTTGCTTTATCTTTATCTCCCAGCTTATTTACAATATATTCATATTGCTGTTTAGAGATTTTAACTTCATTTATTTGATTTTGGACATATTCAAGAATTATCTTATTTATAGTATCTTCTCCAATTGTAGTTTCAATAACTCTTTTTAATGCTCTTGTTTCTGCTTTTGATATAGCAGTATGAGTATCTCTTTCTTCTGTTAATTTAGTAGAGCCAACACTAGTAAATTCCATAACTAAAATTCCATCTTTTAATATAGAAATAGTGCATTTTGCTATAACAATATCATTTACAATTTGAATATCTGTTTTATGAGATAAAGAATATCCAGAATTAGCAAAATACCAAGAAAGAGAATTTAACAAAGCAAGTGCTACTGGTCTAGTTATCTCATATCTGTTGTTTATTTTGATAATAGCATTCTTATCTGTTTTTAGGATATTTTCTAGTCTTTCCTTTATTATGTTTCTTGTTTCTTCTATTTTTTGTATTTGCTTTTCTTCCATAGTTTTAACCTCCTGTTTTACCATTCTTTTTTAAACTTTTGAGTTTAAATTTGTATATGCTATCTCCTATTTGTATGTATCCTTCTTCTTTATAACTGTTGTAATAAACAAAAACATTTTCTTTATATTCAGTCCAAAATACTGGATATGTTATTACTGTATCTTTTCCATCTACAATATAATCAATTCCATCTTTTGCTAAATTATCCAAGTATTCAATAAAATCAAAAATATCACTAGCTTTTATTCTCTTCATTTTTAGAAGTTGTAGCAATTCTTGCATTGTTATCTCTTTCATTCTTTTCAACCTCCTTTTTAACTATGTCCTTTATCTTATTTAATGCTAAACTTAACAAATCTGAAATTTTTTCTCCTTTATAGAATTCAAAATACTGTTTTCCAACATTAGCAAACAGTGCTAAAATGTTCAGAAATTCAAATCTATTTAGTTCTTTATATTGATTTATTAGTAGTGCAGTAGTAATTCCTAATGCTCTGTTTATATCTTTGTAATTTTCTATTAAGGCAGTGTATATTCTGTTCATTTTCTTTATTGTCCTTAAATGATATTCATCTTTACTAAATGTATTATGAATAGCAAAAAACAGTTCTAATGGATAAGCATATTTTGCTTTGTCTATATAACTATTTGGAGTAATAGTAATTTTATCTTTATTTTCTTTAATTTCAGTATCTAACTGTCTAGTAGCAATAAACATTTTCTCTTTTTCAGTATATCTATATCTAATCATAACAAATCTTGAAAGGATTTGTCTTTTGATATTTGCTCTATCAAGGACTTTGACTAGCTTTATGAAATCTTCATCTGTTAGGCCAGCAATAATTGAAAATCTCTTATTCAATTTGATGTTATTGACAAAAGATATATAGCTAGTATTTAATTCTCCTTCACCAAGAATTTCTAACAGTAGAGTTAGTTCTGTTGCTTTTTTTCTTATCAAGTGTGCCATATCTTTGATTATAACATAATCTGCTTTTGTTCTATTTACAGCATCTATAATTCCAAGTGCAGTTCCGCTTTCAAAGAATATCACTTTTCCAGTAATGTAATCTAGAAGTGTAGATTTACCAGAACTAGCAGGTGCTATAATAAGAGCATTTTGTCTGGAAAAACAGATTGCTTTTAGGAGGATGTATATCCAATCTACAAAGTATAAGTTATTTACTTTTCCTAGATGTTTCATATTCTTCAACCTCCTTTATAAAACTTTGTAAAATTTCATACTCTTTATCTTTTACTTTATCTTTTAGATGTTTGACATCCTTTATTGTTAGTGCTATAAGTATTGCTCTTAAAAGTTCTTCATCTAATTCAATTTCAATATATTCTCTTGAAGTATAATCAATATCGTTAATTCTCTTTTTCTTTCTTTCATTTGTTATAATTAGATTTCCTTTATCTTGTGTCAAATCATAAATAATTCTAAATTCATAATTTTCAGTAAATATATAACTGTGAATAACAGGTTTTTCAACAGAGATAAAATATCTTATGCTGTTTTCTTTATCTTCAATATCAAGTATTCTTTTTGTTTTAAGCTTTAAAATTTCAGTTGTTGTTAAAATAAAATCTAACATATTTTAACCTCCTTTTTATGTAGGGGAGCATATGCTCCCCAGCTATTAAAGTATATCCTTGATAACATCATCTTCTACATAATTTTCTCTTGTTTTATCTTTCAGATTTTCAAAATCAATAGCAATACTTATTTTGTCTGGATATGTTTTTTTGTAGATTATGATGTATGCATCTGTAAAATCTTTTGTCTCATATAAGTCTATTAAAGCCATTTGAAATTGATTATTTGGAGTATATCCATAAAGAGTATTTGCATCCTTTTCCAAAAGGAAATAGACTTTGCCATAGTTTTCAGAGTAGTAGATTTTGTATATCTTGAACTTATGTTTTCCATCTGGAATTATCTCGTATTCACTGTTTGCTGTTTTCATTTTTATAGGTTCTCTTTCATATAGTTTTACAATTTTTCTATTCTTTGTAGGTATATCTGCTCTTAACATAATTTTCAACCTCCTTTTATTGTTTTATTCTCTTCATTATATTCGTTTTAACAAAGACATCTAGAACATCTCTTAATGTTGAGCATTCTTCAATAGATAAGGCTATATTCTGTTTGTTCTTTTCATTATCAAAAATAGTAATGTAGAGTTTATCACTAGCAGTTTGAACTAGCATTATTTTATATTTGTCATCTTTCTTGTGAAATAGTTTCATTACAGTTTTAGTTTCCTTTTTCTTTTGCTCTAATTTTGTTATAACTTTCATATTCTTTACCTCCTTTAGAAGTCAAGTTCAATTTCTTGTTTTTTAGCAACTTTATTATGTCTTCTGTATATTCTGACATTAGAGATTTTTTGTGCTTTTTGCAGAGCGTAGTCATAATGGGGTTTATTTCTCAAAGCAGATATGAATTGGAAGATAGTATAGTTAGAAATATCTTTTCCATATGAATTTACAACCTGGATGAGACTTTCTAGAAGCTCTGCCAAGTTTTCCCTAGCTTTTTCTTTTACCCTCGTCATAATCTCTACCTCCTTTTTAAAGGAAAACTTTAAATTATTTAATTTTTGAGTTTTATTTTTTAAATTTTAGTTCTTTACGATATATAATTTTTGTCTTTTGTTTTATTTCTTTTTCAATGATTTTAACTAGTTTCTTGCATTCTGTTTTACTTAATCTAAATTCAAGAGTAAATAATTTTCCTGGTGATATTTTGTATGCTATTGATATTATTAGGAATTTGCCTTTGGTTTCTAGTATAATTGAATAATCATTTTCAAATAAAGCACTATTTACATATTGATTTGCTAAAAACTGTTTGAGATAGAATAACAATTTTTCTAGCTCATTTTTATCAGTTATAACAAAACAATTGCTTGTATAACCATCACCAATAGAAAAGATATACTCATATTTTGGAACTTTTGCTAGTTCTAGTATTCTCATATCTTTTACCTCCTGTTTTAACTTTTGAGTTTTATTTTGAAACTTTGAATAATTTCTTTAAATCGTGATAAGCATCTATGTAGTTATTGACATAATTCTTCATATTGCTTAATATCCAGTGATTTCTTTTTACTAATTCTTCGTATGTGTTGTCTAGAAGAATAAGATATAATGGTTTTAATTCTTTAAAGCACTCTGGCATTTTTGTATTACTATCTCCTCCATCTGTTATGAAGACTATTTCATAATCACCACTAATTTTTAAGTTTTTAAGTTGTCTATTTAACTCTTCAATAGCATTAGCAAAATTAGTTCCTCCTCCCATAAAGCTAGTTAGACTATCTAGAAACATGTCGGAAAAACTATCGTTTCTGTAAAGTATTGAATAGTCAGTAATTTTTAGTCTTGTTTTAGCTTTATCACTAAAACCAATATAGATAACTGGCTTTCTGTTCTTAAAGCATAAGCTAGCTAATTTCAAGAATAGTGCTTTTGCCATATTTATCTTTAATCCTTCCATACTTCCACTTTCATCAACAATAAATATAAGAGCTGGAATTTCCGATAGTTTTTCTCTTTCAAAATTCATTAGTTCATTTTTCAAGAATTTAACTGTTAGATAATCTGGAAGAAGTTCTTCAAGTATGATTTCACTTGGAAATGGAGGAAGTTCATTAGCATACTTAATTCCAGAGTATCCTTCTGCTTCAATACCAATTCTACTTGTAAATATCTCATCTCCGTAGTATTTGTCAATTAAGTCCAATACCTCTCTAACACTAGTATTATTTGCTAGTTCAGTTATGGTTTTGTCATTTAAGAATATATTTAATCCTTGTTCTGTCCCTCCAAATATATCTTTTAACTTATTCCTGTATTTTTCAAATTCAGCTAGTATTTCCTCAACCTTTGTTAATGCTATGTCAATAGCATAATCTATATTTGTAGAAAGAGAAATTCTAAAAGAGCTGTCTCCTTTTTGAAAATCAAGATTACTGAAGAATTCCTCTATGAATTTTACAGTTGCTCTTATATTAAGCCTAGTTTTTTCTCTTATCTTATCTATATTATTTTCTCCTATTTTTTCAATAACAGTTTTCATTTTCCTTATTAAATCTTTTACTCTTTCAGATTTTGATTTTGCTTCATCCTTAAGAATAGGTTTTTCCCACTTATACAGTAAGAAAAACAAATCTTGAATTAAGTAGTCATTTGCTAGTTTCCAATTGTTAAAGTAATACTTGTAGTAATTCCAGTAAAGATTTAAGTCTGCTCTATTTACTTTGTATAAACTTGTAGTTCCTGTTTGTTTTAAGAGATAATTCCAGTCAAAACTCCAGTACATATCTATCCCTCCTTGTTGTTATTTTGTTCAACTAGCTTTACTATTTCTTCCTTTATTCTAGCAGATATGGAATTTATAACTTCCCACTTTCCTTTATGTTCATTCTTAACTCTATTTAGTATTTCCTGTAGTAAAACAATCTTTTGATTACTGTCGGTATTCTGTGCTATTATGTTATCAATTTCCTTATTGATTTTTCTAATAAGAGTGTTTATATCTGGTAGAACCTTATCAAGATAGTCAATAACTTTTGCTTTTTCTTTTTGATTAAATGGAAATATAGTTTCAATAGTAAGTCTGAAATAGTAAGAATCTAATAAACCATAAGCTTTAAGAGTTCTCAGTACTTTAACAGTCTTTACTTTTCTTCTGTCTGAAATAATAATTCCTTGTTCTTTCAGTTGCACAATAGTATCCATAATAAATGATATTTCACTTTCACTTAATTTAGGAAGTTCTTTTATTTCTTTCTTTTCAATAACAATAACTCCATCTTGACTATCAGAATTAGCATATTCAAGTAGAAGTTTTAATTCATCATTTGAAACATAATCTGTGAAGTATCTGAATAAAAATCTGTCATAAAGGGCCAGATTTTCCTCTTCTGTTGGAATTTCATTACTAGCTGCAACAACCATTTCGGTTTTAACTGGAACTGGCTCTGGATTAAAGAAAATTCTTTCATTCATTATAGTTAAGAGAGTATTCAGTATAGCAGTGCTAGCTTTAAAAATTTCATCTAGGAAAACGATTTCAGCTTCTGGAAGCTTATTTGTAGTTATTCTTTTTACTATACCTTGTTTGTAATAATCGAGGGATATAGGACCTAGTATTTCATCAGGAGTAGTGTATTTGTTGAGAAGGTAATAGAAGAATTTCTTGTTTTGTTTTTCAGACCAGGATTTCAATAACATAGATTTAGCAGTGCCAGGAGGGCCTATGAAAATACAGTTCTCATTTGTTATATATGCTACATTTAAAATATCGTTCATTCTTTTTAAGTTATAACCCACCATACTTTTACCTCCTTATTTTCTCTTTTATGAAGTCTAAAAGTGTTTTTTCTTTGTCTATTCTTTGGAATAATATATAAGCAAAATATCCATTGATTGCTACTGTATTACTTTCTAGACAAATACTAATTGAATCCTTAATTTCATTTATATTACAAATTTCATTTATACTGTATTCAATTCCAATTTCTTTTACTGTTTCAAAGAATACTTTTATGAAATTATAAACTTGATTAGGATTATCAAGTCTTACAGGAAATATACCAGCACTATGCTCTAGTGTATATTCATCTACGAAACTCACATCTTTTAAATTGAAATCTCTTTTTATTTTTTCTTTTATCTCTGTTATCTCTTTCATAGTTTTACCTCCTTCTAATTTTTGAGTTTTGTTTTTAAAGAACTTTCATATTTTCTCTTCCTCATCTTCAAAGTTGTTTATTTACATAGGCTTCTAGTGCTCTTAAACAAAACATTGTTGCTTCAACTGGATCCATATTTTCCAAGCTTGTAAATTCGAAAAAGTATGGGTCATAGGAATTTATTGCTTCAATTACAACTGGATATACTTTATTGCTGATTAGGAATTTACATTTTTCATACATTTCTTTATTCCTTCTGATAAAATCTTTCCATAGTTCCATTTTTTCTTTATAATACTTTTCTTCAATTGCATTTCTTAAATTTTCAAGTTCTTCAATTTTTTCTTTTGCCTTCCTTCTTTTTTCTGGGTCTGTAATGGAAATATAATACTTGGGAGGAGGATTATCTTCTGGTTCTCCGCCAAAAAAGGAGAAGTCAAACCAGTCTCTATTTACACTGTCATAATTCTCTCTTTCTTTTTCTGATAAAGGAATAAGAGTTATGCCAACTTTTTCTAATTCGGCAATCTTATTTCTTATTTTTTGTTTTTTCTCTTCTGTTTGATAGTATAGTTCTCTTTCCTTTTTTCTTGTTTCGTAAAATTCTTCGATAAATTTATTCCATCCTTCTCCTAGATAATCAGTCCAGTATTTAAGAGCAGTTTTGGCATCAGGTTCTTTTTTAACTACAAGATTACAAGTAAATTCTTCTTTTAGTTCAGTAAAGCAATATGGACATTTTGCGGTAAGAATATACCTGTCAAAATAAGCTTCATAAAGCTCATCGTTGTTTGCAGCTTCTGTTCTTTTCTCAATAGAAGTTTCTATTTCCTCAATGTAGAATAGTGATATTAATAGGAATTTACTTTTTTCAAAAGGAGAACAGTTTCTAGTATGGTAATGAATTAGTTCAATAGGCCTTACAATTTTTACATCTTTTCCTCTTTTATCTTTTATAGTTCTTAATATATCTACTTTCCATAATTGTCCCTCTTTAACAGAGGCCTCTTTAACAGAGGATACGAATTTTCTGTCAATTATACAGAACTCTAATAATACATTTTTTTGTTCTACATCTTTCTTCAGAAGGTCAAAAAATCCGAAACCTATTTCTTTTTTATCCCATTTATCCCAATTGTAAAATCTATTTTCCTTTTTTACAATCATTTGTCCATAAATTCTGTCATTTTCTTTTCTAATAATTACCATATTTGTCATAGTTCTTACCTCCTTTTTTTAAAGTTTTAAAGTTTTGAGTTTTTTTATTGCATTATATTGTAGCTTTTGTTAGAAGCTTGCTTGTGTTTTGCATGAGGAATATCGTAAATTTGCTTATGAGAGAGTTTTTCCTCCTGAAACACATTAAGGACAACTAAATCATATTGAGAGATGGCACAATATACTTCGTCAGAAATTAAGCAGATATGTTATGCTTTGTCCAATAAATAGTGTTAAGTAATTG
>Ga0079998_108279_pt1 | contig 10892 bp, 5 predicted proteins | sample PerSpoBPS_BMetaG_FD_69201 | JGI IMG/M metagenome (GOLD analysis project Ga0079998, IMG submission 69201) | Thermal spring microbial communities from Yellowstone National Park, Wyoming, USA - Perpetual Spouter B (PS_B) MetaG (SPADES assembly)... | ecosystem: Environmental > Aquatic > Thermal... | reverse complement strand
TTAAAGACAAATCATCTTTTTCTTGGCTGTGGTAAAAACATTTTGAAAACAAAGACGGAAACCAAAATTAAGGAAACAATAGCGAAGCCCAAAAGAATAGGGAAAAAATTTCTTAACAAAACAAAAAATATTGTAGTACGTCCAACTTCATCTAATTTCCTCTCAACATCATCAACATAGTAATATGTGCCATAAAGAAAACCCGAAATCCGAAGATCATTCGTAAGAAAAACTATAAGATTAGGATGATCTATTATTTCACCTTTTCTTTCTATTTTGAAATCAATTGCATCCAGGATTTTTTGAAACTCAGGTCCGAAAAGAACAACCCAAGTTCCTGACGAAACAAAATCTTCTATCTCATTCCTTTTTATAAATCTTTCAACATCTTCCTTTGTATCTTTTTCATCAAAAGATAAAGATATAACAAGAAAATCATTTCTACCTCTTTTTGTAATTTCGTCTACAACATCTTTCAAACTTTGAGTTATTGGATTGCAAGCGTGAGGACAATTTGAGTAAATCGGACTTAAAATCACAACCTTTTTACCACTATTTTTAACCAGAGTTTCCAAATCCACAATTTCTCCATCTTGATTGTAAAGCCGAACTGATGGGATTTTCTTTCCAATCACGAAAAGCTCACGAGGATACGAAACATCAGCTAAAACAAAATTAAAATCAAAAATAGGAAAAAACAGATGAAAAAATACCAAAGACAATAAGTAAGAAAACACCAAACACAAAGTTGATTCTTTCCTCTTCACTACAAAAAAAGTAAAAAAACAAGACGTAAAAAATATTTTCTGTGAAAAATTCAAAAAATTTTTGATTTATGAGCCACGATGAATTAGTAATATCAGATGTCAGGGCTTTTGAGTTTCTTGATTCAAGAGGAAATCCAACGGTAGCGGTAGAAGTTCAAACAAAAGGAGGTGGGAAAGGATTAGCAATAGTTCCATCGGGAGCGTCAAAAGGCAAAAAAGAAGCCGTTGAATTAAGAGATGGAGACTCAAAAAGGTTCTTCGGCAAAGGAGTAAAAAAAGCAGTAGAAAATGTAAATACAACCATTCGCAAGGCAATTTTAGGTATGAGAGCAGACAAACAAAGAGAAATAGATGAACTCCTCATAAGTTTAGATGGAACGAAAAATAAATCAAATCTTGGAGCAAACGCAATTTTAGGTGTATCCATAGCTTGTGCAAAAGCAGCCGCAAATACACTAAAAATAGAGGTCTTTGAGTATATAGGTGGAGTTTTCGGCTCAACTTTACCTGTTCCACTATGCAATGTGATAAACGGAGGAGAACACGCTGGATGGAATGTGGATTTCCAAGAATATATGATTGTACCTGTGGGATTTTCGTCTTTTCACGATGCAATAAGATGTGCCTCCGAGATTTTTCAGACCATAAAAAAAATTCTATCTGAGCAAGGAATAATTCCGGCAGTTGGAGATGAGGGAGGATTTGCTCCGCCTCTCAAGGATAACGAATCTGCACTTGAAACCCTGATTTTCGCAACAGAAAAAGCCGGCTATACACCATCTGATAATGTATTTTTCGCTCTTGATTTAGCTGCTTCTTCTTTTTACGACGAAAAAGAAAAACTTTATATCTTAAAAAAAGAAGGTAAAAAAATGAACACAGACGAGCTTTCAGAAAAAATCATAAGAATATGTGAAAAATATCCTATAATCTCGGTTGAGGACCCTCTTGCAGAGGATGATTGGGATGGCTGGAAAAAATTAACCCAATATCTTACCCAAAAAGGAATACAAGTCGTAGGAGATGACATATTTGTAACAAACCCAGAAATATTCGGGAAAGGTATAAAAGAAAAGATAGCAAACGCTATTTTGGTAAAAGTAAATCAAATCGGAACGCTCACAGAAACATTTGAAGTAATAAATATGGCAAAAAGAACAGGATATTCAACAGTAATATCCCACAGGTCAGGAGATACAGAAGATACATTTATTTCAGACCTTGCGGTAGGTGTAAATGCAGGACAAATAAAAACTGGTTCTCTTTCACGATCAGAAAGAGTAGCAAAATACAACAGACTAATTTATATAGAGGGAACTGGAAAAGCAAAATTCATAGGCAAAAAAGCATTTCCACTGAAACATTTATGATTCTACCAAAATATTTACAGCTAAAAAACTTATTTTACGAATAAAAATAAATTTTATGATGGAAATCATCTTGTTCTCCTTGTTTTTATTCATAAACTGGGGAACATATTTTCTATCCTTTTATAAGAATCACCAAGACATCTCTGCAAATTTAATAAAATCGTTCGCATTCTTTTATCTCCAAATTTTTCTAACCCAGATTATTTTAGGTTTAATAGAAATCCTTGAAAGGAAATATTTTGTTTTAGTAAATGTATTCATAATAACCTTACTTTGCATATTTATTTATCTCAAAAGAAGAAATGAATTAAAGAGTTTTATCCAACACGCAAAAATAAACCTGCAATCAATAACTAAATCAAGCATAAAAATCAGTTTTGAAACAACTTTTATCTTAACAGGAATAATTGCAAGTTTGTTCTGTATTTCAGTCGTACTGCGGGCAAGCTACCTTTTCCCCCCAAGAGGCATAGACGACATAGCCTATCACATACCAAAAATTGTAGAAAATGTTATTGACAAAAAACTTGTCAAACTACCTGTTGAGTTAGATCCAAGATTTGGTTTCCCAATTTCAGCACAGTTTCTAACTCAGGCTTATGTCATTGCTTTTCATAATTTGAAGTTCATTGATTTTACAAACTTTTTTTTCGCTTTACTTTCATCAGTATCAGTTTATTCTGTGTCTTACAGCCTATTTAAAAATAAAAGAGGAGCAATAATATCGGCTTTATTTGTTTTTTCTATACCTTGTGTAATAGGGCAGATGGGGTCAAACTATGTTGATCTGAATTTTGCCGCATTTTTTCTCTCATCTGTTGCTCTCTGCCTTACAAAAGAATATCTAGTAGCAGGAATTATGTCCGGATTTCTAATCGGGACAAAATACACCGGTTTCTTCCTTCTTCCTTTCTTATTTTTGATGGCAAGAAAAAACATATTAAAATTTATACTTGGAACAGCAATATCTGGTTCATTTCCGTATATTTATAACATCTTATCATTTGGGATGCCGTTTTACCCGGTTCCTGGCTCGCCCGAAGGTAGAAGAATTTACCCACAACCGCTCCCGCTAAATTTTGAGTCTCTCAAAATATGGATAAAAATAGCTCTGGCTTTCTTAAAATATGATAACTTAGAATTATCATTCCATAAAGGATTTTCCTTCATATTTTACCTTGTATCCTTGCCTGCTTCTGCTCTTTTTGTATTGAAAAAAAAGATCTACTTGAAATTAAGTTTCTGGACAATACTAATCCCCCTTTTATATCTTGTATGGAGAATAGTTCCTTCAATTCATGTAAATGCAAGGTTTCTCATATGGTTCGTACTTTTCACACTCCCCTTCTTTCCTGCACTTTATAACAACAGAAAATTTCTTTATTTTTCTTTTGCGGTTTTTCTTGCAAATTTTGCTTTTATTCCGTGGAAGATGATAAAAACAGAGTGGCCGATTTTGTTTAATGAAAAGTCAAATAGCTGTCCAAACACAATTTCAAACATTCTTGATTCACAAAAACCCTTATGGTATCCGAACTACGAAGAACCCGCATCTTTCCTTGAATTCTTAGGAGAAAAATATAAAAAAGAGAAAAAAACAGAGTTAAAAATAGATACCTGTAACGCACTCTTTTATGGAGAAAACCTTCAAAACAGGATATTATGCAAAAAAGATGAGGAAAAGGAAAAAGCAGATATAAAACTCTCTTTCCTTGTTATAATAGGAGGAAAAGTTAAATCTGAACTTCAAGATGAGATTGAAGGCTACAAAAAACTTTTTGCAGGAAAAGACTTTGCAGTGTTCATAAGAGAAGATTTATATAAAGAAAATCAATCATTTTTTGACAAAGTGCTTTCGGAGTACGCAAGTTGCAGAACTCAGCGGAAAAAATAGCTTAGTTGCCAATAAACTAATCGTTCTACTCGTTGTAATTTGCGTTATTCCTCCCATTCTTCCTGAAATACCACTCCTTTCTACCATTAACTGTTCCTTTCCCAAGTTCAAATACCCTTACATATCCTGATAAATCACCAAATACCAATTCTAACCTACCATTCCCATCTATATCTCCAAAGACGGGAGAAGGTCCTCTTAATCCACTACCTAAAAAGTATGGACTGCCGTATTTATATTCACCACTCAGAGTATCAAAAATGTGAAGCCAACCATCATCTGTCGTAAGAACTATCTCCTGGGAGCCATCATAGTCAAAATCTCCTACCGCAGGTGCAAAGCTCGGCATACTTGAAAACTTCTTAAACCATATCATAACTCCATTATCATCTATAACATATATATAACCGGGATCGCCTAAAGTGTATGGTATAGCTGTAACTATTACTTCAAGTCCTGAATCAGAATCAATATTTGTCAAAACTATGTTTCTTGGATAATACCCACTTAAATTACCTCCGCTCCCATCCAGAAGCACTAATGACCATTTCAAAATCCCATTCAAATCGTAAGCATAAATTTTATTTGGACCTGTTCCCCCTCCTCCAACAACAAAATCTTGTGTGCCATCTCCATCTATATCTCCTATGGAGGGTGATGACATCCATTGTGATAATCCTACATATTTTGTCCAAATAATGTTCCCCGATGAATCAAATTTGTACACATTTCCAACAACATCTGCTATCAAAATCTCCGCCGATGCCCCAGAACCATTTACAACCGGATGTGACCTTATCCTCTGTGATAGTTGATAATACCATTTCAGGTCAGCCACACCATCTCCATTACTATCTTTTCCATCGTACGCATAGAGCCTATTGCATGGCTCAAAAGTTGGGAAGAGTATTTCGTTTTCAGGATCAGAATCTATATTTGCAAGCGTTAAAAATCTTATTCTGCAAGTCACTGAAATCGGAAATCCTGACTTTACATTACCAGCTGAATCAAATGCATAAACCAGACCTCCATCATTTGCAACAACTATCTCAACTGAACCATCTCCATCTATATCACCTATTGCAGGGGAGCTCCAAACCGCAGAGCCTGTGCTTTTTGGCCAACCTGCTTTTACTGTGCCATCTGAGTTCAGAACATAAACTTGACCACTTCCTGTTGCCACAACTATCTCCAACTTACCATCTCCGTTAAAATCATATAACTTTGATGATACGAGTATCTCCGCTCCAACATTCACAGGCCATGAACTCTTCTCTACCGCAAATCCCCTATATGGATGAGCATCTAATATCCTACCGTTTCCATTTCCGAAATCAACCCATGAGTATGATGATTGCGGTTCAGCAGATGATATCGCATATAACTTACCTCCTTCTGTCCCCACATATACTATCTGTCCTTTCATCTTCACTGGCGCAGTTATAGAACCTAAAACCCCTACCCAACAACTCAAACTCCCTCCCCCCTATGCTTATTGAGTATAAAGTTGAACCTGAACCTATAAATACTGACTTTTGTGATAATGCACCAGTTGACTTCACTGCACTTCCTGTTGAATATGACCATAGTAAAAACGCAGATGTTCCCGTTATATTTTCACTTATCGCATAAACATAGTTGTTATCTGCTCCCACAAACACCGTCACCTGCGCTCCATAAGTATGAACAACTGGCGATGACCTTATTGCTGAACCTATGTTATAACTCCATACAACCGAACCCGATGGCGATACCTTGTACAATTTCCCATCATCCGCTCCAAAGTATATGTCTCCCTTCGGTCCCAATCCCGGCGAGCTCTTTATCACAGCCGAAATAGTGATATTCCACTTATCAGTAAGGTCAAGTGAAAATGCATAAACTTTCCCTGCCTCTGTCACAAAATATACTGACCCCCTTATTGCGTCTATTGCAGGTGCTGTACTTATTGCTCCCAAAACCTGCTTTGAGTTCAATATGCTCAAAGTCTTGCTCATCACAAATACCCAGCCCGTCGTCGTCCCCAAATATACTTTACCATCCTTTACAGCGCATCCTCCTACTACACCCCTTAAATCTTGTGTCCCTATCAGGTTCCCATCGCTATCCACAGCGTGGAATTTACCATCAACTGTCCCCACAAATATTGTTGTCCTCTGACCCTCTTGAGATGCACACAAATGCGATGAAACCGCTGAACCTAAATTCTTCAACCACCTTATATTCCCATTCATAACATCCACAGAGATAAGATAACCAGTTGATGTCCCTACATAAATATTCTCATCGTCTATCACTGCTGATGTTGTTATACTACCTCCTATACCTCCACTCAAATCTACATTCCAGATTGTGCTGCAAGCTGGACTACCAAATCTCACACATGCTGAGTTTGACCAGGGTGATGCCCCAAAACCAGTTCTTTCTGCTCTCACACGATAACAGTATGTTGTGTCTGCGACCAGCCCCGATGAATGCACATGTGTTGTTGAGTTAGGAGCTTTTGTTGTAAGTAGTCCCCATCCTGAACCCGTGTTTACTTCTATCTTGAATCCTGTCTCTTGCGTTGATGAGTCTTGCCAGGTGAGTTTTATTGCATCTGAACCGCCTATATTTATCACTTCGGCAATAAGAGGAGAAGGAGAAGCCATAGCAACAAAACATCTTTCAGATGAATATCCAACCGAATATGAGCCTTGTTCCTCCGGAATTGAGTTATTTCCATTCCACCAATTAGTTATTCTTGCACAATAAACATTCTCCTCTGCAAACTCTTTCTCATAGTATTCCAACCCTAAAACCGACTCTTGTGTGTATGCAGAAGAACTTTGTAGTCTCCACTCAAAGTTTTGTCCAACTTCATAAGAGGAATTATCTTGCCAGAAAAATCTCATTACTCTTATATTTGGTGCGCTATCTACATTGAAATGTGATGGTGCTTTCAGCCCTCTTACACACTTCGGACCTACCCATGATGATAAAGTCAAAGAACCCCCTACATTTAGTTTGAAGCTTGCGACCCTGAAACACCACCTTACATCACCAGGCAGTGAAAACTCTATTGTGCGAAGGCCTGTTCCTGTCTGCGTTGTTGAATCTGACCACCATTCATATCTTGTCCAACTTATACCATCTTGTGTCCACTCTATTGCGAACCCATCTTCATTATCTGATGCATCTTGGAACCTCACAACATATTTCGCATTCGCTCCCATAGCTTCTGAACTATAAGCAGTTATCGGCTCCAAAGAAGAAGGCGGATTTGGCGCAACAGTTACACATCTTGGAACAGTAAACGCTGAACATCCTACTGAATTACATGCCCTCAATTTGAAACACAAAGTCTGACCCGGTTGCAAACCAGCATGGTCGTGTTGCGTTGTACCTGCTTGGAAACCGATTCGCGGACTACCATAATCATAATGCGGAGTATCATCTGTAAATGGTCCGGAAGGAGACGGAGCTGATACAAGCTGATAATAGTCTTCATCTGGATTTGAAACATCCTCCCACACAACACGAGCTATATCCGGTGGAACAAATATAACATCAAATCCTGACGGAACAGGTGGAACTCCTCCTACCCTCACTGCTATATCATCTACTTCATCATATGAGCCCCCGGGACACCCAGATGGTAATGGAGGCGAACTTGACCCACTTACAACCGCTCTTATAACATACCATGTAGCAAAATTAGGTGTGAAAGTAAATGTTTTATCTTCCACACGATTTGAACCAGAGCAAGCCTGAGATCCCACTGCATTCCACGAAATCGTTGATATTCCTGATGTCAATAAATGAACATAGTCACCAGTTGAACTGCAAAATACCCTTACCGTAACTACTATTGGGTAACCTTCTTGGAAACTTGGTCTATCTGTACTCAGAGTTATCCTCTCTATGCTTCTTGATGAATACCAGTCTCCACCTGTACCATCAAGACAAGAAGATAAGTACCATGCATTCGGTGTGTTTGACTCAGGTCTACGAGGCAGAGTATCTCTTGACACAACTAAATCACAAGTTGAGCAGTCATTTACTCCTCCATCACATCTTGGAACTTTCCAAGTTGAATTATACACGGCACAGTTTGCGCTCACAGATGAAATTGTTGCGCAATCCCATACAAAATCTGAACAACCATTCCCATTACATGCTCTCAAAGCATAACATCTATATGTTCCCTCAGGAAGAGGTCTATCTACATACCAAGTTGTGTTTGCGGAAAGTGGTGAAGCAGGATGAGAATTCCACTTTGAAAAATCTGGATCAAAAGTATCCGTCCATCTTAACTCATAGTTATCTTCATACTGAACATCCGACCAAGATAAAGTTATTGCGTCTGGTGCCACACCTTCTGCCTTAAAGTCTGAAGGCGCCTGAGGAACACCTACCACAAACACAAGGTCATCTGTATCTCCATCTTGATTGCTTCCTCCTGCACATGTGACAGTTGATCCAAATGCCCCCTGCTTGAACATCGCCCTTATAACATGCCTACCAGGTTGATTAGCTAATGTTATTGTAGTTCTGATCAAAAGATTAAACCCAGAAGATGTACAAGTTGCAGTAATAACTCTTGTGAATGTTGGTGAATCTGCATTCGGCGAATAAAGCAAAACAAGATAGTCGTTCAGGTAGTTCGGATGAGTTGGGTCACAATACACAAGAACTGAAACTTCTATGGGCTGACCCGGCTGGAATGTTCCGGTACCAGACAAATCTCTTATCTCTATCCTTTCTATACTTTCTGTTTGAAGGTATCCGGGAGTGGCTGGACCATCATCTTGGCATAAACCAAATAAAGTGTTAGGTTGGTTGGGTTCTGGTGTTCCCGAAATATTATCTCTTGATTTTATAAGGTCACAAGTTGAACATGCACCCGTACCCGCTGGACACTTCGGAGTCATGTAAGCTGGGTCTCCATCTGATGTCGTGTTATCGTATGTGGCACAAACTGGCAAAGATGATGGAGGTTTTGCTTTAACATAAAAAACAAAATCATCCGCATCACGATATGTATAGCTTGAAGGACAAATATTACCGGTTACAGGGGTAGTACTTGGATTTCTTCCGTCTAAAACTCTAACTGCGTGCCAACCTTCAACATTATCAAGCCTTAGAACATAAGACATATTATACCAGTAGTCATTAACTCCTCCCTCGGGACACTGTACTGTTGTAATATATCTCCAATTTGTTACAGGTGAAGGTGAATAAGTCACACCAGAAGCATAAGCTAAAACCATCTCAGAATTTGAATTTCTATCGCAAGTTACAAGCCAAAGAATCTCTACGTTTTCCCCTCCTTCAAACTTTCCAGATGGAGCTAAACTCTTTATATTTATCCTCCTTATCTGATCTTCTAGATTGTTGTTATTAGAGCCATCCGTTCCATCTTGACACTGGGAAAATAAAGTGTTCGGTTGGTTTGGCTCATTTCCTCCGTTTGCACATTGGAAAAACCCTCTTGGGCTCTCTCTCGGATCATTTACATTATCTCTGCAAGGAACCAAATTGCATGTCCCACACCAGCCATCTCCATAACACACAGGAGCTTGAAAACTTGAATTATAAACTCCGCATGTAAAACTTGATGGGGGGTTCTGCACAGTAAATACAAGGTCATCATGATCGTAAATTGTTGAAGCGGTATAGCACGCTTGTGTATTTTGGGCTGCATTTGAATTCTGAATCCTTGCTCTTATTGCCATATTACGAGGAAGAGAGGAAACAGTAGGTAAGGTCATGATAAAATTAACTGATGTTTCACCCGGTATCCCTGTTGTAGAGCAAAATCTTCTCAATACAGGTGGATTAGGAAATCCACTAATACTTCCTCCTCCGCAACCGCATCTCATAGAGCCAATATATGTAAATGTGGGCGGATTTGCATCTGCATTTGAAGTATACCAAACATCTATCCATTGATTTATATTATTACACCACGCTCTGACTGTGACTTTTATGTTTCTTTGATCCGTAGCAGTGGGTCCGCTTTGTATAAATCCGCTTTCTGCCACAGATTCTACTTGAATTGATATTATCCTTACACCCGCATCAGTGCCCGTTCCAGCCCTATCTGAGCAGGAGTTATAAAGAGTATTAGGTTGGTTGGGTTCTGCTTAACCGGAGGCATTATCGTTCCCGTCTATAAGTCCGTATGTAGAACAACCTAATACATCAGTAGGACATTTTGGAGCTTTATATGTAGAGTTATAAACAGCACCTTGAAGAGATTTAGGTTCTAAATATCCTCCACGCCTATCTTCTATCGGAGGCAATTCTGGTAGAGGTTCTGAAATTTCCTCATATTCAGAAGGCTTAACCACACGAGCTAAATTCCCAGAAATAGAAAAATCTATAACATACCTTGCATTATCTCCTTCTCCTTCCACTCTCACACCTTTCAAAATCAACCCTTTTATATCCCCTGCTTTTAAATCTTGGTTTATGCTCCTCAAAAGAACTGCTACACCCGCCCCTAACGCCGCTGAATATGATGTACCCCTTACCACGCAGTAGCTCCCATAATTGCTACTTTCACCTTCTCCTGTACATGTTGTAAATATGCTTTCACCAGGCAAATATAAATCTACCAAGCTCCCTCTGTTTGAAAATGTTGAAATCCTCCCGGTTATATCTACTGCTCCAACCAAAAGAGTGTTTTGTGGAAATAGGTCTTTTACACTCGCTCCAACCCCTACCCATTTTGCATCTCGTCCCTCATTTCCTGCTGACTGCACAAATAAAGCATCATAGTATCTTACATACTGAAATACAACTGAGAAAACTTCTCTATGATACTCCAAAATCGCCTCAGCTTCTGGATTTCCTTCGGGACTTATACTTCCCCAT
>Ga0079998_116408_pt1 | contig 10922 bp, 7 predicted proteins | sample PerSpoBPS_BMetaG_FD_69201 | JGI IMG/M metagenome (GOLD analysis project Ga0079998, IMG submission 69201) | Thermal spring microbial communities from Yellowstone National Park, Wyoming, USA - Perpetual Spouter B (PS_B) MetaG (SPADES assembly)... | ecosystem: Environmental > Aquatic > Thermal... | reverse complement strand
GCAAGCGGGCTGGCCGCCGCCTATAGTATTATACTCAAAGACCCCCCTCTGTCTCAGACGAAAGCAAAGGTACAAAGCATGGCTATGCCTTTTCCGGCGCTCCCTATTTACGGGCTGCGGCGTTAGCCTGCGGCGATGGCTGGGCTCTGAAATTACAAAGCCCCTCCTCGGAGGGAGGGGCCTGCAAGTGGCAGAAGGGAGCTTTTAGCGCAGGAGGGTCACCGTGCCGGAGCGGACTACCTTTTCCCCACTGAGCTGAATGCCCTCAAAAACAAAGGTATAGACGCCTTCTGGGGCTGGCTGCCCATTAGTAGTACCATTCCACTGCTTAGTCATATCGCCGCCATTGTTGAAGACTTCTTTGCCCCAGCGGTCATAGACGATGAGGGTATAGCGACTAAATCCAAGAGCTTGGACATTCCAAATATCATTGATGCCGTCTCCGTTAGGCGTAAAGGCCGTGGGAATAACGAGACCCGAGCAAGCCCTGGATAAGAAGGTCAAGGAAGCCTCGGCATAGCAGGGACCGGCTCCCTCCACTTGGAGCCTAATCGTAACATCGCCCTGGAGGAGCGGCGAGTAGGTGCGGGAGATCGTAGCGCTACCGACTTCGGTTGAGCCATCCTCCCAGGTCCAGCGATACACGAAGGGTCCATCTCCCCTTACATGGGCGGAGAAGGTGTATTCTTTTTCTGGGCAGTCTTTGACAAGGGTGTAGCTGATGCTATCTATGACGACAGAGTGCTGATAGGTCACCTCAAAGGAGAGGGAGTCTAAGCGGCAGCCGTTATTGTCGGTAGCGGTGAGGAGGTAGGTTCCTTCTGGGAGGTTGGAGAGGGTGGGGCCAGAGGCGGGGAGGGGGGTGCCGCTGAGGGTTTGCCAGGTGTAGGTATAGGGTGGGGTGCCGCCGGTGAGGATGACTTGGATTTCGCCGTCGGATCCGCCTTGGCAGGTTACGGGCTTAATGATAGAGCTTTGGAGTTTGAGGGAGTCGGGCTGGGAGAGGGTGACTTGGATTTCGCCGCAGCCAGAGGGATTGGAGGCGTCGCGGGCTTGGATGATGTAAGTACCGGCTGGTAAGCCAGTGAAGGTACCGGTGGTATTAGTAATGCCGGAGCCAATCAGTACATAAGTATAGGGAGGGGTGCCGCCCGAGGCTTGCACGGTGAAGCCGCCCACTCCACCCGCACAAAGAATAGGGGTAGTACTAACCAGCTGGAGGGTGAGAGGGGGTACAGCCTGCACTGTAAAGGACCGAGTCGCTACACACCCATTAGCATCTCTCACCCGCAGGGTATAAGTCCCTGCCGCTAGTCCCGTGAAGGTATTATTGGATTGCCAGGCTGGGTAGGTAGGGAGAAGGCTATACTCATAGGGTGGAGTCCCCCCTTGGCCCTCAAAGGTTACAAAGCCGCCGCTCGCACCGCATACGACATCACTGGAATCTACCACCCTTATAGAGAGGGGCGGAGGGTCCATAAGCTGGATGATGCGGCGGATCACACATCCAGCGGCATCTCGCATCCAAAGCGTATAAGTCCCCGCGGCCCGATTCGTGAAAGTGCTACTCGCACTCCAGCCTGTAGTAGGCGGCGTATTGGAAGTGCCACTCACTAGCACATACTGATAAGGGGAGACACCTCCCGTTGTACTCACGCTAATCTGCCCCGTGGCCGCACCCGCACAAGTCGGAGGCGTTACACTGATAGTAGGGCTAATCGTATCCCGAACTACCAGGAGGATAGAGTCCCCCGAACTGCCCTGCGGGATGTTAGCAGTGGGAATGAAGTTGCCACACTGATCGCTAATCGTATTGCCGTCGGAGCCAGGCTGGCCATTGGAGGAGCCAGAACCGGGCGGATTATACCCAATACGAATCTTATAGGTTTGGCCTGGTACTAAGGGACTTCCCACCGTAAGGCGCACTAGATTCGTCTGAGGAGGATTTACAGGGGCGGCGGCTGTTACAGGAACTGGCGCCCCACTGGCTACATCCTCAACGACAAAGTCGCTGCCATTGGCCACTACAGTAGAAGGATCAATAAGTTCGTTGAACCGCACCAGAATCTGGCGGAGGTTGTCCAGCTGGTGATCATAGGAGGCGGCGCAGAACTGAGCCGTAGAGTCCATTTTGGGCGGCGTATTGTCAAAGTACTGCGCCGTACCCGTGAAGGTGATGGTATAGCCTTGATTGTTATTGGTCCAGTTATCTACTAATAGCAGGAAGGTCTGACCGGCGGTAACCGTGAGACCGGGCATCACGGGGGGTTGGGAGGCGTTATAGGATATGGTTCCGGGCTGGGGATTAGTATGGTCCAAGCCCGTGATGCCTGGGCCTCCCGTGTAGCCGCCACAGCAGGAGGTCACACTCGTACTTGCAGCATAGTTACACCGAATGGGGGGTTGGCTGCCTATGGCGCTGCAGGGATTGGAGAGACCAGTCACATCCCACAGGGCAAAGTCGTAATCTGTGTTACTCCCCGGGTCTATGACAAACCCTAAGGTCCCCCCCTGCTGAACGGTAAAGATGAACCAGACGCTCCTATGCTCTCCGGCTAGTAGGCAGGTGCCGCCCCCGCCCGGAAGCTCCTGGGTGGTTCCATAGTCAGGGACGGCTTGGGCGAAGGTATAGGTGGCTTGGCAGATGCGGATGGCGCCGGGGCAGTCGGAGGCGGGATTAGAGAGGGGCTGCGGTATGCCAGGCGGCCACGGCGCTGGAGGAGGACTGATACCCCGCTCTTTCATCCGAATGTAAGCGCTATCTACCTGGGCCCAACCCAACGTCAGCCCTGCCAGAATAAGCGCACCCCAAACTTGCCCTCTTAGCTTCATATGGGCAAAGTTACATAGAACGCTCCTCCGTTTGCTCTTCTACATAATCGCTTTTGAGTAAAAAACCCTCTCAAATGCACTTATAAGCTTCTGAGTTACATTTGTGGCATGCTCAGATGCACGAGTGTGCTGATATGGGGGTTGTTAGGGTGGGGTTGGGCGCAGTCGGAGCTTTCGTTGGCGGGTATTTGGAAGGAGTATCGGTATGGGGTGCGGGGTTATGAGTTTTTTAGTGGGGAGGCTTTATGGGGGTATGAGGAGGGAGCGGGGGTGGTGTATCGGTTTCGGGATGCGGCGGCGGCTGAGACGTTGTGGAAGGGGGCTTTTCCGATTGCCCAGATTGTCCCCAGCCGCGCCAATCCTGAGGAAGTGCTTCTTTTTGAGCAGGTGGAGCGCCTGTACCGCCGTTCGGCTCGGTATCGGGTATATCTTCTCTCAGGTGGGAAGGCGACTCCTATCCCGGGCCTCTATCAGGAAGCCGAACTTCTACCGGATGGGCGGGTGGTTTTAGCGGACAGCCAAAATCTCTATCTCTGGCATCGGAGCTCCTCTGAGCTGGAGCGGCTTACTTCTGTCCGAGGGGCTATGCAAGCGGGTACTACCGACTGGCTCTACGAAGAGGAGTTTGGCTTCACGAAAGCTTTTACGGCTTCGCCATCGGGGGCTTACTTAGCTTATCTCCACTTGGACAACACGGAGACGCCTACTTGGTCGCTGGCCTATGAGGACCCGAAGTCCCCTTATCCGCGTTGGCATACCTTCCCTTATCCCAAAGCCGGTCAGAAAAATCCCCGCGTAGCCCTTCATATCCTCTCCCTCTCCGACCGCACAGACCAGGTCCTCCTGCAAGACACGACGGGAGGCTATCTACCTTTCTTCTTCTGGAGCGAAATGGGAGACGAGCTTTACTTCGTGCATCTGAATCGGCTCCAGAATGCTTTTACGCTATACCGATGGGAGCCAAGTGGGAAAGAAGTACAGGTGTTTTTCCGAGACTCCACGCCTTACTGGTTTAATCTGGATAATCGGATGCTTTTCGCTGCTCGGGCGGATCAGCCGGAGTTTTTTTATAAAGCGGAGCGGGGAAAGGCGCCGGTGATTGAGCGGTATGACTATAAGGGGCGGCGTTTGGGGCAGTACTTCGTGCCGGGTCTCAAAGACCTGGTGGGGTATGCGCAGGGAAAACTCTTTTTCACGGCCTGTGGGAAAGACCCCACGGCGCAGCGAGTAGGATATTTAGACTTTCGGCGAAAGGCCCCTACCCCGCAGTGGATCACTTCTGACACCCTCTGGGCCGAAGCCCAAGTGAGCGCTACTTGTATAGCCATCACGGAGAGTGGCCCCCTCAGTCCGCCCCGTACTTACCTTTTGGATGCGGCCACCCTCACGAAGCGCTATGCACTTCCCGACCTTAATGGTGCTCTTCGAAAGCAGATTCTCCCTTTGCAAGTGCGCTACTTCCGCTTTGCTAATGAAGCGGGGGATAGCCTCTGGGCTTCTTTCCTACTACCGGCGGATTTTGACCCTCGGCGGAAGTACCCTGTGCTGGTGCGTTTTTATGGAGGGCCGGGGTCGCAGATGGTGTCTCGGAGGTTTGAAAACGTGTGGTTTTTCTGGGAGGCGCGACTCGTGCAAAAGGGCTTCCTCGTAGCTCATGTAGATGGCCGAGGGACAGGCCTTTACGAAGGAGCCTTGCGCTACGGCATTTACAAAAATTTAGGCACGTTGGAGACGGCGGATGTAGTGGCATTTGTGAAGTACTTGCGGCAGCTACCTTATGTGGGGAAGGTGTATGGGATGGGCTGGAGCTTTGGGGGTTATGTGGCGGCGCGTTTAGCGATGGAGGCGCCACCCGATGCTTTAGCAGGAGTGGTATCTATTGCCCCTGTAACCGATTGGCGGCTATATGACTCGGCCTATACGGAGCGGTTTATGCAGACTCCCGCTGAAAATCCCGAAGGCTATGCGCGCACCAGCCTCCTAACCATGGGGCGCCCCCTCCAAGCCCCCCTCCTCCTGATTCACGGCGAAGCCGACGACAATGTCCATGTCCAACATACCTATCGGCTCATTGAGGCGCTCCTGCGCCGCTACCCTGAAAGCCCCCTCACCTGGCGCATCTACCCCGGCCAAAATCACGGGATCGGACGATATAGGTATCACCTGTTTTTAGAGGTAGAGCGCTTTTTGGGGATAGAATAGTCTAACCTTCTACCTTTGCCCAGTGGCTGAAACTCCGGAGGAAAGAAAAGCCCGGCGCCGACGCTGGTGGCGCGAGCTGATTATCATTCTGGCGGTGATTGTCATAGTGCGGGCTTTCGTGCTGGAAGTGATGCTTATTCCCACCAGCTCCATGGAACGCAGCCTTTTGGCCTGGGACTTAGTCGTCGTAAGTAAGCTCCCCTATGGCCTCCGACTTCCCCGCGTCCTCCTCTGCATCCCCTTCATCCACAATAAAATCCCCTTCACCGGCATCCCCTCGTACTTAGACTGGATAGTCCTTCCCTATAAGCGCCTACCCGGCTGGAAAACCGTACAGCGAGGCGATATCCTGGTCTTCAACTACCCAGCCGACGATGTCATGCCCAACGACCCTATCCTCGGCCCCGTAGAAATCCCCAACCTCAAAGAAAACTACGTCAAGCGGTGCGTGGCCATTGCCGGAGACACCGTAGAGGTGCGCGCCGGCAATATCTACATCAACGGCAAGCCCGCCTTTGAACCCAGGTACGTGCAGTATCGCTATTATGTGCGCACCAAAGAGCCTTTGACAGAACGGATCCTCCTGCCCTTCGGGTTTCGGCCAGAAGGCAGCTCCAACTACAACTGGCAGCGCATTTCTAACTATGAGGCCTACCTATATGCCCCACCCCTCATCATAGAAGCCTTCCAAAAAACCTACGCCTCCAGCATAGACACCCTGTACCGGGCGGTCTTGCCGGATACCTTTCGCATGCCGCAAATGTATCCGCACCATCCAGAGGCATTTCCCTGGAACTTAGACCATTGGGGACCCTTTTATTTGCCTCGACGGGGGGATACCATTATGCTCTCCCCCCAGAACCTCCTCTTATACCGACGGCTCATTGAGGGCTACGAAGGCCACACCATAAACGAAGTCAACGGCCAAATCTACATTGACGGAGAGCCTCGCCAGACCTATACCTTTGAGATGAACTACTACTTCGTCATGGGCGATAATCGGTATAACTCGCTGGATGGGCGATTTTGGGGGCCAGTGCCTGAGGACCATATCGTAGGAAAACCACTAGGGGTATTCCTGTCTATTGAAAACTTTCGCGCACGATGGGACAGGTTTTTGCGGGCCGTTCAGTAGAGGCCCTCTTGTCCGAACTTTTCCCTCCAGCGGAGGCAGAGCGGCTTGTTAAGCTTTTAGGGCGGCAGCCCACGCTGACGGAGGTATGGCTTTTTCATGCGCTGTGGAGCGAACATTGTAGCTATAAGAGTTCGCTGGTGCATTTGCGACGTTTGCCGCGGGAGGGGTGGGCGAGTTTGCGGAGGGCCGGGGAGGAGAATGCGGGGTTATTAGATATTGGGGATGGGTGGGCGGTGGCTTTCAAGGTGGAGTCGCACAATCATCCAAGTGCGGTGGAGCCGTATCAAGGAGCGGCCACGGGCGTGGGGGGCATTCATCGGGATATTATGGCGGTGGGGGCGCGACCCATTGCGGCCCTAAACTCCCTGCGCTTTGGATGGCCCGTAGATGCGCACACCCGAAGGCTCATTCAGGGGGTAGTGCGGGGGATAGGGGATTATGGGAATGCGTTTGGGGTGCCGACCGTGGGGGGCGAAGTGTATTTTGCGGCCGAATACGCAGGTAAGCCCCTCGTCAACGCCATGAGCGTGGGCATCGTGCGAACCGATAAGGTTATTTCGGCGCGAGCGACCCGAGCTGGGCAAAAGGTATATTACCTTGGGGCTCCTACGGGCCCGGATGGGATTGGCGGGGCGGCCTTTGCCTCTGAAACCCTGGAAGGGGACGCCCGAGAAAACCTGCCTGCTATACAGGTGGGCGACCCTTTCCGTCAGAAAGTACTCTTAGAGGCGCTCTTGGAGATGGTGGAGGCGGGGCTGATTGCGGGGATGCAGGACATGGGGGCAGCGGGCTTAGCCAGCGCTACATCAGAAACCGCCGCCCGCGGCCAAAAAGGCATGCGCATCTATCTGGACCGGGTGCCTTTGCGCGGCCAACTGACTGAACCCTACCAACTCCTCCTCTCTGAGTCCCAAGAACGGATGCTTTTGATTGTGGAGCCTCACAATGCCCCTGCGGTGGAGGCTATCGCCCAGAAGTGGGAACTCCCTTGCGTAGAAATAGGGGAGGTGGTAGAGGAGCCGGTTTTGACATACTTTTGGCGGGGGGAGGTGGTGGCGCAGTTAGACCCGCGGCTTTTAGCGGCGGGGGAAGGCGCCCCTACTTATGATTGGCCGCGGCGAGAACCGGCTTACCGCCTACTGCAAGCGGCCTTCCAGCCAGAGAAGGTACCAGACCTTCATCCCGCCCAGCTAAAAGAAGTGCTCAAGGCCCTGGTGGCTCATCCTAACTTAGCTTCTCGGGCTTGGATATACACCCAATATGATCGGATGGTGGGAGCGGGGACAATGGGGAGTGCGGGGGAGATAGGGTATGCGGCGGCGCTGGTACGTTTACCGGGGCAGGCGCGGGCTCTGGCTATGAGCTTGGATGGTAATCCGTTTTGGGTGGAGGCGGATCCCCGGGTGGGTGCGGCTCTCTTAGTAAGCGAAGCGGCCCGCAATGTGGCCTGCACCGGCGCCCGGCCCCTCGGCATCACCAATGGCCTCAACTTCGGCTCCCCCCAAGACCCCGAAGTCTATTACACCTTCGTGGAGACCATAGAGGGCATCCGAGAAGCCTGTAGCTTTTTCGGCCTGCCTGTAACCGGCGGCAATGTCAGTTTCTACAATCAGGATGAGCGGGGGCCGGTTTTGCCCACGCCGATGATTGGGGTGGTGGGGCTTCTGGAGCGTCCCTTTGAGCGAGCGGTGCCCTTAGGCTGGCCCCAAAAGGGCGTCCCTCTACCCCTCCTCCTTATCGGCAGTGCTGAGGCCCTCTATGCTCCTACGCTTGGAGCCAGTCATTATTTACGGGATTGGGTGGGGATTCGGTATAGTCCGGCGCCGCGGTTAGACCTGGCGGCAGAGCGGGCCCTTCAGCGGCTTTTGCCGGAGTGGGCGGAAAAGGGATACCTGATAGCCGCGCAAGATGTGTCGGATGGAGGCCTTCTCTTGGCTCTTTTAGAAATGGCGTGGGCAGGGGGAAGCGGCTTCGTCGTGGAGAAGCCGCAGGGGGTGCGGCGGGATGCGTTTTGGTTTGGAGAGGATGGAGGGCGGGTAGTCGTAGCCACCCTACCGGAGCTGGTAGAGACCCTCATACAGGCCGCCGAAAAAGCCGGGCTAGCCGCCCTACCCCTGGGTCAGACCCTGCCCGAACGCGGTTATGCCGAAGTAGAGGGCCAAATCCTGGACCTACGTTTTCTGAGGGGTTTGTGGGAACGCACCCTGCCCTACCTTATGGATGCATGAGGGGTTTGGTAGGGGGACTGTGGGCATCTTGGAGGGGCATGAGGAAGCTGATGGAGGGGCTTCACGCATCTCATGGAGGCATGGGGAGCCTAATAGGGAGACTGTGGGCATCTTGGAGGGGCATAAGGAGTCTGGTGAGAGAGCTTCACGCATCTCATGGAGGCCTGAGGAGGCTGGTGGAGGGGCTTTGGGTGGGGCTCTTGTGGGCGCAGAGTGGGGGTTGGGGCAGTAGTCTTTTAGAGGCTGATACCGTATGGTTGGACTTAGCTACGACGGCCTCGTGGTTGGATCGGCAGGCCCGCCGTCTAAACCTAAGAGAGGTGCGTTCTGGCCAGCCCTATCCTCAGGGCCTACTCACGAAGGCTCGTCAGACTCGGCTTCTCTCCCTCACCCCAAAAGAAAATGCCTTAGTGTGGGTGTGGCAAGTGGGGGAAGATACTTTTCTTTTTGAGTCGCGGCGGGTGTCGGTGCGCCAGCTACAAAAGCATTTAGTTCTTCTGCGGGGGCCTTGTGCGGTGGGGCCGCAGGTGGTGGAGCTTTTGCTGGTTTTTCGGCCTCGGGCCAAGGACCTCTCTCAGGAGGAAGCGCAGTGGGGTTGGCAGCCCTTCGTGCCAGAAGGCTGGGAAAACGCTATCCTTGCTCCTCTGGCTCTGCCTCAGCACTATAGCCCTACTGCGGTTACGGCGCTTAGTCTGGTGCTTTTGCGGCAAGCCCCCGCTAAGCCCTTTTTCCTTCAAGAGGTGCGCTTGTATGGCCGAAAGAGTGCCTTTCTTCCTCGGGATGAGGTGGTGGCTGTGTATCGTCGCCAGCAGCTGCCTAAGGGCTTCCTTACTCAGCTGCGAGCCGCATGGAGCGCCCATCCCCCTTATGGCTATGTGATTCGTATCAATGACTACTATCCCTCTTCGGTGGGGGAGGGGGTTTTGTGGGTGGGCCTCTTAGGGGAGGGGGCTTGTGTGCGGCCCAGAGAAATCCTCCGGGGCGACGGAAAAGGCCTTCAAGCCCCTTGGGCTGAAAGGCTCCGGGGAAATTTGCCGTACCACTTACCCCTCTGGGAAATCAAGTAGGGGCGGCTCGGCCGGAGAGAAAGGCCCTGCTTAGCGTAGGCACTGGCCTGGCGTATTTTTGCAGAAAATATGAGTTTCTCAATGCAAGTCGGTGGTAGTTTGTGGGGCCGCTGCCCGCCTTCGGCGGGCAGCGGCCGCGCCCTCTCTTCACATTAAGAAAGCCTTGGCCTCAAAATGGTATAACTTTGCATAAAACAAAGACAGCGTTTCTCATGCTTGCCAAGGTTAGTGGTATTTCCTGGGTGATAGGGCTGCTAACGCTAAGTGGAGGACTTTTCGCCCAAGAAGAAGAGGAGATGGGAGCCACCGGAAATAAGCCGAGCGGAATGGAAACGCCTCAAAAGCCTTCGCAAGGTAAGACCCCTCTTCTGGATAGGGCCTCTGCGAAACAAAGCGGTATATGGAATCTGCTTCACACCCTTCAGCTTTCGGGAACATTATAACGCAGTTGTAAATGGTTTGAATTTAGAGGTCCTAGGCATAGGCACGGCCTATACATTTTTTCCTTATCCGGGTTATGCATTACGTGATATGTATAGATCTTTTGCTTCCATGGATACGATTCCGGAAGTGTATAACTTTCAGGTGAATGGCATTAGTCTGGGTAGTGGTTTTGTTCAAAAGGGTGTTTTGAACGGGATAGGTGTGGGCGGAGGGTTGATAGGCAAACTAAACGGCATCAGTATGGGCGTTTTTCATTGCATGTATAGGGCGAATGGGCTGGTGATAGGAGTCCTCGGCAGTGCAATTGCTGAAATGCAAGGTCTGGAGATAGATTTATTCAGTAATGTGGTAGGGTTTAGAATGCGTGGCGTTCAGGTGGCCTTCTTTGGGAATGCCGTGTCTAATGATCGTATCTTGGAAGACTCTTTACCTAATAAGGAAAAAGGGCTAATTGGCTTGCAGGTGGGAGGTCTTAATGCCGTTTCATACAGTGCATCGGGTATGCAAATTGGGGTTCTGAACGGAGTGAATGGAAAGCTAGAGGGGATTCAGATAGGCCTTATGAATATTGGTAACACCTTACAAGGAATGCAAATAAGCGTTTATACAAACAAGTGCAGGGATTTACAAGGTGTGCAGATAGGCCTTTATAACGAGTGTAGTTCTTTGCGGGGCGCTCAAATAGGCCTTTTGAATTTCTGCGAGGGAAGGCTATCGCCTTTCCTGCGAGTGAAACTCAAAGATAGGCGGGTAACGACCTCTGAGCCTTCTTCGGAGTCTCTGCCCTGATGGCAGAGAAGCTTTCTGGTACTGGCTTCTCTTACCCCTGACTCATGATAAAAACCCCTATGAAGGACCCTTTGGGGTTCTCAAAGTTTTCCTCGTAAGGTAAGCTTCAGACCGAATCCTCCACTACGATGTAGCCCTCTCTGGAAAAAGTATTATGGGGGTCTCACCGCATTTTCTACTTCTGAAGCTGATATTATGCCAATTCTATGCAAAAGAGTTTCTGAA
>Ga0079998_110478_pt1 | contig 10944 bp, 10 predicted proteins | sample PerSpoBPS_BMetaG_FD_69201 | JGI IMG/M metagenome (GOLD analysis project Ga0079998, IMG submission 69201) | Thermal spring microbial communities from Yellowstone National Park, Wyoming, USA - Perpetual Spouter B (PS_B) MetaG (SPADES assembly)... | ecosystem: Environmental > Aquatic > Thermal... | reverse complement strand
TATTCTCTCTATGATCAGCTCTAGATCTCTTTTTCTTAGTCTCATAGCCTCATAGCTCTCCATTACATCCTCCCTATCCTAGGAGGCTGATTTCCTATTGCTGGATCTCGCGTGCTATCTCTAGCGGGCTATTGTTTCTATCTCCATGTTCATCGGGCTAGGAGTATTCTTTGGGTCTCTCTAGGGATGTCGGGATGCGCTGATGGAGTGCCTGGTCGAGGTATTAATCTCCAAGTTCTCAAAACACTCCCATATATTCATTATATCTATATATCCACGATAGCTTATAAAGGTACACTGTTTGGAGGACGAGATCTTCTTTTTTGCCCGCATCATGTCCCTAGATCTTCCGTCCATCTCGCTTCATGAGCCCTTATAACCCTAGCAACGTTTTCCCACCCAAGTTTTCTGAGATCATTTTCCCCCATGCCCATGCTAGCCAGCTTCTCAAAGAGCTTAGGGATTTTAGATATATCCTCAAGGCCATCTGGGGTCTTTTCTATCCCGAAGTAGTCTGTGCCTATAGCAAGTATATCTGATCCGTATCTCCTCCACACCTCTATTATGTGCCTGGCAAGAGCATCTATGGAGGGCCTCTCACCGATTGTAGAGGTTATCATGGTAAACCCGACAACTCCACCCACCCTTTTAATCCCCTCAAGGATCTCGTCGTCGACATTTCTCATATGCTTATGAACCCCCGAGTAGTTAGAGTGGCTAGCTATAACTGGGAGCTTTGATAGTGAGAGAACATCTATAGCTGTTTTCCTGCCTGTATGGGATATATCCAGTATGATCCCAAGGTTATTGGCTATCTTCACAAGCTCCTCACCCTCCTCCGTTAGTCCATAGTCCTTCTTAGATCTGCATGAGGAGGCGTATTTATTATCATAGTTCCAGGTGATAGTTACACTTCTAACCCCGAGAAGCCATAGTATCTCCAGATCCTCTGGCCTCGATATAGGGTCAGCACCCTCAAGACTGATCAAAATCCCTACCTTATCACTCCCAGTAACTCTATCGAGGTCGCCAGGTCTAGAGACTAGGGAGAGCCTATCCCTATATCTCTTCACAAGACCTCTATATATGGATATGTGCTCGATAACATCTTCAAGATAGCCTAGAACGGGCACAGTAGATCTGTGCCAAGAGCCATAGAGCCTCTCAAGCCTCTCAAGGATAGTAGGGCTCCAAAACTCCCTACCAGGGAAGATAGCCCCAAAAACGAGCTTCACACCCCCGGCTATGTATTTAGGTATGTCCCCATGCCTCCCAGAAATATCCTTTTCAAATGTAACCGCTAGATCCCTATTACTCGCAGGATCAAAACCCCCCGTTTTAATAGCATAAGATATATCCTGATGCATATCAGCCACGAAAAACCTAGCCAACAAATCACCCACCACTCACAATATTTTAATTCCGCAGCAAATAACCTTTTCCATCTATCCGTCTCTTTCTCACTAGTCTCTCTTTCTTTCCAATAGCCTGGAGGAGACAACTTCTTATTCTCAATGAAAGGAGGTAGCTTCTCCTGCATCTTCAGACCAGGTTGCTTGAAGAATGAATCCCAGGCCCCTTCATTCTTATTAATAACCTGGCCAGCATTAACACTAACATCCCTTTTATATTTGTAGTAGTATCTCTTGTTGATCTCATCTCTCTTCCTAGGCGATAGCTCTCTATTGAAGAATGTCTACCTCTTCCCATAGCTAAGCTCGTTCCATAGCCTGGTACATGTTAGACCAATATAGAAGAGCTTTTCCTTCTCAACCTATTTAGAAGTAGCCTCAGCCTGGCAGTTCTCTTATTGCTCTTCTTCCTCCTCCCTGTCAGCTCTCTAAATGCTTCCAAGGAGACTAAGCCTCTGGCAGGCACTGTTTGGGGCTTCTCCTTAGGTCATCGCTCTACCAGCACTTTTGCCCACCTAAGTCCTAACCGCTTGTCCCCCGATGGTTATTGATTATCACTGATATTAATTTGTTTGGTGTTGCTTTGCTTCTTGATCCACAGGTTTTGATCCTGTGGCATTGGGGGACTTCCACCTCCCCCACAGGGTTTTGGATACCCCTGTGGTTTCATTGGTGGATTTTAAGCCCAGCGGCACCGGGCTCCCATCTATGCCTAGAACCCCGAAGCCCTTCTGGGCAATGCCCTCATAAAGGGCTTCGGTCTCGGGAGCTCAAGCATCATAGCATCCCGAGGTATCCCAAGATCTAGCAGAGATATCGCCTCATCATCAAAATAGATAGGGATTGGGTGCTTATAAGCCTAAGTTCAAACAACAGACGAATATAAAAGCATCCCCACTACCATGAAAAAGGATACAGCCTATTAGAGATAATCCAATAATATCCACAGATACCGCTAGCCGGGTTAGACCTGGGAAGAATCACCAGCTTCATCTGTGACAACAAGAGCAAGCCTCGCCCTTTAGGGCGTGAAGAGGTCAGTAAAATAATCTTATAAAGTGATCCCTACAAGAATGCTAATACTCGAGGCTAGAAAATAGGGGCCTCATCCCTTGAGGATGGAGAGTAGATCTTAGAATTGCAAATAGATTGGGATGTGCCTCTAGATGGAGGAGTCCTTGTTATTTAGGATGGGAAGTGGTTTGGTTCTCTCTAGCTCCCTTTCTATAGCCTCTATATCTATCCTCTCTTTTGGTTTTATAACTATTATAAGATTTACTACATCAGGTCTTTCTCTATATATTTTCCTCCTTACTCTATTGGCTATCCTGTGTGCTTCTCCAATAGTCAGGCTAGGACTTGCTTCGAGAACTATAACCCCTGTTATGAAGGATCCCGCTCTCTTGAGCATTGTCCTGTGCACCTCTAGTCCTGAGTATGCTTTGGCTAGCCTTACCAGCTCTTCAACTTTTTCTTGCTGGGGTGTTGCGTCTAGGAGGGATAAGATCGATTCTTTAATTATATGTATAGAGTCCTTCACGATAAAACTTGCTAGGAGTACTAAAACAACTATCTGCGGGATCAAGCTACCCGTTATATGTTCCATAGTAACGCCAGCTAATGCCGATAGTGTTAGAAATGCATCAGATCTAGCATGCATGGCGTCCGCGGTTAGAGATGAAGAGATAGATCTTAGAGCCCATTTCTTCTCATATAAATACATGCTATAGGAAGCTATGAAGCCTAGAAGAAGCAGTGGGATCGCATACATAGGCGTCATCACAGGCTCCACAAACCCCCTATAAACTGTCTCTATGATGAAGAATAGTGTTATAGATGCTATGAAGAGAGAGGTGAGGCTCTCAGCCTTATAGAGGCCCCAGGGGAATCTGGGGGATCTCCTACCCCTATAAACTATATAGATCGAGAAGGCAGCTGCAAGACTCATAACAGCGTCGAGAAAACTGTGGATCATATCTGCCACTACTATGCTCGAGTAACCAAGTATATATATCGCACACATCTCCCCAAGTGCAAAAACAAGCGATACTATAAAAGCTAGGATCGCAGCCCTCATAGCATGGCCGGAGCTCCTGAGGATCACAGAGTGCAACCATAATCACCCCGCCAGAAGCTATGTTAGATGAAATCAGCGACCCCCTATACAATATCTCTTACAGCCTTAAAATTTTTTTAACAAGAGATCTCTGTAGAGGTTTTACTAATGCAAAGTATTTAGAAATATCCCAGACTATATAAAAAACAATGAATTGCTTTAAGAGCGTATTTCTATCATCTACGTCACTGAGAACTCACGTACTGATCTCTAATCCAAGAAGCATTAATATTAGGATCATTCTATATTTAAGCTACCTTATGATTCTATGTTTTGAGCTCTATGGCTGAGCACATTGCTTCCATAGGTATCGATGAATCAACTAGATCCTTGCTGAATACGCTAAGAAGATCATTGATAAAGCTGTCAGTATGAGAAGCTGAGCGGCTGGGAAGTAGGATTCCTACTAATTAAGGCTACTAGAAGAACCTTAAGGCTAGAATTGTATCCATAGAGAGGAGAATAGCATATCTTGAAGAAACTCTGAAGGCCAGGATGGAGAGCCTCGAGAAAAGCCTTATAGAGAGAATGAACTCGATCGAGAAGAGAGTTGAGTTTCTTGAGAAAAGGGTTGAGGGATCGAGACTGATAGAAGAATCTGAGAGCAAGCATGAATAGTCTTAGAGATACAGTACTAATAAAGATCGTGGAAATATTAACGGCTAGGAAAGGGTGACCCATAGATGATCAGCCTTATGCTTTATTTACAGCTTTCTGTCTAGCTCTATTCTATAATGAGGGGTTCGGGTTTCATTGGGCTTGGTTTTTGCCAAGCCCTCTTCCCTGGCTTCATCGCCTTCAGGATCCCTTTTCATCGGGATCCATATCACAGGACTCCTCCCGCTCGGGGTGACCCCGACCCACAGCTCCACCATCATAGAGACCTCTGGTTCATTGCTGTGGGGAAACCCCCGCATCCTGGCTCTCCTCTTCCTTCTCCTCTTTTCCTCCAGGTATCTCCTCCTAATGTTTATAGATGCAGCCTTGTGCCTGTTCATTTTTAATCCACATCTAGGGCATTTGAAGATCTGCCCCTCTTGGGTCTCCACAACATACCCGCATCTGGGGCACTCTCTAGATGTGTTGCTAGGATCTACATAGGCTGTTAATGCCACCTCTGATACTCTTCTATGTATTCTTTTCCAGGGTGTTCTAGCATTCCTCTTCCTCCTCTTCCTTTCCACCCTCTTCCTGCTAACCATATCCTCTTTATCTAGATCCTCGAATACGTGGACTGTGTTTGGGAATAGCAATCTCAACCCTGCTGAGAGCTTGTTTATAAAGTCCTTCTCCCTATTCCTCTCCCTTCTAACATACTTCTCATAAAGCTCCCTCTTACCCCTACTCTGTGCTATAGCCTTTTTACGCTCATAAACGATCTTAATGCTCTGGAGAGGCTTTAGATCTACATGTATAAATCCTATACTGGGCTCGTAGCCATCCAATGAAGGCTCATTGCTATCCCATCCAATGACCCTTCTAACATAGATCTCCTCAGAGCTTTTGAAGGGGATAACTATTCTGTCGTCAAAGATTATAACCTCACCCACAGTCCAGCCTCTAACCCTGTGCTCAAACCATGTTGATCTCCAGGATACATAGAGGTATTCACCTTGTTTTAGAGTTATCCTTATGGTCTTAGCCTCATAATCTATCTTCATAAGCGTGGTCTTACACCTAGCGAATCTCCTCCTAATCCTCGGCTTTACCTTCCTAGCCCTCCCCCTTAGATACTTCTTCCTCCAAGACTCGATTATGGAGTAAGCTGTTCTGATAACAGCATCAACCCAGTGTGCAGCGTAGGGATTATCTTTCATAAGCTCTTCTCTAAGCCTTTTCTTGAAAGCCCTATCCTTCGGAATTATTGGGATCCTCACCTTCAAACCAATAACAGTAGTTAGCTTCCCACCCCTTCTAACAAGCTCTGGGAAGCTGTATTTCCACTCGATATTATCCCAGATTATATCTATAGCATTCTGTAGAGCCTCGACATACCATGTTATAAGCTCCGAGATCCTATCATCCCTGATAGGGACAGAGTATGCCCTGACAAGCTCAAGGATCTGGCAAACCTCCTTAGGTCTCAGCAAAATCGCTCCATAAAAATGATATACCAACCCTTATAAACTTTTATGAAACCCAAAACAGTTTCTTGAGGCTTGTATAGAGGGAGGGGAGAATATATAGGATGTGTAGATCGGGAAATTATCGTATATTCTTGGCAATTGGGCGTCTGATTCTCTTTCTAGCTAAGTTCGTCCTCAAGATAATAGCGACGGTGATCTATTATACAATATACCAAACGATCTTACTCGCTATCCGCTGGATACTACTATATGTATACCTCATAAGATACAGGGTTCCGCAAGGCATGATAAGAGAGATCGCTATGGTATATAGAAGAAAGATAAGATCGTCATATATACCTTTAATACTAACAAGACTATTTAAGAGGCTATTCTCACTTAAATTCTAAACATAGTCCCAGTGTTTTATTCCGGCCCCAATGATCAGGTTCCTTATACATTTTCAACGCATATAGAGAGATCATTCTATTAAGCGCCACCCATCATTGCTACAACCTTCTCCACGCCTCTGGTAAAGATGCTGATCGTCCAATCAATATGATCGATCTTTTAGTAGCACTCTAAATCTCGAATCACATATCAAGACCTATATCTTACCCTTGCTAATCATTCCCATCGCTTTATCTAATCTGTATACAATAGTCTTGCTGATCAGCTTCAGGACTAAAGGTTAAGCACTGCTTGAACATGGTTAAAACATACGAGCCTACAGAAGCCTTCAAAAGGTTAAAGCTCCAAAAATACTATAAATTAAAAGCCTGGAATTAATGGACTTGTGGAGAGGTGGTTTGTATGATCCATAATAGTTCTAGGGATTACACGAAATATCTCCACTATGCCGGGGCCTTGATTTTTCTCGGATGCTCTCAGTTTCTAGTAGCTATGATAGTTGCCAGCTCCCTATATCCTGATTATAGCATTTCGAGGAACTATATAAGCGATCTAGGGGCAACATGTAGAGGCGGTCTCTGCATAGTTTTTCAACCTTCCTCCTTAATATTCAATGTCTCATCGATCCTCCTGGGGGTGTTTATGATCGCTGGAAGCCTATATATTAGGAGAGGCATAAGGGATCGTCTTTTCTATAGGCTACTCCTAATAACAGGTATCGGAGCCATAGGAGTCGGTCTCTTCCCAGAGAACTATGGTATTCTCCACACCATCTCAGCATTCATTGCCTTCACATTCGGGGCTCTTGCCTCAATAGCAAGTTAGATCCTCTCAGGCATTGCAAGACTAATAGCACCAGCTATGGGGACTCTAGCACTCATCTTCCTAGCTATCTTCACTACAGGGAACCACTTAGGCCTAGGACCAGGAGGTGTCGAGAGGATCTTGGCATATTGCGAGCTCCTCTTTGGCATCATATTAGGAGGATATCTTATGGGTTTTACTAACTCCTCACTCTCTAGGACGGAGTAGTATTTGGTTTCTAAGCTTTCTAGGGACTTATCTATGCTATGATGAAGTATATGGCTTTGAGGGCTTGTGGATCGGGCATGTGGAAGGCGGAGCAACATATGCAATAATGATCCCGGATGAAATTGGGAGAATGCTAACAACTCGATCCCCAAGCCGATGATGAGAAAAAATATCTACTATAGAATTGAAAGAGTTATGATCTGCTGGTGGCTAAGCCTGAGAATCTCCAGTCCACTGCTTGTTCAAATGATACAGGCTTAAACTGATCTGGTAATAGTTTTTGGAGTATAACGTATGGGCCTGTCTCCCAGGATCTAGGGTCGGGAAGGCCGTATGTGTTGTAACCAGGTTTTAGCATATCTATTATTTTTACTAGATCTTCTTCTGGATAGCCTACGAACTGATTTGTCTCCTCGTTCTGTAGAAGTAGCTTTGCTATATCTGTTGATGGAGTTATGGATATATAGAGGAGGGCTTTCTTGACTGCAGCAACTACTCTCGCGACTAGCTCGGGGTTCTTATTTATCACATCTCCCCTAGTTAGTATGCCAGCCTCTAGGCTGGACTCCCCTATCCATTTCCTATGCTCCTCAGGGTTTAGGGGGTTTATTAGGGTATATGCGAGGCCTCTCTTGGTAAGCTCATATATAATTGGTGTCCAGCATGCGTATGCCTGTATCTTTCCCTGCTGCAGCGATGCTACTATTGCAGCTATGTCGCTGCCTATCTCCACTATGGTTAGATCCCTCTGCGGATCGAGACCCGATTTTATAGCGTAGTAGTTGACCATAGCCCATGTAAGGGATCCAAAGGCAGATATCCCAATAGCCATCCCTCTAAGATCTGAGACGCTCTTAACTCTGTCTTTGAGCGCTGAGGATACGCATATACCAACACTGCTGAGCCTATACGTGGGAACCACGACCCTGATATCGGCACCAGCGGAAATCGCTATCCCGGCATGGAGAGGGCTCTGTGCTATGAAATCAACATCTCCTGCTACAAGTTGCTTCCTAGCCTCTGCGCCCCCCTTAACTGGTATAAAGGTGACTTTAATACCCTCTTCATTGAAGTACCCTTTTGCAATTGCGACGAGCACTGGCAGGTTTGCCTCGAAATACCCGGTTGTGGAGGAGATCTTGATGTTCCACCTAGGCTGCGTGTACCCAGCGGTAATGGTGCTTGTCACAGTATAGGTTCTGGTATCGAGTTTTGTAATGGTAACAGTTTGACCAGCTATCTGGGGAGACGGTGCTGGAGTTTGTGAGGGGTTATAAAGTGCTTGGCTAGCTATAAAGCCTGCAGCGATCCCGATAACCAGGCCTATGAGAAACATAGCTATCCTGGCCAGATTACTTAGAGACGTTTCTCACCACCCCGTCAAATCATGGTTTATATAAAGAAAAATATAAATATATATCTTTGAAATTCACAACTGGAGGTATGCTCGATGAAAACCAGGTCCAGAACATTCAGAGAGTTGCTGGAGAGACCTGGGATTTTAGTCGTCCCAGGGGTCTATGACGCCTTATCAGCGAAGATCGCGGAGATTCTTGGCTTTGAGGCTGTCTTTCATACGGGCTATGGTACTGCTGCATCTCTCCTAGCCCTGCCAGATGTGGGGTTAGTGTCGTTTAGCGAGATGAGGGATCGTGTTGCGAGTATTGCTAAGGCGATCAGGATACCGCTAGTAGCGGATGGAGACACAGGCTATGGTAATGCTGTTAATGTGTATAGAACTGTTAAGGAATATATATGGGCTGGCGCTTCAGGGATCCTTATTGAGGACCAGGTGTGGCCTAAGAGATGTGGCCATATGTTGGGAAAGGAGGTGATCCCTGATGAGGAGATGATCGGAAAGATAGGGGCTGCTATAGAGGCTAGAAATGAAGAGGATCCGGACTTCATCATAGTTGCGAGAACAGATGCAATAGCAGTTGAGGGTATAGATAGAGCTATTGAGAGAGCCCGCGCCTATGAGGCTGCGGGTGCAGACGTAGTATTTATAGAGGGTTTTGAGAGTATTGAGCAGATGAGGAAGGCTGTGAGGGAGATAAAAGCACCGATGATCCTCAACATCGTGGAGGGGGGAAGAACCCCGTTTCTTAGTGCGGAGGAGGCTGAGAAGATCGGTTTTAAGATAGTCTTGTTCCCTGTGACGGCTCTATATGCTGCGGCTAAGGCCATATATGATAGTTTAGCGATCCTCAGGAGCACTGGATCCTCGAGGGATTATCTAGATAGGATGTTCAGCTTTAAAGAGTTCTCAAAGATAGTGGGTGTTGAGAGAATCGAGGCCCTAGAGAGTAGATATATACCCAGCGAGAGCCTGAAGAGAAAATATAGGTTAGGCGGTGTCAAGCTTGTCGAATAATGAGGCCGTTATCCTTGAGGATCTATTCCTAGAATATCCCGGCCTAAGAGTTCTTGAGAATGTAAACCTCAAGATCCGCGATGGGGAGGTCATAGCCGTTATAGGGCCCTCAGGATGTGGGAAGACAACTATGGCGCACCTCATCCTAGGGCTTGTACCCCCAAACTCCACAATAAGAGGGAATGCCACTGTGTATGGAGTCGATGTCCTGAGGAGTGAGGGGGTGAAGACGCTATATAGAGAGGTAGGTGTTGGCTATGTATCCCAAGTAGATACACTCCTACCATGGAGAACCCTCATAGATAATCTAGTGCTCCCCCTACAGATAAAAGGTGTCCCTAAAAGGGAGGCCTTAGAGAGGGCTCAGAGCTTGCTAAAGCTGGTTGGTCTTAATGGGTTTGAGAAGTTCTATCCCCACCAGCTCTCTGGAGGGATGAGGCAGAGAGCCCAGCTTGCTAGGGCATTAATAACGAGCCCGAAGCTACTGGTGATGGACGAGCCCTTCGTAGCTCTTGACGCTCTTACGAGGATAAAGCTTCAGGGTCATCTCAGCTGGCTGATTTCTAAGCTTAGAAGCACCGTGATCTTCATAACCCACGATATTGAGGAGGCGATCACAATAGGCACCAGGATCATAGTGATGTCTAGAAGACCTGGGACTATAAAGGCCTCCATCGCTGTTGAGGAGCCCCATCCAAGAGATCCCTTCAAAGTTAGGGCTTCGGGATATTCCCAGGATCTCAAGGAGAAGCTTTTGGAACTGCTCTCGGGGGAGGTTACGGGTTATGGGGAGGGCTAGAGAGCTTATAGTAATTAATATCTACAGGATTATATTGCTAGTGCTCTTGATCCTTTTGTGGGAGTATTCGTCAGATAGATATGTATCCAGTCTCATCATTGGGAAACCCTCGCTAATAGCTCAGAAGCTATATAGCTATGTATTCAGCAGGCTATTCCTTGAGGATCTATCATTCACACTTCAAGCAACATTCTCCGGACTTATCCTCGGCATATTAGGAGGAGTGGCCTTTGGCATAGCATTTAGCTACTTTAAACTATTCGCAAGAGTAGTAGAGCCCTTTATAATAGCAATTAATTCCCTACCTAGACCAGCAATAGCGCCTCTCTTCGTCACATGGCTAGGGTTCGGAGTATTATCGAAGACTATGGTGGCATTCTCAATAGTGTTCTTCATAGCATTCTTCAATACAATCAACGGGATAGCTAGTATTAATCCAGAGCTTATAAAGGTCGTAAGGGTGATGGGAGCATCAAGGATACAGATAATGAGATACATAGTAATTCCATCGATACTCTCATGGGTATTCGCCGCCTTTAAAACAAGCGTGGGCTTCGCACTAATAGGCGCAATCATAGGGGAGTTCGTGGGCTCCACAAGAGGGCTTGGATATAGAATGCTCATCCTATCAGGATATTTCGACACATCAGGGGTCTTCGCACTTCTAATCCTACTCATGATCCTGGGCTACGCTATTGTAAAGATCTCTGAGAAGATTGAGAATATTGTTCTCA
>Ga0079998_119578_pt1 | contig 11011 bp, 10 predicted proteins | sample PerSpoBPS_BMetaG_FD_69201 | JGI IMG/M metagenome (GOLD analysis project Ga0079998, IMG submission 69201) | Thermal spring microbial communities from Yellowstone National Park, Wyoming, USA - Perpetual Spouter B (PS_B) MetaG (SPADES assembly)... | ecosystem: Environmental > Aquatic > Thermal... | reverse complement strand
AGCCACGGCCCACTACTCCGAAAATCGAGGTAAGGTATACCGGCGAGAACTTCAAGATGGTTGAAGGGCTTGATGACGTAAAGGTCGTCCTTGAGAGAAGCCTGAAGCTACAGAGCGAGACAAGGTTGACAGGTCAGGACTACAGGGTCCACATACTTCTCGCCGGTCCGCCTGGAATTGCCAAAACAATGCTGCTTATGTCTGCCGAGAAGGAGATACCGCAGGAGAGGCGTATCTTCCTGCTGGGAAGCCAGGTCAGCAAGGCCGGTCTCCGGAACAAGATACTTGAGACACGGGGGGAGATAGATTTCATCTTCATAGATGAGCTGGACAAGATGGGTAAATCTGACTACGACGTGCTCCTGAGCTTGATGCAGACCGGCAGAATCTCGGTCCTTAAGGCGGGGCTTGAGGCTGAAACCTTCTGCATGGCAACGGTTCTTGCGACCGCTAACTACCTCGAAAAAATACCCGCCGAGGTACTTGACAGGTTCATGATACTCTACCTACCACAATACTCTGTTGAGGACTTCGAGAAAGTAGCCCTCAATATCTTCACGCAATTCGGGTTTGAAGAGGAGCCAGCTAGGAATCTTGCCAAGATGATGTGGTCTATGAATTTCAGGCACGCTAGGGATCTCCAAAGGGTTGCTAGGTACGCTAGGGGCAACATCGACGAAGCTATGAGGGTTCTCTCAATCATGGCCATGAGGGCCCCTCCAGAGGTGAGGAGAAAGTGATCATAAGGCTTAACGGAACCATACCCGACGAGTTAGGTAGAACGGTTGTCTTGCTGGAGCCCGAGTACATCATCCTTGAGGAGGACAAACTGCCCGTCATATTACGTAAGTCCAGGTCCGCATCGTTCGGAGTCCTTCCAGCCGTAAAGAAAGAGGTGTTGGAGAGCGCTGAGGTGGGCCGGATTCTTTCACGGTTCGCGGACAGCCCCGAACATGTGGTTGCTGTGGCCGACGGCACGCCGGTCAGCTACAACATTTCACCTACGACGGACGTCCTCCCCATACATGTTAAGCTCTACATTGAGGCCGCCGTGCCTGAATCGGTTGGTCCGTCTGCTGTAGCTTTCAAAAAAGCCGTGGATGAGGCCAGGAAGCTGAACAGAAGGCTTGGCGAGATAGGTGTTGAGCGTTCACGCCTGCTCGATAGACTAAACGTGGCGAGGGAGCTGGCGCCCCAGCTTTCACGGCTGGCCGAAGAGGAGGCGGAACTCAGGCACAGGTTTAAGCAGGCACTTGCTGAGAGGAGGGCTGCTTGGGCGGAGCTTTCGAAGAAGATGGATGAGCTTGGTTTATCGGGTCTGTTGAAAAAGGTTCCGGACGGCTTTTTCAAAGTCTACATTCCGTTGCTGAAACAGGAGATAACGACCGGGGTTAGGGGTAGCGCCGCCTCTGCGGCGGGCTTTATACATCGCAGGGCTTTACGGCTCCTCGGCTACAGGGAGCCAAGCCAGCATTACAAGGTCTACGCGGTCTCCCGCCTTGTCAAAGACCTTAACCCCGCCAGACAGAACGGCAGGTCCGAGTCCACTATTTGGTTCAGACCGGTTCTCAAGTTCGTCGCCGGGGACCGGTTCACGGTACACCTAAGCCTAAACGGCCGCACCAAGGGCGTCACTATACTGGAAGAACAGTCCATGCCGGATCCAGATGCCCTTGTGAGACTCATACGCGACAACATCCTTCAAGCGTTCGGCGGGGACCTGGAGGTCAGGGACGTAGATGTTGAAAGGCTGCTGGGGGACATAAAGCTCATAGGCGAGACCACCCTACCGCTGCCGGTCGGGCTCAAAATATCCATAACCTTTAAGCCTAAAGAGGTGAAGATAACATGAAGTACGCTGTTTTAGCCCTAATACTTGTTTCCGTCCTCCTGCTACCATATCCTGCTTCCTCGCAGGAGTATGGGTTCAGACTGGAGCCTCTGACAACCACGGCCGACTATACCTCAATGGATGTTTCCGGCGACACGGTGGTCGCCGTCGGTAAGGCAGGCGTCCTGACAGTGTGGAGGCCTGATAGGGTGGAGCATCTATCAATAGCCACGGTGGACCTCAGCGGGGTTTCATGCTCCCGGAACCTCTGCATAGCTGTTGGTAAGGGAGGCATAGTGGTAGAGGTCGACGTTTCCCTGACAACCACTTATAGAGGATACACGCCGTTGAAGAAGGACCTCATATCCGTCGCCTACGGGGAGGGCTTCGCCGTCATAACCGCTGCCGATGAAATATACCTCTACAGGCCCGGGGGAGAGGTGTTCAAGACTCTACAGGTCAAGCAGAAGAACCCACGGGTATTCTACTCCGGCGGGACGTATACAGTAGCCGCTGAAAAAACCGTTTACAGGCTTACGCCGTCGCTGGAGCTTGAGAAGGCGGCCGACTACCCATCCAGTATCATAGCCGCCTTCACGTATAGGGGCGAGACATGGGTTCTGGCTTCGGACGGGCTCTACTTGGGCGGTTCACGCATCCTTTCAGGGACATATGTAAACGCATATCCGCATCCCAGGGGCATACTGCTCTTGAAGGCCACAACCGTCCAACTATACGACGCCTTGGATACGGAACTCAGGTACATAGCCACCTTCACCAGGGAGGTTAATGTTATCAGGCCCTATGGCGGAGACAGGGTGGTTGCTGCTGGGGTTAAAGGCGTCCTCGCCATGGTTGCCAACGGCACGCAGCACCTGCTAACAGCGCCTCCGGGAGATTATACCACCGCCTCCTCCGATGGGAGGAGTGGTGTCCTGGTCGCGCAGAAGTCGGGCCTAATACTAAGGTACTCGAACGGATATTTCACCGACACCTACGTGGTCGGCGACGAGCCGCGGGCCATGACGTCCTCGATGGGCTGGGTAGCCGTCCTCGGCTCCCGCGCGATCTGGAGGCTTGACCCGCTCTCCGGCGAGCTGGTCAAAGTCGATGCCGCGGTGAAAGCCTCCGACTACGCAGACATAGCTCCTTCAGTGAACGGGTTATGGGTTGCTCTCGCGGGGGCCTCAAGAATAGTTGACGTAGGGATCGATGGCACAATATCCACCACGCAGGTTAACGGCAAGCTTCTCGCAATAGCTCCCGGCTACGCTGTCGGTGAAAAGATAGCTGTAATGACTGTAGGGGGTTTGAAGACGTCTAAACAAAACGATACTTTACGTGACGTGGACGTAACCGCGTGCGGGGCTGTGGCGGTTACTGATAAGGGGAGGATAGCCTACCTCAAGCCGGACAGAATAGATTCCACGCCTATGGCGGGCCTCTCATTCACAGCGGTCTCCGTCAACCCGCGTGGGGCCTACGCACTCATAGGCGGTTCGAAAGGCGAGTTAGTCCTCTACGACGGGTATAAGGCCACGCGTATACCGACAGCCCTCCCAGAAGCAGTGAAATCAATAGCCTGGGCCGACGAGAAAACAGCTATAGTAGTGACCTCCAAAGGTGTCTACAGATTGGTTGAGACGTCTTTCCCACAGCCGCAGTTGGAGGTCGTGATGCCGAAGACTTTAGAGGTCTTCGCCGGAACACCTAGGAGGGTTCAGTTGGAGGTGAAGCCCCTGAACGGTATGACGGGCGAGGTCGAGCTACAGCTCATTTCCTCAAACCTGCAGATAATCCTCCAACAGACCTCTCTAAAGCTATCGCTCTCACCCATGTGCACGTCGAAGGCCGAGATAGGTGTAAACATACCGCCGGAGACGCCTGAGGGGTCTGGGAGTGTGACGATCAACTATCAGGGGAGGAACCTAGCATCGCTCTCCATCTCTATCAAGAGGCCTGGCGGACAACAGCAGACCCAACCGTTTACATTTCTCAGCATAGGCACAATCTTTCCGATAGCGTTGATAGTTGTTATAGCCGTTATCGGGATTGTAATATTCCGGAGGCTGGGTGCAGGTACTCGGGCTCGAAAAGGCGTATGAAGGTATTACTGGCCGGCGTCGGCCACCTATTTAAATCACTAAACTTTTTGGGTACTTACTCAAATATTGGTTGGTTTTATATAGTGGCCGACGTCGGCCACTCTGCTTCCGCATCGCCAACGGACGACAGCTCACGAACCCGTACCCCGCCGTCCTATGTTTCCCCACATTCGTGAACTCCGAATATTCCAGCAGCGCCGCCGTCAGCCTCGCCATCCTTGAATCATATACTTTTTCAGGCATTGAGTAGACCGCGCGGCCTGTGAAACCCCTCCACCAGCCATGGTGGTCGGGGACCTTGTATACGCCTCTAACATGCTGGTTTTCCAACATGATTCCGTTTTCCCTGAGCCATTCATGATACCTACGGTAGGGGATTGAGGGGTCTTCGTACTTCTTGTACATTTTCGCTAAATTCTTCATGAAATGGTAAGGGTCCGGGTATACCACATATCTTCCGGTCTTCGACCTGAAAGCCGTTGGGGTTCGGAACCATACTGCAAACCTCATGGGCACCACACCAGACCAGCGGAACGTCCGCAACCGAACACCTATAACTCTAGTTTTCACACCGTATATCGTGACCTCCCCGAAGCCGTTCTCCGCATATCGTCTAATTACATCGGAAGCCTTCTCCGAGAGTGTGGAAACACGGAACTCCACCCTCCCCTCAGGGAGGTAATACGACAACACTCCCCCTCCCGGCGATAGGAATGGGCTAACAGAGTATGGGGCCAGGCACTGGGCTTCATGAAACTCCTTCGCCAGCCCCGGCACAGCATCATCCAGCATGGACAGGAACACGGCCCTAGCGACCTCTCCAGAGAAAGAACGTAGCTCCACAGGCCGTGGGAGTACACATATGAAGGTGAACGATGTGGCAGGCATACCTATCTCCACGGCATACGGGGTGGAAATAAGGGTTTGAAACCCATAGGTTTGAGTTTAAACATTTTTATCCATGAAGGGTTTTCTACCTCTCAGATGAACCCAATAGAAGCATATGACTGGGCTTTCGCCGTCTCCCGAACAGTACTTCGCTCCTCTGGGGGTGCAGGCTGGTCTACTCTTCGACGGATATACTACGATATACGGAATGAATTGGAGCCGAACAAGTTTACATATAAGCTGGTGAGGGCTATCGCAGACCTCCGCTTTGAGGGCGTAGATGTGGGCGTGAAGAAGGATATACTGGATGTCCCCTCCAATCCATCCTTCTACACCCTCCAGGCTGCCATATTGGCAGGGATGGCTAGCGCGTTTCCGCCTTCTGAGAAGAAGGGGGTGGTTGAGAGTGGGTAGAATAGCGCAGATAGCGATACTATGTAATATACCGCTGGGCTTAGCTAACGCAGACTGGACCCAGGGCCAGAGGATAATGATGAAAAAGTTCTCCGACCCCTGGGGAAGGGGCATAATACCGTATATCTCGCCCCGCGCCGTGAAGTACGCCATACGTCAGGCTCTCCGGGAGCAGGGGCACGAGATAGACCCCTTCCAACTACGCGATGTGCAGGGAAACATACGTTCACTCGACACGGGTGACCCCAAAAGGTTCATTGACAACGACATCTTTGGTTTTATGGCGGCTGAGGAGAAAGGGAAGCAGGCCCGGCGCCGACAGGGCCCTGTGGCCATCGGCTATCTATCAAGCGTGAAGCCTCTTCCCGACATATCTACAGACCTAGGACTCCGCTCGCCACGCTCCCCCGACCAGCCACCTATGATAACTGAGACGGAGGTCGCCACATTTCCCGCGAAAATGAGGGCGGCTGTCTACGACTATGTGGGCGTGTGGGAGGGGACGGAAGGAGAGGTGAAAAAGGGTGAAAAATTCATCGACGAAGAAGAGAGGAGGCGGAGAATACATGATCTGCTGGACATACTGCTCACGCCGTCCTACGTGTTACCGAGGCGGTCATCGTCTCTAGCGATCCCGGAGTATGTAGCAGCCTTGGTCTCACTATCATCTAACGGTGTGAGACCCATATACCAATACCTTTCACTCGATGACCGAGGAGAGGTGGATTCCCATCACCTTTCTAAGCTGAAGAATTCGTCGATAGGCTGGGGCGAGATATTCATGATCGAGTACGACCAGCCACTACCCAATACCTTCCCGGCGGTCAGCAGTAGGGAGGCTGTAGAAAGAATCACCAACTTCCTCCTTGGGGAATGAAGGCACTATTGTTAAACCTAAGGTTCGCAGAGGCGCATTTCAAAGTACATTATACCGAGACGACGCGTCTCTCATATCCTTCACCACTACCGCCAACCGTAGCGGGCATGTTTGGCGCTATGCTTGGCTGGGAGAGGAACGAATACCCTCGGGGCATCTATTGCGGTGCTAGGCTTGTATCCGGGGGCGCGGTGTTCACGGAGGCGGCCAGCTACATCCAGTACGGAGAGCAGAAAAATGTTCGCGGTGTGGCATCCATCGAGGTGCTGCTTGCCCCTGAATACGTGGTAGCTATAGCCTCAGATGACGCGGGTTTGGTGGAGACATGGGCGGAGAAGCTTTCATCTGGCTTTGAACGCCTTCCCTACGGGGGGCAGAATGATTTTTTTATTGATGGGGCGGAAGTTCGGGGTGTAGAGGAAGTGATCTGGTCAGATGTGGTAGGGGGGTATACTCCATTAGACTGGGTGCGAAAGGTAGATGGTGAGGCCAGCATACTGCCTGTCTCATATCGTGGGGAGCCGGGATACTTCGTCTTCGCACATGCAGGGACCAAGATATTTCTAGATCGGAAAACATATTCCGTAATGGAAACCCCACTTTATTCTCTCGACGACTTCTTAACAGTTATCGGGTGACATAAATGCCGGAGAATTATAGACAACTTCTTAACAACCATGTTTCCCAATATCCGTTGCTGGCGGGGAGGGTGCTTTCTAGGATTACTTCGCAGTACAACATGGGTGAGTGGAGGGATCTCAGGAGAATGGCAGCCGCAGGTGACCAAGCCGCCATACACGTCTTGATTGACAAACTGGTGGAGAAGGCGGTTGGGGAGCAGGAGTATTCGGCCTCAATTATCCCCACCATGCTCTCGTCCAGTGTAGCTAGGAGCATGAAGATGCTCGGCGGTGAAATACCTTCACCCAGCTCGGTCTACTTCTGGCTTTACACCCAGCTATCCTCCATCCCTGTTTCAAACACTCTGATAAACATGCAGAATGTTGGGGAGGAGTTCCGGCACTCCTTTTTCACCTCCTTATTAGATGAGGAATCCATTAAGGAGGGAAAGGTAGGCATTAGAGTCGAAAAAATCAGGGAGGTTCTAGGCCCGATCGGCAGACGTTTCCCTATAGACCATGAGTTCTGTGCTACTTTCGCCATATTCAATTATTTCTGTTATTGGTTGAAGCTTGAACGCATGTCTTTTGAAAGGCTTGGCGTCTCCGACCTTTCCACCCTCGTTGTGATAACGATACCGACGAGGGCTGGGAAAGGGAGGAAGGGGGCCGTCCGCGAGGTGAAGAGGTCGATGTATTTCATCCCACGCCTCTCCTCCTACATCCAGAGGTGGTATGGGGACTACTTTACGTCGGATGAGGAATATCCACCGCTGGGCCGCTTCATATCCTCCCTCTACGAGCCTAGCGACGACTCAGCCTACTTACTTAACAAGTTTTTGTACGATTTTCTCAGGAATAGGGTGAACTCGCATCTCCTCTTAGAGCTGGTCCGTAGGCGTGCCGACAGGGTTTTCGCCGGGGAGAGAACCACACCCATACTTGAGGCACGGTATTTCTTCAACAAACTTTCCAACATATCGCCTGTTTAGTATCCGACACCCAATCTATGGGAAACCATAACTATGAACCAGAATTTTTCAATCCAATTAACTTTTCTACACCCTTGAGGGAAACCATGCTGGTGACCAGTTGGGGTATTCCTTTTCAACACCCCTTTCATGGGAAACTTTTACCCCCATGTGGGGGCCCGGTATCCCGCAGCCCTCTTTCTACACCCTTTTCATAGGAGACTCATTCTGGCTTCAAACCTTCGGCGTGTCATCGTTGCCGGGCTTTCAACACCCATTCAGCGGGAAACTCGAACGTGAAGTTTTAATAGAATGAAATTTTCTACACCCTTTTCGTGGGAAACAGACATTAGTATACAGCACTTTCAACACCCCTTCCTTTCATGGGAAACGAGGTCTCCATCTCAGCGTATGCCTCCCTGATGAAGTTTTCAACACCCTTTTCGTGGGAAACGAGAACGGATGATAAGGCAACTACAGATAGCATACGACCTTCTACACCCTTTTCATGGGAAACTATGTCTTATTACCCGTTTTTCGTTATTGCGGCCGTTTCTACCGCGCCCGTTTTTCATGTCAGGAATTTCTATGGGGTGTATATAGGTATTTACGGGGGTGGTTAGGTGGTCGACTCCAGCCACCTTGGCAATGAGTCACAGGCCGTTAACTGTCAGGTTCAGCCGACCTTGATTAGGGCTATCGAGTGCTCCTTCTCCGGATCGAAAATGGATATTACGCCTGTTTTGGTTAGATTGCTTAGCACCAGGGCTAAAGGCAACAGCACCGCCAGCACCAAAATCGCCACCAACAACTTAGCGTTCATCCAGCCGCACCCGACCCATTGATACTACGAACCATATTTAGGAGTTTATATAACTGTCCGGCGCCGGACATCCTGCTCACGTCCAAAACTCCTCAATATCTCTGTTTCTAGTAGCGTGGTGGGTATGTTTGGCAGGTATACGTAGGTTTTCCTGCCTTTCCTATCGGTCTGTATGCTGAGCCTGAGGAACCCCAGGTCCTGTAACCATTGAAGCTTCTCCCAGAAGTTGGTGTAACCGAAGGGTTCAAAACCCATCTCCTCGGAGGCGACCTTGTAGTGGATGTATAGGTCTTCGGACGATATAGCCGCCCTCCCGCCTTTCAAGGCCCTCGCCGAAGCCAGCAGGATAAGCCTTTCATCGGTGCGGAGGTATGAAAGGTTCTCCCTCCTAATGGTTGGATAAACGCTTGCAGCAGCCTTCCTGACATGTTCGGCGGTGATAGAGCCTGAGCCGTCCAGCTCGGCTAGCTTGCCGGACCTCCACAGCAGGTCTATGGCGTAGCGCGCATCCCTCCTGTCTGAGGCTATCTGGGCGATGAACTCCAACACCTCGTCGCTGACCACGCCTTCCCGAAAAGCCTCCCCAGCCCTATAACGCAATATTTCGAGCAACTGGTCGAACCCGTACTCCTCCAGGTGGATTACGGTGTTTCCAAGGCTGCTGGCTGTTGAGGGGTCGAAACGCTTTAGGAACTCCAGGTCCCGAAAGACCACTATAAGCGAGACCATGTTCTCCCCAGCCTCATCCTCCATGGCCCGTGTAAGGGAGTATAATGGCTGCGCCCCCTCCTTCGAGATAAGCGCCTCAACCTCATCAAGGCATAGTATCACCCTTGTACCTGTAGCGTTTAGGGATTTAACAACCGCGGCAAGCATCTCCGCAATGGAGAAGCCTCTTTTCGGGAGCCCTATACAAAGCTCCTCGGATATTTTGGCGAGCATGGCGTACGCGGTGCCCTGCTTTCTACAGTTAATGTGGACGTACTTTACGTTGTATCCGTTTTTACGGCCCTCCTTTTCCGCGGTCATCCCGAAAAGCTTGGCTAGGCTGGTTTTCCCAGTACCTACGGCCCCGGTGATAACCACCCGTGCGTGGAACGGTTTTTCATCACGTACTACGGAGGAGAAGTAGTGGGTTAGCTGTCCAAGCTCGCGCTCCCTGAACGGCAGCCTCTCAGGGACGTACTCGGGTGAGAGCTTCCTCTCATCCTTGAAGACCGCCATCTCTCACAAAATCTAATTATTCGGGGGTAAATAAGTAGAGAGAGTAGAGTGAAAAACCTACAACCTTTATATAGGGGTATTAAACGAAGTCGTCGATCCGCCCGTCAACCTTCATTGAAGCCTTCAATGCTTTTTCCAAAACACCAAGCCTCTCTTCATGGGACATGAGACTTGACATAAGGAATATGTCGAATGCATCACGTAGAGGATACATCGTCCCGGCGTGGGCATACCTGAAAGCCTGGTCTACCAGCCTATCGAATATCTCCCTCTCATCCGCTAGAAGGGCTTTCCTGAAAGGAGACCATCTGTTAACCTCTTCCTCAAGCCTCTGCCTGTATGTCAAACTATTCCTGCCCATGTCTATTACAGCATATTGGAGGAATATATGTTGAGAGAGTAGCGTGAAAGTGCGCCTCTCCAAACCAATGACTTAAATCCATTTTGGGTGTCAGAAGACCGCTATGGGTGGCGAGGTCAGGGTCGTAGATAGGGCTGGAGTAGGAGGCGTTAGATGCGAGCTGGAGGGCGGTAAAGCCCGCGTAGAGCTTGGGAAAAACATGAACGCAAGGCATATGGAGACAGGCTACGGCAGGCTGTTCTTCAGCTACGGGAAAAGGCTTTCGGCGAGCATTAAACACCTAATGGTTGACGGTAAAACCCTGGCCGGCGTCGGCCACCCCAACATAACCTTACCCTTGAGGGAATCGGTAGCTTTGGTCAGATACTTTAACGGAGTATTATGCGCGCCAGCCGCCAAAATAGACATACCGCGCGGCAGGGACGTCTGGCTCATGCTATTTACACCGATAGACGTAAACCCGAGGATAGAGGTCTCGAAGCCCTTGCTGGTTGCTGAGGAAGCCGCCGTCAGCGCATCTCTATCAGCAGGCGAAGAAGACCTCCGATACAGCCTGAACGCCTATGGCTCCGGGTTTAGAAGGGCCGGGTTAGAGCTTATCAAACGCATAAACACAGGAAAATCGTTGAGCCACGGGCTTGAGAGGGTTACGGTTAAGCATAGGCTGGCGGAGGTACAACCCGGCGAAAGCATACAGTCAACGTGGACACCTTCAAGAGGGCCTACAGAGCCCGTGTTGGTCATCATGCGGTCATTCCTATTCATGAAGGACATTACCGCCATCCTTCAAGCCCTCGGATGCAGCGTCCGCAACAACCCCTTCCTAGGCCCAAGCATAACGCCAAACCCCTTCACAGTAGGCGACGGCGGGCCGACCGAATACAGGGCAAAAATAAC
>Ga0079998_104577_pt1 | contig 11035 bp, 9 predicted proteins | sample PerSpoBPS_BMetaG_FD_69201 | JGI IMG/M metagenome (GOLD analysis project Ga0079998, IMG submission 69201) | Thermal spring microbial communities from Yellowstone National Park, Wyoming, USA - Perpetual Spouter B (PS_B) MetaG (SPADES assembly)... | ecosystem: Environmental > Aquatic > Thermal... | reverse complement strand
AGAAAAAGCATAACAATAATGCACAAAGGAAACATAATGAAATACACAGAGGGAGCTTTCAGAGAGTGGTGCTACAAAACAGCAAAAGAAGAGTTCGGAGATAAAACTATCCAAGAAGCAGAACTCGCAGAAGGGAAACCACAAAACGGCAAAATAATAATAAAAGATAGAATAGCAGATAATATGTTCCAACAAATACTCACAAGACCAGATGAATACGACATCATAATATGTCCAAACTTGAACGGAGATTATATCTCTGACGCATTAGCAGGACTTGTCGGTGGTCTCGGAGTAGCTCCCGGTGCTAACATAGGAGATTACTACGCAATCTTTGAAGCAACTCACGGAACAGCTCCAAAATATGCAGGTCTTGATAAAGTCAATCCAACATCCCTAATCCTTTCAGGAGCTATGATGTTTGAATACATAGGTTGGCATGAAGCTGCGAAAATCATTTACGATGGTATAAGCAGAACTTTCTCTAAAAAAATATTCACTTACGATCTCGCACGACAAGACCCAGAAGCCAAAGAAGTAAAATGCTCAGAATTCGCAAAAGCAGTAGTTGATAATATGTAAATTAGAAAGATAAGCATAAATAAACAAACAAAAGAAATTACTTTATAAAAACTTATTTAAACTTAAACTTGTTTTAAACTTAAACTTGTGAGAAAAATTCAAGTTTTGCTCGTATTAGGAGCTCAGTGGGGAGATGAAGGAAAAGGAAAAATAGTAGATTTCCTATCTAAATACTTTGATTACGCTGTAAGATTTCAGGGAGGACCTAATGCAGGTCATACAGTAGTATTTGACGGCAGAAAAATAGTTCTACATACAATACCATCGGGGATCTTAAGAGAAAATTGCTGCGCTGTCATGTCAAATGGAGTTCTCATAGATATAGATGTTCTCGAAAAGGAATTCAAATCTCTAAAAGATTTAGGAGTAGATTTTAAAGGGAGACTTTTCATTTCAAACCTATGCCACATAATTTTACCCCTACACAAAAAATTGGACGCTCTTTTAGATACCAGACAAAAAATAGGAACAACAAAAATGGGAATCGGTCCAGCAGTTGAGTTCAAAGTCGCAAGACACGGAATAAGAATAAAAGACCTTTTCTCGCAAGAAATTAAAACACTTCTGAAAGAAAACATTGAATATGCTCAAAAACTTATAAAGAGCTTCAATCATACCGATCACGAAAACGATATCAATTTTGAGGAACTTTATAGCAAGCTTATGAAATTTGCAGAAAAAATACACGATTTCGTTACAGATACCCAAAAACTTCTCAGAAAAAAAATAGAAGAAGGAAAGAAAATTTTACTTGAAGGAGCTCAAGGAATACTTTTAGATATTGATTTTGGAACCTATCCATTTGTTACCTCAACAAACACATCCCCGGGTGGTTCAATTTGCGGAACTGGGATTAATCCCAAAAGTATAGATGCTATTTTGGGAGTAGTAAAAGCTTATACAACACGGGTTGGCGGTGGTCCTTTCCCCTCTGAAATTAAAGACGAAAATGAAGCTCAAACTTTGAGGGAACTCGGAGGTGAATACGGCTCCACAACAGGAAGACCAAGGAGAGTTGGATGGTTAGATATCCCACTTTTGAAATACTCAAAAAACATAGCTTACTTTGATTTTTTAGCTCTAACTAAAACAGATGTACTTGAAAAACTTGGAAAATCCTTTTATGTAGAAAAATATTTATACAGAGATGTAGAAATATATGAACCAGATACAACAGTTGATATAAGCCAAGTAGTTCCCGTGCTTTGTGAGGTAAAAAGGAATTCTGAGATAAAAAATATAATTGAGGGTGAGCTCGGATTGAAAGTTGTGATAAATTCATTTGGACCAGACAGAAGTAAAATTGAAATTGATGAAAATTTCCTCTCACTCATCCAGTAGGATACCCAAAATAACAAAAATAACAATTCTATCTTTTTTTTATTTTTTCTTCGTAATCCATCAACTTTCAGCTTATGCTGACTGCGAAGGTGAAAAATTCAAATTCATAATAGTAAATAGTTTACACAATGCAAAAATAACTTGTGAAAACTTGAAAGATAAAAACAAAGAAAAAGAAAAAGTAAAAGAAACCATTTCCCCAGAATATAGTTCAAGACTTCTTGATTTTATATGTAGTCTTGAAGAAAAATGCCTCAATACAATTCAAATCCAAAACATTTTAAAGAACTTAACATCCTCCAAAATCATAAACAACTTCAAAATAGAGGACAAAGTGGTATCAATCTTTCCCAACATAATGATAAAGAAAGTAAATATTACACACGACAAAACGATGGAAAAACTCAAAGAATTGCAAGAGATAAAAACAAAAATCAAAAATGAGTTTGAAGGTAAATTTATATCAGATATAAAAACAGAAGAAAAAATATGCGAACAAATCCTAAAAGAAGAAGGACTGATTGATCAAAAATGCTCAATAGAACTCAAAAGTATAAGGTTTGAAGAATCAGAACTCAATATAAAAATATCAGGTAGATTTCAAAAAATAAACGAAATCAAAATAAATGGAGTAAGTCAGGAGGAAAAAGAAGAATTATTGAGGAGGTTAGAGAAAAATTTTAAGGGTAAAGTGATGAAAGACAGCAACATAAATTCAATTGAAAAAGAAGTAAAAGAATTTATGTATGAGCTTGGTTTTTACAAATTTGAAGTAAAATTAGAAAAAAAAGATAGTTCAATTGAAATATCAATAAAACCAAATAAAAGGCACACAGTTTTTTTGAATATAGAGAGAGAAAAGGAGTTAGGAATAAATTCAAGAAAAATCCTTTCACAAATTCCGAAACTTCAATTCATATCCGAAAGATCTATAAAGAACCTAATAGCAGAATCGCTCAGAAAAGATGAAATACCAGTAGATAGCGTAGAATACAAGGAAATTGATCTTGAAGACATAACAATTTTGAGTATAGATGTAAAACTTGCAAAACTCTATTATCTCACAGACTTCAAAATATATGGACTTGAAAAACTTGACGAAGACGAAATAAAAAGAAAAATCGGAGTAAAAACCAAAGGCATAATAAATATTTTCTACATAAGATATGCATTATACACGGAAAAACAAATTGACAATTTTATATATGAAATCGTAGGATATGCTAAATCAAAAGGTTTTGACCAGTTCAGAATAGAAAAAGTTCAGAAAACAAAAATTCAAGATGAAATAAAAGTAGAGGTATATGCAAAAGAAGGAGAAAGAACTGTAATTTCAAAAATTCGGGCTCTGAATTTCCCAGAAAATGTTGAAAGTATTATTCCTAAAACTCCTATGTTCTATGACTTTGAAAAAATATCGGACCTAAAAGATAATCTACAAAAATATTTGGAAGATAAAGGTTATAGAAACTTCAAAATAGAAGTTATAGAAGAGAGGGAAACAAAAATTTTGAAAAACATCTATCTTGTTTATGTTGGAGACGAACAAAAATCCGAGCTTGGTCAAATTTTTATATACACTGAAACCTCTCCCGAATACATAAAGAAAATCGCAGATATAAAAGAAGGTAAAACAATATCCGGCAAATATTTAGAAAGAATAGAAAATGAAATCATAAGGACTCAATATTTCAAACATTTTCAGATAAATCTCTCAGAATTAGGAGAATCGGAAATACACAACGAAAAAAGCAATAGCATATCTGAATTTACGAAAGATAACAAAAATAATAAAAACAAAATTCTCCAACCACCCCCAACAAAAAAGTATATGCTGACAATACAAGGATATGAGAGTGATCTAAATGAGGTAGAGGTATCAGGGGGATTATCAACCGTAGAAGGTGTAAGAGGGAGGATACAATACACAAGAAAAAATATATTGTTTTCAGGTATAGATTTCAGAACAAATTTCAGAACAGCTTACTGGATTTTTCCATTTGGAAGAGATTTCGGTATAACATTCCTTGGTGCAGGTGCAGAAATAACAAGAAGAAAACTTATTGGAGGTTTTGACTCATCTTTGCTTTTCTCTCCATTCTACACGAGTACATTCTTATTTACAATACAAAAACCTGTTTTCTCATCAGCGACTTTATCTCAATCTCACGAGAAAATAAAAATTTCAATCCCAATATCTTTTGAGCTAAGAGAACTTCTCTCGTGGGATACTAATGCCTTTAAGATAAGACCTGAAAACGCAGGTCTAAGAGAAATATTTGTAATATTCCCTTCAATATCTTTTACTCAAACATTCAGCAAGAGCAACCAATTCAAAATCGGAATAAAATCAGAATTCATAAAACCCATAAGTAAAAATTTCTCATCAAAGATTGAAATAGGAGGAGAGTATTACAACATAGGAAGATTCGGAGGATTCGGACTAGCAGCATCCATAGGCAGAATAATGCTATATGAAAATCTTTATGATGTCCCGATAGAAAGGAGATTTTTTATAGGAGGGATGAACGGTCCGCGAGGATATCAGGAGATATCAATTTTCCCTCAAAAATTGTATTCAAAGGAATATTTGGAAGTAAATCCAGAAAAATTAAAAACGGCAGAAAATAAAATCGTGTTATTATCAGAAATATATGCACCAAAAATCTTTTTTGCAACACCTTACTTTTTCTTTGATTTGGGAAATGTATTTCATGACGGAGATAAATTAGAATTTTTCAAGGGAACTGGTCCAGGAATTATGTTAGATACACCTTTCGGAATTTTCAGGTTTGAATTAGGATATGGAATAGAAAGAAAAACATTTATAATTCACTTTTCAGTAGGTTTTATGCGAAACATAATTTAACAGTCAGTTGTTAAGTTAAAAATTTAGTATTCTAATCCTTACCCATACCTGATGAGGACCTAAAAATTGTTCAATTTTAACAAAATAAAAAAATGATAAGAAGAAAAGAGGTTAAAAGGGCTTTTCCTTCTATTAGTAAGCATTACGGTATTTTTCCGGGTTATCATCGGCAGGATGTAAGAAAAAATCTGCTCAAACAGGACTGTCAGGTTCCCAAAGCTCAACAGGGGGACAAGTATATCCAAGCACATCAACAACACAGCAAGTATATCTCAAGGCTCAACTTCCGCTAAAACTATCGGTGGGAGGAGTACTTTTGATACAGCTAATTCAATCATCCAGAGTAGTGATAGAGGATATGTTGTTGCTGGTAAAACTTGGAGTTTTGGAGCAGGTGGGGCTGATTTTTATGTAGTGAAGTTAGATGCTAATGGGAATGTATGTTTTTCTCAAAATATTACAAATTACTCTGTATCATCAACCGTACCTAGTTTTTCATCTCCATCAACGGTCGCAATTTCACAATCTCCTACGGTTAATTCTGTATCTCCTACTGTAAGTTATGGGGGTTCTGTGTCAGATGTTTGTGCATTGGCATCAGCTCCGCATATATGTTCTGAAAGTCAAGATTGTGGTTTCGGCTCCGCAATCGCAAGCGGAGAAAAAGAAGATGTTAAATCTTATGGGTGTTCGGTAGGCAGAATTTTTTTAAGATTTCTCATTCCTGCTTCTACGCTAATTGTTTATGGTTGGTTGAGAAAGAAGAGGAAGAAAAAGAAAGATGGAATTTGATGTTTTTGAGTTTGAGGTTTTTAGAGATTTGACAAAATCCTCCCAAGTTAGACTTCACTTTTATTTCACTTATGGTTTCTGAAAACTTTGACAAAGTCCTCCCAATTTTCTGATTTTATTACTTCTTTTTTTATCTTTTCCAACCTGTTTATATCATTTATTTTATCTAAAAGGTTTTTGATTTGTTTTGCCTTTGAGCTACCAAACTTAAACTTAATGTCAAGAAAGATTGCCTTTTTTAGACCTTCTTTAAGACCTTTTATAAGTCCCCTTCTTTCTCCTCTTTTTTCTCCCTCTCTTTCCCCCCATTTATAAAAAAGAGTTTTTCTTATATCTATTTGTATTGGCATAGGTTCTGCTTTTATCTCAACATCAAATAAACCACCTAAAAAACTTATGTCTTCCATATATTTTAAAAGTTCTTTTTTGTTTTTGACAATTTTTGAAATCTTTCTTATTACTTTTTTGAATACTTCTTGTTTCTCTCTGTATTTTCCGGCTAAAACTCCCAAAATGACTTCTTCTGGCTTATTACTTCCTAAAAATTCATCAGGGTCTATTTTCTTCAAATCAACAACTTTGAATTTAAGGAATTTAAATTCTGACCTGAAATAAGAAGGAGTAGGATTTCCCTTACCCACAAATAAAACTATCTGTACAGGTTCTTTGCCGAACTTCTCTTCAATAACAACAGAATATATAAGCATTCTTTTGGGTAAAGTTTTATCTTGTTGAGCTTGTATTTCAATATGGAAGATTTTATCACCGGCTTTAAAGAGCATATCTGGTCGGAGGGATTTGAGGAACTTTACTTTCTGAGTTATATCTTCAAGTTTTTCCTTTATTTTCTCACCAGTGGCTATTGAGATAATTTTTCCTACTGCCCTTGAGAAAATTTCTTTTAAGACAAGGTCAAACCTTCTTAATTCTCTTTTCCGCTTATATTTTCTTTTTTCTCTTTGACGTTCTCTTTTATTCTTCTTCATCCCAAAATTTTATTTTGCATTTCACTTATTGCGGAATAAAGTATCTGGTTTATTAATTAATTTTGCTTTTTTTGTTTTAGTGGCTTATATCATTTGTTTTATCTCAAAAAGCTTTTTGATTTGTTTTGCTTCTGAACCCAGATTTCGCATGGGCAATCCCAGAAATTCCTCTTTTTATTTGAAATTACAAAGTCTATGCAATTTTAACAATAGACTGTTAATCCTGATTTTAGCTCTTGCTCATTTTAGCTCCCGTTTCAGTGGCTCTTTTATTTTCATCACAAAATCCAAAAAATTTGAGTGATTTTTTAATACATAATCCAAATAACTAAATTTGGAGTAGGAAAATCGTAAAAAAATATGATAAGCCTTGAAAGCTTGATCGGTATAGCTGAGTTTCTTCTTCTTCCATTAATTTTCGGAGTTATATTCTACTTTCTTATTTCCAAAATATCAAGAACTGAACTCAATTGCGTCAGTCCAACACCTGCGATAGAAAAATATGATAGAACGGAATACATCCCAGAAAAGCTAATTTTTCCTTTGAGCTATCTTTTGGTTTCAACAATAGGAATACCATCAATATTAAGCGTGTATTTTGGATTAAAGTTTGGGATCAGAGCACTACTGCCTTATATTGTCTTTGGATCAATCTTTATATCTTTTATAACAAACTACATATCACTTTTTGTATCAGTAAAAAATGAAGGAAAAGACCTAATAAGCATTCTAAGAAAATACGCAGAAGAAAGAGCAGGAAAAATTTTTTTGATTTTCAGCATAATAAATTTGCTTGCACTGTTCTTCATATTAACCGATGCAGTCTCCGGAATTTTTTTAAAGTATCCTCAAATATTATATTCTGTTGGAATATCAGTGTTCCTCTACGCAATACTTGGAATAATAAGGCAAACCTCTCAAACACTTTTAGGAATATCAATTATCCTATCTATTTTGGTATTTGCAATTTCCTTTATTATGGGGCAAATTATCTATCATAATATCCCTTATCAAAATAAGATATTAGGTTCTGAAACGATACAAATTCTTATCATTCTCTACATATTAACTATATCACTTATACCCTATTGGGGTGGAACCAAAATAAAATCAACTTCACATCTCATTTCGCTTGCAGCAGTAATATTAATAGGATGTATTGTGGCTATAAAAAATATTCTAAATACTCCTCAAATATTCACAGAAAAAATTTTAGAACCTATTACACTATATCAGAACGATGTATTTCCTTCAATTTTTGTTTTAGCAATATCAGCATCTTGGGGAGGATTTAACTCATTAATTCTCTCATCAATAGTTTCAAAGAGAATAAGATCATACTGCAATATACCAAGCATATCGTTTTTAGGTTCAATTGCGGCAATGCTCTTCGCAATAGCGGTAATAATAACAACTATACCTTTTGATAACCTATTTAAACAGCCATCAGCAGAAAAATTCATTTTAAGTTTTATACCAGCACTTTTTGAATCGCTTCCTCAAAACCTCAGATATAAGGTAATAGAAGAGTTTTTAGCTTATTCTCTCATATCTTTTACAATACTATCTCAGGAAACCATCGGTAGATCTTTAAGGTTGATATTAAAAGAAAGTTTGAGTTCAGGAAACGAAAAAAAGAAGGATAAAAAATCATCCAAATGGAATATAAACTTTATAAAAACGGAGACATTTACCTTCCTCATAGCAGTAGCTTTTTTCCTTATTGAGAGAGAAAAAATAGATAAAATATGGATCATATTCGGAACATCAGGGTATCTTGTTCTATTACTTTCCTTCATTACAAGCTATATATTTTTAAGAAAGGAAAAATCTTCTCTCTTTATCAGGGCACTCAAATTATTCTCCATTCTTCTTTTTATCTTCTCATCAATTGTAATATTTTCTTTTTTGATGGTAGGAATAAAAAATTATGAAGGACTATCTGTACTATTTCCGGCAATAACTCTAATCTTAACCTTGTATGTTATATCAGTTATAGCGAGAGCGATTCGTATGAAGGAAAGCTGAAAAATCTTTTTGGCGATTATTCAAAATTTTCCGCTTAAAAACTATAACCTAAATATAAGCCCATAGCAGGGGTTACTAAAAAAGGTACCGCCTTACTTATATTTCTATTTTCCTTATCTTTGCTGTGAAATGCTTTCAATCCCAAAAAAATGTCAGCCGTAAATTTATTATCTTTTCTGATTCCTTTGGAACCTAATGTCAGCACTAATATTGGAAATTCCCTTTCCACAGCAGCAGCTACCCCTTGATAGATATAAACTCCTTCAAACTCTTTTAGCAAATACTCCCTAATTCCTACCTCAAATTCTACTGGAATTATAAAAAACACATTATTTAACTCAAAATTTAAAGAAAGCTTACCTAATGCTCTTAATTCAAAATTTATACCAGGAGTGGGAACAATCAAAACCCCTCCATGCCCTGCCCCTTCAATAGCAAAAGATAAAGGATTAACAGATATGGTATATTTGTACTCAGTTTCTGAACCTCTATCATGAACTTCTGAAATTAACGCAAATATTAAAATTAGAAGCATAAATTATCACTCTCAACTCAAACCACACTTAATTTTTTCACCAAATATATCCCAAAATTAAAATAGCCTTGTTTCTTATACAAAACTTACCATGTATAACCCAAATATACTCCTAAATCTCGCCAAATCCCAAAAGGACCGAGTTTAACATCGCCAAAAAATCCATATGCTGCTCTCAAACCTAAAAATGGGTCTATGGTAAAACCACTTCTGAAAACATATTTATAACCACCTACCAATATCAAATTAGGTATATACCTTGCAATCTTTTTATATCTTTCTTCTGGCAAGAATAGTAGATTAATCCATCCCCACGCTATTCCTTGATAAAAATAAAATCCTCTAAATTCTTTTAGCAAATATTCCCTAATTCCTACCTCTATTTCAGTAGGAATAGGAAATGGAAATATTACATTAATTTCAAAGTTAAATGACCAATTACCTCCTCCTTTCGCCTCAAAATTTATTCCAGGATTTGGTAAAATTATTCCCCCCGCATGACCTGCACCCAAGATAAAAAAAGCTAAGGGATTAACACCAAGGGAGTATTTATGTTCCAATTCTTTTTCTGAAGTTTCAGATATCAGTAAAAGTAGTAAAAAACCTAATAGCATATTCGTCATAGGAACCCTTTTCAAGTATGTTTATATTCTATTTTTGTGTAGGTTTTCTAAATTTTTACCGTAAACTCACAAAATTACCACACAAATATTAGAAATTTTACTGGCATATATATGCTCCCACTTGGAAGCAAAACGAAGTTAAATAAGCTTTAGTTGCTTGTATTGCCTTGTTTCTGACATCCCAGTAAACATTTTTTTGAATACTATCTGGACCGCCACAATCGCCAGGCCAATCACCCTGATCACAAGCACTCATACAATCTCTGTCCGGGTTTCCCGCCGAATCCTTATTTAGCATGCAATGAGTCATAATCTTCTTTTTAACATTACATGGAGGATAGTCATTTAATGTGAAACCAGAAAACCACCTCGTACAAGCAAAATCAGCAGCCGTTGACCATCCTCCTGCCCCGTATAAGCCAGAAAAGAGTCCCCACCCTTCAGCCTCTGTTCCAGAAGGTATATAGGTATTCGGAAATTTTACTTCCACATTATACTCAGCACATTCCCAATCCAAGCAAACAATAGCCCAGCTAACACACTGCACTCTCTTACAGTTTGGAACAAATATGGAATTAGAATGGGACCAAAAATCTTGAACGGGCTGAATCAACTCACCTATAGTGCCATAATCAGTATATCCATAGTATGCAATAGGGTTAGTTCTGAACACACAATAACAGCTGTTCTGGGATGATTTTCTGATTAACCTCTTATCAGCGACTGAACATCCTATTCCTCCTCCTCCACCTACTCCATATGATGGAGGTGGATATGTTGGAGGAGGTGTAGGAGATGGAGATGTAGGAACACATGAACAGGATACTGGATTTGATTTAACCGGATCTGTTAACACCTGAGCTTTCCCATAGCAACCACTAAAATTGCTATTATCACAATGGTAAGAAGAGTCATTTGAGAAGAGACAATCAGCTACATTTGCACCATTTGCTACTGAAGCAGAATCATATGTCCTACACCAAACTAAACCGCTCACCAAAGGAGGACCGCTATCCCAATTATTATACCTAAAGCCATATTTATATAGTTTAGGATAAAAACTCTGAAGCTGACTAATGGCTGTCTCTGTGATCTCCTCATGTATAGGCTCTCCTATGAAACACGGAAACTACCATAGATTTTATCCCATACATAATTTACCAACTATAACCCAAATATAATCCTAAGATTGGAAATAGAAAAAAAGGCATCCAACTTAACGGTCTTTTTTCTCTTTCTTTTACATAAACTATTCTTAATTCCAAAAATGGATCTATTG
>Ga0079998_113942_pt1 | contig 11046 bp, 8 predicted proteins | sample PerSpoBPS_BMetaG_FD_69201 | JGI IMG/M metagenome (GOLD analysis project Ga0079998, IMG submission 69201) | Thermal spring microbial communities from Yellowstone National Park, Wyoming, USA - Perpetual Spouter B (PS_B) MetaG (SPADES assembly)... | ecosystem: Environmental > Aquatic > Thermal... | reverse complement strand
TATCCACGACACCGACATTCGGGGGTGGATGCTGCGGCTGACGCTGGAGGGGGATCCGCGGCTGCTGCGCCTGGCCTACGAGGCCGGCCTCGGCGAACACACCGCCAGCGGCTTCGGGATGATCGCCATCGCGTCAGGAGATGGCTCGAAGTCCATCTCACACTACCCCGCTCGAGCCGGAGCACCCATGCGGCTTGTTTAGAGCGCTGAGGCTTGGGATGTCCGGAATCCGTGATGAGGGATTGTCCATGAAGGCGATCAAGGTGACCCTTGAAACCGTCACACCGCTGTTCCTGGGCGGCGCCGATCCGCGGGGGGAGCCCGAACTGCGTGCTGCTTCTATCCGGGGTGCACTCCGCTTCTGGCTCCGGGCCCTTCTGGGTGGGGTGATCGGAGACAAAGATCTGGATGCCCTCAGGAAGGCTGAGTCAGCCGCTTTCGGAAGTACCGATACCGGGGCTTCCCCGGTCGTGGTGCGGGTTGCTGGAAATGTGAAGCATGCTTCCTATCGCCCATTGCTCCATAATCCTCAGAAAAACTTTACTTTCATCGGCATAAAACCGGGGGAAACCTTCTCCCTCGAAGTTGTCCCTCGGCGACCCTATGAGAGTGTAAGTCCCATAGTGATTTCCACCACTGCCCTTTGGCTCTTACTGGGTGGGGTGGGGAAGCGCTCAAGGCGAGGCTTCGGCACCCTTCGGCTCCAAAACGAGGTGGCAGGCTTCCCATTTACACCAAAGGTTTACAAAGATGCGAGTGAACTTGAGACAACCCTGCGGCGTGTCATCGAGCAAGCCCAGGCTGAGGCCAGGAACCTCACGAGCGCACTGAAAGTCGCTCCAGGCACTTCCGGCACACCGCCTGCCTTCCCGATCTTGCAGCCCGATCATACAAAGATTCTTTTATGCAAACAACAATTTGCCACTTGGGAGGACGCGATGAGGGATTTTTGGGGACTACTCCGGTCCAATCCTTACCGGGATGACGCGGTTTTCGGTTTCGCTGGTAGTGGTGGACGACAAGCCTCTCCTTTGCACTTGCGCATCGTGAAGACTGACAAAGGATATCACTTGCTTATGACCGCTTTCCGAAGCTGTTTCGCGGGTAGTTCGCCCAATTGGACGAAACTTCATGATTTCCTGAATCACTGCGCTCAAAAATGGGAAGGGATTTGGATAATGGGAGGAAGCACCAAATGGTGACTCGCTGGACGCAAAAAATCGTCGCCTTTCTGCACGATCCGCCAGGGAAGGCACTGGGTCTGCGGTCGGTGCGTCACACGCCCCACGAGCAGCTGGCCGAAGCTCTGCAGCGCATCGCTCTGGGGCGTCCAGCCAATGCCGACGAAAAGGACCGGGCGACGAAAGCGGACCATATCGCCTCGGCCGCCAACCTGGTGAATTTCCCAGCGGGAACAACAGCTCACTGGGACCAAGTAGTTCCCACACTCACGCATCCTCTCGCAGCAGACGCACCACCGCAGCCCGTGCAAATACCTACCCAAAATCTTCAGTCGCTGGACGAAGAGATTCAGGAGGAAGCTGGTCAGAACATCCTCCAGGTATGGGTGAATCAGCTAGCCGAACAGCCCGACAAAGAGAACAAAGAGAAACGCTTGTACTTCCGTATCTGGCGCCTTTTGTATGAAGAGCTGGCCCAGCAGACAAGCCTCAAGGGCTGGGTGCCTCTTCTGCCGGCAGACACCTGCAAGCCGGATCATCCACAGGAGCAGCATCTCTCGATTTCGGCAGCGATTGCGGATGCCCTGCCCCAGCCGGCGTTCTTGGTTTTCTCGATCGGCCCTGTGCAGGAGTTCATTGCGGCGGCGCGGCGCACGCAGGACCTCTGGATGGGCAGCTGGATCCTCTCTTACCTCTCCTGGAAGGCGATGGAGCGGCTGGCGGACGAGTTCGGACCGGATGTGATCGTCTTCCCCTCGCTTCGTGGCCAGCCCTTGTGCGACTGGTGGCTGAACAAAACGTATGGGTTGCCCTGTCAACCTGTATCAACCGACCTCGGCCGCCCCACCTTCCCCAACCGCTTCCTGGCCCTTCTGCCTGCGGAGGAGGCTTCCCAAGTGGCCAGGAAAGCAGAAGAAGCCGTCCAGGAAGAATGGAAACGCTTGGCGCGGCAAGTTTATAACGCCCTTACGAACTCGAGCATCCTGCCTGCCGATAAGAAAACGGAGGACCTCTGGGAGAGTCAAATTCAAGGCCTTCTGGAAATCTGGGAGAGTCAAATTCAAGGCCTTCTGGAAATCTACTGGGTGGTCCTCCCCTGGCCGGGGGACGACCAGCTCCCCGGGAGAGCGCAGGCAGAGGCTGGGAAAGAGCTTTACGAACGGCTTTGTCAGCCGCCGCAGAGTGAAGATTGGAAATTCCGACGCATTTATGAAACCCTGACGCAGAAAGGCAACCCCAACTGGGGCACAGTGTGGAGCCTCCTCTACGACCTGGCCGATCGGGCTTTCAACGCCCGCAAAAACCTCCGGAACTTCAAGCAGGCAGAGGAGACTGGCGACAAATGCACCCAGTGCGGTCAGCGAACGGCCTTGCGTTCTGGAAATCGGGATAGCCGAGAGTTCTGGGCTCAAGTAGCAGAACGGCTCCAAAGCCAGAAGCGCTACGATATCAAACCTGACGGCAAAGAGCGCCTTTGTGCTGTATGTACGGTGAAGCGCTTCGTTCAGCGGGAGGTGCTGGAAAGAGAGTTCGGGCTTCGGGGTGGCTTCCCCTCGACCAGCGAGATCGCAGCCGCCCCCTTCAAAAAGCGCGTGCTCGAGGCTTTGGGGAATGGTAACCAAGAAGTTCAGAAAGCTCTGCAGGACTTTCTCAGCGTAGTTTCTAGTCTCATCCCCACGACGGTCGCTGAAAGAGCTGTGCCGTACCTCGAAGACCGGAAGCAGAGCCTCAGTGGGCCAGAAGCCCAGCTGGCGGGAAAGCTGTTAGAAATAGATGGAGAATGGCTCCTTATCGAGTCGTGGACCGAGGAACGCCTAAAGGAAGCCGGGGCGACAGCGAGCAAAGGGACGATTCAAAAGGCCACAGAAGCGCTTCGCGGGCTTTACCAGGCGGTAGGTGCAAAGCCCAGCAAGTATTACGCCCTTCTCTACATGGACGGCGACCACATGGGGCACTGGCTGAGCGGCACGCACAAAGAGCTGGCCACCTTCAGCGATATCCTGCATCCCGATGTACGACGTCAGCTGGAGAAGGACAACGCCTGGCAATCCCTTCTTCAAATGAAGCGCCTCATCACGCCGGCCGTGCATGCGGCCATTTCCCAAGCGTTAGGGCGCTTTGCTCTGAGGCTGGTACCCTATATTGTCGAAAAGCGTTACCCTGGACGCCTCATTTATGCCGGCGGGGACGACGTCTTAGCTCTGGTACCGCTGGAAGATGCGCTGGCGGTAGCCCGAGAACTGCGGGCTGCCTTCAGCGGGCACGTTCGGTTCGTAAACGGCAACCTGCAGGTCTGCCTCGGGGATTCCGTGACCGGCTATGTGGAATGGGACGATGAGATCTCCCTCACCATGGGACCGAAAGCTACGGCTTCCATCGGGATGGTTTTTGCGCATCACCTCCAGCCGGTGGACTTGGTCTTGCAGGCCGTGCGCCGGGCCGAGCATGTCGCCAAGCGCCGCTACGACCGCAATGCCCTGGCCGTGGAAGTCCTCAAGCGCTCCGGCGAGAGCATAACAGTGGGCACGAAGTGGAGCTATGACACAATCTCAGATGTGATAGCATTACTCATTGATCTGATCCAACGTCTTCAGGAGGAAAAAATCAGCAGCAAATGGCCCTATGTAGTCCAGGCAGAGGCACGAACGCTGGTGGAGCTCTCCTCCGACGCCCAGAAAGCTGAGCTCAGGCGCTTGCTCATGCGACAAGAGGGCCGGAAGCTCCGCGAAGAGGAGAGGGAGGCTCAGGCAGAAGAGCTTTCCAGGAAACTGGCCATGTGGGCAGCGAAAGCCGGCTTTGAGGAGATGAGCCACTGGCTTCTGGTATGTAGTTTCATCGCCAAGGGAGGGGAGGTATGAGCTTTGGTCTGATTATCCAACCGCATGATGTGCTACTTTTCCGGGATGGGAAGCCCTTCTCAGCGGGCACCGATATCCGGGCCCGGAGCCTTTTTCCGCCGACGCCCTTTACCATTCAGGGTGCCATCCGAGCACGGGTGCTCTTTTCCAGCAGCGTCAGCCCTGCGGACTACGTCCAGGGCACGACTCCGATAGCCCAGAATCTACACAACCTCATCGGTACTCCACAAGGAAGCTATGGACAGCTTCACTTACGAGGACCCTTTTTAGCCAGGCAGGAGAACGGTCAGTGGGTGCGCTACTTTCCCTTGCCGGCCGATGTGGTGTGCCTGAAGGGCGCCTATACGCTTTTGCAGCCCCTTGAGGACTCGCGCTCACGCTGGCAGTCTAATCTGCTGGATGACCTTCAGATGCCCTGGATCCGCACAACGGAACGCCTGGAAGAAGCACGAGGCTGGATCAGTGAGGAGGAGCTTGGGCGTTACCTCCAGGGAGAAGCTCCGGGAAAAGTCCTTGAAGAATCTGAGTTCGTCGAGCGAGAGTATCGCTTCGGCATTGCGATGGAGCGGAGCCGGCGCACGGCGCGCGAGTCGTATCTCTATTTGGCGGAGTTCCTCCGACTGAAAGAAAATGTAGCTTTCTGGGTGGAAGTGGACGGCATCACCCCGGCAGATTTGGGAGGGGAAAGGGGCTTTCTTCAGCTGGGTGGGGAGGCTCGGGCGGCCTATTACGAGGTGCGGGAGTCGGGATTAGGTTCGCTTCTGAGCCCGCCCAATCCCTTGCCCCATCGCTTCAAGGTAGTGCTCCTAACGCCGGCGTGGTTTTCCGGCGGCTGGGTGCCTCAGAATCGAAACTGGAGTCCGTTCTTCAACGGTTCGGTCCGGCTCGTCTCTGCCATCATCCCTCGTTATCAGGCCATCGGCGGCGCGTATGTGGACGACCAGCGACGCCGGACCGCCTTCCAAAAACCCATGCGTCGCTTCGTGCCGGCCGGCAGCGTGTATTTCTTCGAGCGCGAGGGCAACGCTTCCTGGGCCGGGAAGCCGTTCACGGAAACCCCTTCAGGAGAGGGAGACTACGGACAAATCGGGTTTGGCATCTGTGTCATCGGTGAGTGGAACTATGCAACTATGCATAAACAAGGAGGTTGCTATGTTTGACAAGGCAGCATTGCTTTTCCTCTACACGGAGACCCCGCTCCATGCGGGAAGCGGCACAAGCCTGGGCATTGTGGATCTTCCTATCCAGCGCGAGCGCACCACGGGCTATCCCATGATCCAGGCTTCCGGACTCAAAGGATGCCTGCGGGATGTGACGACAGACCACAAAAATTGGTGTCAGGACAACAATTGTCCGCTATACCCCCATGCCGACTGGGATAGAAAAGTGGAAATCGTTTTTGGGCCCGCCGATACGCAACGCGCCTCTGAGCATGCCGGCGCCCTTTCCGTCGGCGATGCCCGGATTCTGCTCTTTCCCGTGCGGTCCCTCATAGGGGTTTTTGCCTGGGTCACCTGCCCGAATGTCCTGGCTCGCTTCAAGCGGGAAGCGGAGATGACAGGACTTTCGATGAGCTGGAATCTCATCGGACCGAAGGACGACGGGACCGCCCTTGTCGCGGACGGGAGCATCCTGATCGCCAACGGAAAGGTGGTCCTGGAGGAGTTTGCCTTTACGGCGCAGACGGACAGTGGGGTGAGGGCGATTGCCCAGTGGCTCAAAGCCAACGCTTTGCCCGCAGGGGGCGAATATGCCTACTGGCGAGACACGCTGGAAAAACGCCTTGTCATCCTGCCCGAAAATGCCTTTCGGGATTTTGTCCAGCTCTCCACAGAGATCATTGCCCGGGTGCGGATTAATAACACCACAAAGACCGTGGAACGGGGCGGCCTCTGGACCGAAGAGCACCTGCCCTCCGAAACGCTTCTCTACGCGACGCTCTTTGCCACTAAGCCACGAGTAAAAGACGACGACTTACCCGACGATTGGAAACAAGCAAGCGGCCGAATTGAGAAGATTATGGAGTTCATAAAAGAAGCCATCGACGGCAAGCGCCTCCAGCTCGGTGGCGATGCCACGGTGGGACGGGGGATCGTGAAGGTGCGAGTGGTGGAACCGCAAGCCCAGGCTCAGGGAGCCAGTACAACCTAACCGGGAGGTCGGCCATGAGCACGAAGTCTCGCCAAAGGACGCTGGAACAGAAGCGAGCCCAACGGGCATGGGAGTGCGTCGTTCAATCTTTGGATCACGCTATTCAAGGCCTAGAAAAAGTCCTGGCCAGGGTAGAAGAGCAGATAAAACAAGCAAGAGACGAAAATCAGAAAAAGCGTTTCCAGAAACAGAAGGAGGAGCTCAATAAAAGACTTGAGAAACTCCGCACGCCGCAAGGCGAACTTGATTGGAAGAAAGGTTATGGCTCTCTAGCCCGCAAGATCCCGATGCTGGTTCTTACCAACGGTCTTGGGCAGACGTTAGCGTTTCTAAAGGCGAAAGGCAAGAATGATCCAGCCGATGAGCATACCGTGCTGTTTCGCCATCTTTCGAGCTGGGTCCTAAGCCAAGTAGACCCGAGCGCAGCTGCGAGTAATGGAGACCTACTTCGGTGGGTGCTTCAGAACGACAGCGCCGCCTATCGCCGGGCGACCATGGAAGCCCTGGCTTTCCTGACATGGCTTGAGCGTTTTGCCGAAGCGGAACTGCCTACGGAGGACTGACATGCCGGAACCTCGCTATCCTAAGAAGGGATCCCAAAGCCCACGATCTCAAGGTTCAGCAGACGGGAGAAACTGGCGCTTCCCATTGCCAAGGGAAGTAGGAGACCAGGCTCAAGCAGTAATAGGCAAGGGTCAAATGTGTCTCAATGCAGGTTTATGGCTTGACCACTTTACCGAATGGAAAAAACAGGATGGAGAACTCAAACGAGCAGAAGCATCGGACAAACGCGAGAAAGTTCCAAAGTATTTCAACATTCCACAGCTGTTTCAGATACTATCGGCTTATAGAAACCGGTGGGATCGAATGTTGGACGCCTATAGAGCACAGGGCTACACGGTGCAAAAGTTTACCCTGCGGGCTGCCAGCCGCGTCATTGTGGGCCTGGGCGCGGAGAGCGTGCTGGAGACCAGCATTCGCCTGCATCGGGTGTATGGGTTTCCCATCATCCCGGGCAGTGCCCTCAAAGGATTGGCCCGAGGCTATGGGCTCTGGAACATAGCCATAGGGCTAGGGATTCCTGGACTTTCTTACAAAGAGTTGACAGAAAGGGAGCAGAGCAAAAAACAGACTCCGTTACAAAAATTAGAGAAATGCATTGAGGAGGTAGAACTCGAAAAGCGGCAGCAGCTTCTCCGGGAATTGCAAACAGACCCAGCCCTTCCTCCAGAAGCTCCCATTCGGCAGCTTGATATGGAGGCCTTTGACCAGCAAGTGAACTTCCTACGTGATATATTTGGCGTAGCTGGACAAGCCGGCAAAGTCATTTTCTTCGATGCCATCCCTGCGAATCCTGCCAACCTGAAGCTCGAACTGGATGTGATGAATCCCCATTACGCTCCGTATTATCAGGGCGCGCAGCCACCGGCGGACTACCACAATCCGGTGCCCATCTTCTTCCTCACCATTGGCCCGGGCAGCGAGTTCCTGTTCGCCATAGCTTCCCAGGAAGCAGATTTGGCGAACAAGGCCGGAGATTGGCTTAAGCAGGCTCTCAAGGAAATGGGCATAGGAGCAAAGACTGTGGCTGGCTACGGCCTCTGGACAGAGTAAGTCAAGGAGCACGAATCCTTATCGTGGAGGTAAAGCGATGAAAGCCCTTACGTTCCTGGGTGCCGCCAGATACGAGACAGTGACCTACGTGTGGAAAGAGGAAGAGCAAGAGCGATCTCATACGACCCACCTCTTCCCGGAAGCCTTGGCGCGGATCTTTAAGCCGGAGAAGGTCATCGTTTTCGCGACGGAAAGGGCAAGGACCTATCGCCCTCCTATAGGCCAGAGGTGCCCACAATGTCAGCAAGTGCTTTCGGATCCCAAAGAGAAGCAAACTTATGAAGAACAATTACGAGGTCTCTTGGGAGATTCCGTCGAGTTCGTCCCTATCCCCGAAGGCCGCTCTGAACAAGAACTGTGGGAGATCTTCAACTATGTAGCCAACGCGGTAGGTGAAGGCGACACGATCTTGCTGGACATCACCCATGCCTTCCGCTACATCCCGATGATTGTTTTCGCCGTCGCTGCTTACCTTTGGCGGAAGAAGGAGGTGACGATTGCGCACGTTGTCTATGGGGCTTTTGAGGCGCGGGACGAAAATAACCGAGCGCCCATTTTCGATTTGACGCCCCTTTTGGAACTTCTGGACTGGACGAGTGGCGCCGAAGCCTTGCTCGAGCGCGGAGACGCCGGGCTCATCGCTGGCAAAATGATCGCGGCCCACCAGACCCTGTGGCGCACGGGCACGGGCACGCCAGCCAGACTCAAAACGCTGGGGCAGAAACTCCGGGACTTCTCGCAAGCCCTGCATCTAAGCCGTCCCCGGGAGGTCATGCGCATCGCGTATGACCTTTTGCCCCTTCTGGAGGAGGCTCGGACGGAGTTTGAGCGATGGGCGAAGCCCTTTGCCCTCCTCGCCGGGCAGATCTGGAACGAACTGGAATCCCTGGCCTTTGCCCAATCCGACACACTCAGTCAAGAAAACCTGAAAAAACAGCTTGAGCTCGTTGAGTATTACCTCAAAAAGGGGCTTGTCGTGCAAGCCATCACGCTTGCCCGGGAGTGGGTGGTCTCGTTCGTGCTCCTCTATGGGGGAAAGGAAGAATGGCGCGAAGGATGGCTCAAGCACAGCAATCGGGAAGAAGCCGAACAAGCGCTCGGTGCTGCCGCCGCCCGCCGGCGAGGAGAAAACGCCGAGCTACCGGAGTGGTTTGATCGGCTCCCCAATAAAGAAGAGCTCGGGGAGCTTTGGAACAAACTGGGAGACCTCCGCAACGACCTCGCCCACTGTGCCATGGGGGAAAACGCCCGTAGCGCCCACGCAATTGAGCAGGATGCGCAAAAAATTTCGCAAGAACTCCGCAAACTGCTTGACTCGGCACCGGACATCGTCTAGCCCGGCGCCCGTGTGGTTGTGGACTGGCGCACTTTCTATCAGGACACTGCACGGCAGCACGCAGGGAGATCACCCAATGAAGCGAGCACCCACCACTGTGACAGTAAGGTTTTCGTGGGATCGTCCCACCGGCAACTTCTGGGTGGACACCGGGCTTGTGGTGCTTCTGCGACACTTCGGAGAGGGGGAGCATCCGGTCAAGGACGTGCTGAGCTGGCTCCAGGGCCAACTCCTTCAGCCGAGCGGAAATCGTGGCCAATATTACGACCGGGCCAGTGGCCGAATCCGTGAGTACGACAAAGTGAACTGGGTCTATCCGACCAACCTGTTCATCAAGGTCTCGGGGCGAGCCAACAAAACCACAGTGAAAATCAACGGGGAAGAGGAAACGCTCTTCACCGAACCCCCTAAGTTTGAGCTCAACCTGAAGCTCACCAAAAAACCGGACATCTGCGACCTGTGCGGAGAGGCCGCTCCCCTGACCGACGCCGCGATGTGGATGTATCCATTCGTGGTCGACCCGCAGAAGTTCGGCACCTTCTACCCCGGCACCAAGCGCGGATTGCGGCTGTGCGCCCGCTGCGCCCTGGCTGGGTTGGCCGGATACCTGGGATGGTTGTGGAAGGCTCATAAAGACTGCATACACTTTTTCGTTTTTCATTCTGATCTGCAAGAGCTGAAACGCTTGCATGAGGAAGTCCTGGGCCCCCTTCGCCTGGAGGGCGGGCGCAGCGGGACGGCGCCCGTTGCTTTCTCAGGCCCCTATCTCCACGAAACCACGTGGGGCCTTCTCCTGGTCCTTTTCTCCCACGTGCGCCGGTCCGATCAGCTCTCCGATGAAGCCCGACAGCTGATGGCCTCGCTTTTGGGGGCTACGGATGTCCCTCCCCCTGCTCCCCTTACGCTTTACGCGGTGATGGGCACATCAGGACAGGCTTTCAGCATGAAAGCGCTGCGGGAATTCTCCCAGTTGCAGCGGCTCTATCGAGTTTATGAGGCTTGGATCGAAGGGTTGCAGGATCTTGACATAGAGCGGGTAAATCCCCATCAGCGGCTGGTGGAAATCTTCCGACAATTCGAGGCGCAACAGGGACAGAATCAGGAGACCATCTGGCGAGACCGCATCGCGTGGGCCGTGCTGGAGTTCAACGATCCCTCGCCGTTCATCGAGCAATTCCTTTTTGAAGCGCGGGCCCGAGAGAAAAACCCCCAGCCGCTGGTGTGGGGGACTATCGAGATCCTCAACCACTACCTGAAGGAGGTGTTTGGCATGGACGAGCAATTCCAGCGCGTCCTGGCAGGCTTCGGGCATTCCCTGGGCACGGCAGCCCAGGCGCGCAACGAGATGGGGCTTCTCTACGCTCTACGCAACGCCAAAAACCCGGAAGACTTCTACCGGGTGCTGAACGACGCCCAGTTTCGGCTCGAAATCACAATCCCGGAGGCGATCCTGCGCATCGAAAAAGGCGAGCGCATCGCCGGCGTCCCATGGGTGCGGGTGAAAACGCTCCTCTCCATCTACGCGATGAACGCATTCCTGCGCAAGAACGCCCCCCAGCCGGAACAAGCCCAGATTGAGGAGGCTTAACCATGAGCAAAGCCATCGTCATCGGATATCTCGCCAAAGTTTCGGCGGCCAACGTCAACGCTTCCCACACCGAAGGGAACGTGGTGGTCGCCAAGAAGATCACCCTTCCGGACGGAAGCGCCATTCCCTATATCTCCGGTCAGGCGATCCGGCGCATGCTTCGGGACCGGCTGGAGGAGTTGGGGTACCCGCTCTCTGAGCCCTTCGCCCAGGTCAGCGGACAGGAGGTCACCCCACCCGTGCGCCCATGGGAGTTCATCGACGAGGATCTGTTCGGCTACCTGGATCCCTCCGGCGGACGACGGCGGACCTCCCCGG
>Ga0079998_101997_pt1 | contig 11061 bp, 9 predicted proteins | sample PerSpoBPS_BMetaG_FD_69201 | JGI IMG/M metagenome (GOLD analysis project Ga0079998, IMG submission 69201) | Thermal spring microbial communities from Yellowstone National Park, Wyoming, USA - Perpetual Spouter B (PS_B) MetaG (SPADES assembly)... | ecosystem: Environmental > Aquatic > Thermal... | reverse complement strand
AAAGATATAATAGAAATCGTTCAGAAACTACAAGAGAGCGGTATCCTAAGTGCTGTATCTGGTCTCCTTGAAGGATTTGAAGAAGGTTTCAATTCAATAGTAAAACCTGAACTTATGGGATCAGTTGCAAATGCTATGATGTTGGTGTGGATGATAGGGAATCTTAACCATCAGATGTTATTTGAACTTGCTCAAAAATTACCAGAAGGTATGAAGAAAGCAACAGAAGAATTCTCCCAGGCTCAAAAAGAAAAACCTTCAATATTTAAAATGTTAAAGCTAATGAAAAGCCCAGAGTTCTACGCAGCAATAAAATCTCTACACACCATAATAAGATATATATCAAATCATACAAACTCACAAGATAAAAAATAAAGAATTAGAATTATACAACAAATTGCAAATTAAGAAAAGCTCTCGCATTTATTTGCCTCATCGCATATCTCGCCTGTACCATCAGCGTTGAACTTGACATTATATTTTTTGTTATCAGCCGTAATAGTTCCAGTTCCTGAACCATCTGATTTGAAACTGAAATCACCTTTTATTTCTTTACCATCGGCAAGCTTCATTTTAAGCGATATATCAGCTGAACCATCACCTTTCACCTTACCAGATAACTCTATATTACCTGCTTTTGTTTTTAATGTTCCTTCTATTTCAGCTATATCATCTAACACATAATAAACAACTTTTATCTCCCCTTCTATACCTGCTTTCGTATCAGATATTTTCATCGTATAGGTTTGCTTTGTTCCTTCGCTTGCAAAATCCGACAGACTTGCAACAATATCAGCTGTCTTTTCTGATATTTCACAACCGCTTATAGAACACTGAGAAAAATCAACTTTTGAACTTTCAGGACAAGTATAAGTAGTAAATCCTTTCTCCGCGCTCCCCTTTGAATATTCATATCCTTCTTTTATTTTCTTTATCTTCACATTTTCGCCCGATTTTTCATCTACTTTTGAACAATAACTTACTCCATCGCCCTCCTTTGAAAGCAACGATAAAACAATATTAAAACAAGAATTCTCCTCCTCCGAAGTTAAGCTACATTCAGCATAGTCTTTCATAGAACAACTTGATATAACAGAGTTCAAGTCTGCTCCTTTTGATGGACACTGAGCAATACCACAGGAACCAACCTTTACTTTGCAAACAATGTCAGCACTTGAAGAACTAAAAGAACAGTCTAATCCTACCGAACTTTTATCAGAATTCGCGATAACGCCCGAAAGTTTATCTTGACCTTCAACATAAACAATTAATTCACCTTCACCATCATTGTCCACATCTTCTTTAAAACATCCCCCATCTGCCGTTAAATATCCAGAAAGAACCCACTGAGTTTTACACGAGAAACTACAATCTTTTTCCAATAAACTCCCAGAACACCCGTTAGCAGAATACTCATCACAGGAGAAGCTATCTTCACCACTGAACTGACAAATTCTCTTCGTACCATCACCTGTTCCACTTATGAGAACCTCCGTATCCCCACCGGGATAAAACTCACTCCTCAAAAGATCTGCTAAGCCATCCCCGGAAAAATCATATTTAAGACAAGATATACCCCCTTGATTATCATATCTTGTAAATCCAGAAAGTTTTGCGGAGCAATTTTTAGAGACAGAATTAGCATACTGGAAAGCAGATGTTATATCGCTGCCAAAACTTTGACAATCAAAAGAAAACTGACAATTACCAGAACCTAATGTAACATCTGAAAGATAAACTTTACAAGATTCACCAAGGAAACTACCATCTTCAAAATTTCTATCACAAAATCTAATTTGCAGAACATCTCCCTTTAATCCTACTCCATACCTGTCAAATACAATAGCTTTCTCAATATTTTCTATGCGAACTTCATCTTCTCCCCATGACCAACAAGTTCCTCCTTCAATTTCCCGCTGACTAACTCCCGAGAAAGAATTAGTAAGTGTACAATAAGAATCTATATTGTTCAAAACATAATAAAACGAGTTTATATCGTAATCTTGGTCAGCTTCACATCTTATATTTTGAAATATTTGACTTTCCACAGGACAATTATAATCTTTAAAATCACAAGAGCCCTGAGAATCACAGTAGCTCACGCTTGCGAAACCTGATTCATCTATAAATACAAAAGTTGAAGATTGGCTGAATGACCCATCCCCTGAATAAGGGAAATATGAATATGATACTGAGAACTTTCCATTATGGTCAAAATCACTAACAGAGCAACCAAAACCTCCGGGATACCAGACAGACCCATTATCAAAAGTGCATTTCTGGTCCGCTTGCGATGTAATTTGGTTAAGATATTGAGAAGCATCTTGAGGTGTATTTATTCCACTACAACTCAGAGTAATTCCGCTACAATCTACAAACTGTGCCGAAATTCCTCCTTCGTTAGAACTACCAGATATATTCAGTGTTCCATTATCCAAAGAAAACCAGAGATTAACCCAGTTTCCCTGCCCATCTTGAAAACTGATATTAATTTCATTTCCATATTCAGAACATATACTTGTGTTAGCCTTTAATTTTATTCTGCCAGCTTTTTGAGGGGCTCGCATTCTTGGTTGCTGTGGTGGCCTGGCCCTTCCTGTTATCATTCCTGGTTGCTGCGGCCTTGACCTTGCCGTTATTATAGATTGCTGAACATTATCTTGAACTTTCATAGAAGCAACAGATTTTGCAACAGCTGAACTAACTTTCACCGCTGAACCTACACCTTGGAGAGAATAGCTTACAGATTCATCAGATGTTATAGGCTTTTTCTCCTCAGCAGGTTTCGTTTCTTCTTTCTTTGCACAAGAATTTAAAATAAGACCAAAAAAAACAAAAACCGAGAGAAAAACTTTCTTAACCATTTTTGCTTTAACCATTTTTGTTTCACCTCCTTTCTATTTTTTACAGACCACAAAAAGTATGGCTTTTGTAAAGACCACAAATAGAACCACACTTCTTGTAGCTGTACCTATAATTTTAAGATAAGAAATTTAATCCTCATGATTTTCTATTGTTTTTAATTATTTAAAAAAAATATTATATAGAAAAAACTATCTTTTAAAAATATATTCAGTCTATACAAGACAACTCAACATCAAGGTAATTTTTAAATAAGTCCCCAAACATTTGTAAAATTATGTATAGTAAAAATGAAAACACTGAACTTAATAAAAAAACTCTCTTTTATCGCAATTGTTATTTTTTTTGTGATATCTTTTTTTGAAGGTATAAGTTTTGGGGCTACCAATCCAACTCGTCCTGAACCACCTACACCACCAATACCTCCTATAAATATCCAAGTCGGAGAAGGTAGAGAAGGATTCCTCAACGCAATAAGAATAGTTTTACTTTTAACCATACTAACACTTGCTCCATCTTTACTTATGCTCATTACTTCATTCACGAGAATAGTTATAGTCCTTTTTCTTTTAAGGCAAGCAATAGGAGTTGTACAGGTGCCACCAAATCAGGTCCTTATAGGACTTGCTTTATTTTTATCTATCTACATAATGAGACCTGCGTTAGAGCAAAGTTATAATTCAGCCTACAAACCTTACGCTGAGGGGAAAATAGATGAAATAGTCTTCATAAAACAAGCTTTTGAACCTTTCAGAAAATTTATGTTAAATCAAGTTGGAGAAAAAGAACTTGATGTTTTTTTGAAGATTGCAGGAAAACCAAGACCATCAAATCCATCAGAAATAGGAGCAGATGTTCTTATACCAGCATTCATAATATCAGAAATAAAAAAAGGATTTGAAATAGGGTTCCTGATTTACATACCATTCATAATAATAGATATAGTAATAGCCTCAATACTTATTGCTATGGGGATTATATTTGTTCCACCAATAATTTTGTCCGTTCCGTTCAAACTTATAGCTTTCGTCTTAGCTGATGGATGGACTTTACTTGTAAATTCCCTTGTAGTAAGTTTTAATATAAAATGAAAGAGCCTTCAAATAAGCTAAGCTTCAATCTAAATGAACAAATCCAAAATTTCAAAGCTTCCATATACAGATTTATCTACTATAAAGCAAGATTTAATTTTACCTCCAAATCTACAAATTACAAGAACATTACTATCAGACACAGGGTGAGGTAAAATTTGAAAATTACCATCGTCTACAAAAACAGAAAGCTCGATTCCTAAAAAACTTTCACAAACTTCAATCTTAAAATCTTCAATCCTTGAAATAACTTCTCTTATAGGAATTGGAATTTTACCGCTTAAGATAAAACTGATTTTTTCATCACGGGTAATAAAATTTGAAAAAAATGCATCATATCTTTTGAGTGGAATGTTTTTGAAAACCCCGTCTTCATCGTAAATGAAGGCTTTCTTTACTTTAAATTTTTTCATTTATGCACTACGAACCCTTTGGAATCAGAAAAGGTAAGTAAATCTGAGTTGAGCTTTAAATGTGTTTTTCTTTTCAGGCAAAGCATCAGAAAGAGCTTTTCCCAAAATTAGATATCCAAGCTGTGTTCCAAACTCAAAGTTTTCTGTGCCTATCCTGAGCCCCCAATCCAATTCAACTCCCAGTAACCCCTTTTTAGATTCTCTTCCAAACAGAGGATTACCGGATAGAGGATCCATCAAAGTATTTTGATTTGAGAAAGCCAGAAGAACGCTCAAATAAGTTCCGACAGCCTCAAACGGGAACAAACCAAATGTTGGCATCAAAAACCATGCTCCCGATACTCCTCCCTTTGTTCCAAAAAATTCTCCACCTCTCCCATATATATTATTAATTCTCGCTGCCATACCCTGCCCCGTATATCTTGCGATAATATCCTCAAAGAGTATGAAACCTGCGTTGTAATCCGGATGAAAACTCCAGCTTTTGATTTTATTGTCTTTTGGATTATCGTCTCCGCTTGCCCATCCACCATCTAACATCAATTTAAAAAGTCCAGTCTCATATCTTATTCTTCCTGCAAAGTTCAAAGCAAAAATACTATATCTTCCGAAAGAGTCAAGAGTTGGGATCAAGTCTTTTCCTATATTCCCTGATATAATGTTTGTCTCAAATTCAAATGAAAAACCGGTCCAAGGACTCAAAGAAATGTAAGGAAGTAAAAAGTAATACTCTGTCTGTTTTGACGATGAGTAAACTGCTCCTCCATACAAAGATGCTGAAAACTTATCCGACACAAAAGAAGGGACTAAAAATGGATTTACTAAATTTTCTCCCGAATAACCGAGCTCAGATAAAAGGAAATCAAAACCTGTATCTAATTTAAAATTATCTGATAATTTTACTCCGAGTTTTAATCTATCTTGTGTTGAACCAAAGTGAGCATCTCCCCACAAGTTTCTGAACCAGTTTCCATCGTTGTAAAAGATTCCTAAGCCATAATGAACGGGTTGTCTTCCTATACTTATGCTCAAAGGCAAAGTTAAAATTGAATCTATCTCACCCCAGAACCTTTTTATTGCAAATATACGAGGAATACCCTTACACTCAGAAAAATTATTTCCTCCGTTGTAATACTCACATAATATCTCCCCTGGCGTAAAACCTTTAACTCCTTCTCCCCAAACTATATCATCAAAAACATCAACCTGACCTATCAGCCTTAATGTTGGAGAGATATTAAAATAAGGGTCAAGTCTTAATCTTGACTGAACATAGAATGGGTTTTTATATTTTAGTTCTAAATTTTGAACTTCTGGTATTCCAGAGTAGAAGAAAAATCTTGACCTAAAATATCCTTTTAGAGTAAGAAGTTCTGGCTTTTCTTCTTCCTGCGCAAACCCATAAGGCAAAGATGGTTCTTCCTCTATTATGGTTTCAAGTTCCTCTTCTCCTTCTTCATTTTCACCTTCTTCATTATTTTCTTGTGATTGACCTCCTTCCTCCGACCGCTCTGATATTAACTTTCTTGTATATTTATCTTTCCTTTTCTCTTGCTGAACGATTATTTTAGAATCCGCTTCCCCTTGATAATCGGATATAAAGCTTGAATTCCCTAATGCTAATATATTGAAAGAAAAAATAAGTTCCGTTATCATATTTTTAACCTCCGCTTTTAAATGATATATTTTCCCTTATTGTTATCTTTTTTTTATTATCTTATCTTTTTTTTATTTTCTTTCAACTTTACTTTTTTCTTTAATTTTACCTTTTTCACTCATATTTTTGGTTCTATTTTTAGATAATTTTTTATCATCTTCCAAATTATTCTAAAATTCAGAAAGAAAAAAATCCAATATAAAGCCTGTTCAAAAATCAAAATTCAAAAGAACATTTTTGGAATAACTTATGCAATAAACTTAATGAATAGAATTTGTTCTATGTTTGAAGAAATAGTAGAGGGTTTCATAAGAGGGGAAAAAAGCGCCCTATCACGGGCTATAAGTTTTGTGGAGAGAAATCCAGAAAAAAGTTACCTCTTAATATCTGAAATATCAAAGAGAACTGGGAGAAATTTACTATCAGAAGATGTTCATATAATAGGCATTACCGGACCAGCTGGAATAGGGAAAAGTACAATAATATCACAACTTATAAAGAAAACAAAGGGAGGAGTTCTTTTATGCGACCCATCATCAGTAAGAGTAGAAGGCGGCGCAATTTTAGGAGATAGAATAAGGATTCATGCTGAAAGCTCAACTGAATCAAATGGCGTATTCATAAGAAGTGTTGGTACAAGAGGAGAATTTGGAGGAATTTCATCAAATACAGGCGATATAATAAATCTTTTCATGCTCTTTGGAATGAAAAATATAATAGTAGAGACAGCAGGAGCAGGGCAAACTGAAACCGAAATTCACAAAATCGCAGATACAGTTGTACTTGTCGTTTCACCTGAAAGTGGAGATGAAATACAGTTTATGAAAAGCGGAATTCTTGAAATTGCAGATATTATAGTTCTCAACAAAGCAGATAGACCAGATGCAGACAAACTTTTTAACGAAATAAGAGTAGCAGTAGATACATCCCATATGGTTCTTTTAGGAATAGGTCAAAATATAAAATGGAAACCTCCAATAATAAAAACAATAGCGAAAGAAGGGAAGGGAATAGATGAACTTATAGAAAAAATAGAGGAACATAAAAAATTCTTAAAAGAGAATAACCTCATATTACAAAAGAGAAAAAGTAGATTAGAAAGAGATTTTTTAAGCATCTTATCAAAGAGCATAATTTATAAACTAAAAGGAACAAAAATATACAAAGATGAACTTGAAAAAATATTAAGCGGAGAAAAAGACCCATATACATCAGCAAAAGAAATATCAGATATAATAAGAAAAAATATATAGATACCTGAAATTTATTTATCTGATAGAAAATTTATGTAAAAGATAAATTTACGAAAACAATGAAAACGGGTAGTTTTATTCACAACCCTAAAATGAGAAGCTTGTTACTAAAATTTTTTGGACAAAAAAATTTCTTCTGGAAACTCATTACACCTTTATTAAAATTACAAAAAAACATGAAAACTGATTGCATATTTTGTAAGATAGTAAGGGGAGAAATAAGCTCAAAAAAAGTATATGAGAACGAAAAGGTCGTTGCTTTCCACGATATAAATCCACAAGCACCAGTACATATTCTGGTTGTCCCCAAAAAACATATAGAAAAAATAACAGATTTAGAAGATTCGGAAGAAGATAAAGAAATATTGTACGATATAATCAAAACTTGCAAAATCATAGCAAATCAAATGAAAATTGCAGAAAGAGGTTTCAGAATAGTAGTAAATACAAATCCAGAAGGCGGTCAAACAGTTTATCATTTACATTTCCATATTATCGGTGGAAGACAGATGAGATGGCCACCAGGATAAAAATACTAACTGAATGTTAAATTAAAAATAACAACCAATTAAATAAAAATAATAACCAATTAAAAATAAATCCATCACAAACTGATAATCTCTCCCTCCTGAGGAATTGATATTTCTAAATTTAACTTTTCCGCTATTTGATCTATTTCTTTTTTCACTTCATCATAAAATGTAGGTTTTATATGCACAACAAATATTTTCACCTTCCTTTTTAGTTTTTTTAGCTCCTCTTCAAACACATCTGTTGAGAGATGCTTTGCTTTTTCTCCTAAATCGTGAAGCCGGGCAGGATATGATACATCTACGAAAATAGCTTTAACTTGTTCATCATCATTAGCAAGCTTCCATATGTTTTGCTGGACATAAGTATCACCAGAAAATATTACAGATTTTCCTCGGAAAGTTATCTTAAATCCGAGGGTTGGTATAATATGATTTGACTTAAAAGGCAAAATTACATATTCATCAATCTGTAAAATTTGACCGACCTTTACTTCATAGTATTGCAACGAAAAGCTCCCATTTTTTCTTAGTTTCAACGCAGAAAAATCTGGCCATATCTTACTATTCATAATAAACTTCTTCATAGCTCTTATTGTATGTGAGCTTGCAAATATACGCAGAGGTTTTAATCTTGAAGGAAAAGATTCAGATATAAGAAAAGGAATCTCTGTAATATGATCAAGATGGTGATGAGTAAGCAAAATATTTTCTATATCAAAAGCTTTATCCCCAAGCGGATTTAAGATATTCCCCGCATCTACCAAAATCTTATCATCAACAAGAAAAGATACCATATTTTTATCTTTGAATTTCGAGCCGAATGCACCAAGAACATGTATTCTCATTCTTTTATTTTATTACTTTTTTTTATTTTTTTCCTTTTTTTATTACACTAAAAGTTTTCTTCTATTTCCCTATACAGAAGTTAGAGAAAATTTTATTTATAACTTCTTCTGAACTTCCGACACCAAAAACTTCATCAATTTTTCCGAGAGCATCTTTTAGAGAATATGAAGCTCCTATATACTCTGAATTTTTCATAAAATCTAACGCACGCTCCACATCAGCAGCTACTCCATCTAATAACATCTTCTGCCTCGTACTTATCACAGATATATCATCTGACCTAAAAGTATTCAAAAAACTTCTTATCTCTGCTCTCAACTTTTCAATACTTTCTTTATAATTTACAGATGTTGCAATTATAGATACATCTTTCTTATCTCCTGGGTCGGACGCACCGGAAACAAAATCAGAAATCTTTTCTCTCAAAAGGTTTTCCCACTTTCTCAAATCACCTATATCTATTTTGTTAATTACAAATATTAATTTAGAAGCTTCCGAAAACAAAGTGTATTCTAATGCGTCTTTATCATCATCTTGAAAATCAGATGAAGAATCAAAAACACATATTGCAATATCAGCCGATTTTAAAACCTCTTTTGTCCTCCTTATACCTTCCTCTTCTATCGGATCAGGGGTTCTTCTTATACCAGCTGTATCTACTACCGTAGCTATAACACCTCCTATATCTATTTTCGCATCTATAAAATCACGAGTTGTACCAGGTATAGGAGAAACAATAGCACGAGATTGCCCCAAAATAGCGTTAAATATTGATGATTTTCCAACATTAGGTTTGCCAACTATAACGCATTTTGGACCATCTATAAGAACTTTTGTAGATTTCCATCTTTGAGCAATTTCTTTTACTTTTTTTGAAACTTCTAAAACTTCCTGATACAATTTTGCGTAAGGTAGTTCCCAATCAACATCCTCTGGAAAATCAATTGATGCCTCAATCTTTGATAAAACATCTACGATTTCATCTTTTATTTCTTTCAGTGAGACCTCAAATTCTCCTCTCAAAACTCTGAGAGAACTTTTTACGCCCTCCAGAGTTGAAGCCCTTATGATAGAATTTATAGCTTCCGCTTTCTCTAATGTTACCTTGCCGTTAAGATAAGCTCTTTTCGTAAATTCTCCCTCTCCGGCAAACCGAGCACCATATCTTATGCACAGATTGACAACATAATCAACCAGCAGAGGATTTCCATGAAGATATATTTCTGCCATATCCTCACCAGTATAAGATTTCGGTCCCTTAAAAAAAATAGCCATCCCCTCATCTATAACTTCTTTGCCATCCTGATCATATATTCTCACAAACTTGATTTTCTTTGGAACTTCAAAATCTGAATTTGTAAGTCTTTTCAAAATAGAAAGAGTATCTTTTCCTGAAATTCTAATTATCGCTATCGCAGATGGAAATGGAGGAGTTGCAGGAGCAACAATAGTATCGTTAACCCTCACCATAATCTAACCTTTGTATTTAATTGTAAAAAGCTGGTATTCGTATTATTGAGCCTCCTCAAAGCTTTTCGTACTATTCCATCAAATCGTAAAAATGCTATAACTTTATCTTAATGAAGATGAAAAGACAAAAAAAGTTGAGCAGAATAGATAAAATAGAAAAAATAATTCAGAGACTTTCTGAAAGGATTGAAAGATTCTCCAAAGAAAACGAAAAAGGGTTTAGGGAGCTCAGGGAAACCATCGCTAAACTATCTGAAAGGGTAGACAGAGCATATGAGCTATCAGAGAGAGCTTTTGCAGCGGCAGATAGAGCCTCGCAAGAAGTAGCAAAAGCATCAGAAGAAATAAGAAAACTGAAAACAGAAGTGAGCCGGCTCACAGGAAGCTGGGGAGAGGTTCCAGAAGGTATGATTGAACCCTCTGCTATAAAGTTTATGGAAGAGAAAGGCTTTAAGGTAGTTGGAGTATATCCTGAGGCAAAAGTTTCCCGAGATGGTGAGAACGCAGAATATGATTTATATTTGGTCTGTGAGAAATCAAATAATAACAAAAATAAAGGCAATAATAACAGAAAAAAAGAGAAGGTAATTTTGTTGGTATCTGCAAAAACAAAAGTTTCTTCCCGAGATGTGGATGAGCTTTTAGAAGACATGAGAAAATTTTTCTTTTTCCTTGAACAATACAAAGGTTTTAAATTAATAGGCGCTATTGCTGGGATAAGATTTGGTAAAGGAGCAGATTTATACGCTTTAAGATCAGGACTGATTATTATGAAACCAGCGGGAGAGGTTATGGAAATTCACGAACCGAAAAAACTCAAAATTATTGTATAAAAAATGGAAATTAGAAAAACTCCGTTTTTTGAACTTGAAAAAAAAGAAGGGGCTTTTTTTACTGAATTTGCAGGATGGTATCTCCCCTTGCACTTTGGATCAG
>Ga0079998_135880_pt1 | contig 11097 bp, 9 predicted proteins | sample PerSpoBPS_BMetaG_FD_69201 | JGI IMG/M metagenome (GOLD analysis project Ga0079998, IMG submission 69201) | Thermal spring microbial communities from Yellowstone National Park, Wyoming, USA - Perpetual Spouter B (PS_B) MetaG (SPADES assembly)... | ecosystem: Environmental > Aquatic > Thermal... | reverse complement strand
CCAATCTGTAGCTTTTGCCCTCGCCTTTTTGGGTGCTCAAAACTACTGCGGTCATCCTTTGGCTTGCTTTTCCTTCTCTGAATAGCCTTCGGACATCGTCATCCTCTATTGTGCTTCCACACACAAGGCAGACTGCCTTTGCCCTTGCGGTTGTGCCCTTTTCTGGGTCAAAGTTTTCTGGGACTTTTGGCTCAAAGCCTTCCACCGAGCTCTCCAAAACTTTCCACTGGTTGCCTTCCTTTTTCACTATGGCAAACTCCACCCGTTTGTTATGCACAAAAGGATAAAGAGAAATCTTTTTCTTTTCCTTTTTTGCAAGCCAAAACTGACGGATTAGTGGAATTTCTGCACCGCAAAGGGGGTTTTGGCAAGGGATAGTCCTTGCCCATAGGTATCCTACGGGTATGGAGCGGTCTTCATCCCTTGGATAAAACCTTCCTATCTCTTTTTTTGCGGATTCCAATACCCACTCTCCCCACCTTTGGACATCCTTTACAAGAGGGCTCTCTTGTTTTTCTTGCTTGTAAAACCCGTTTTGTTCTACCACCTTTTGAGGTCTTCCATACTTTTGGGGATATTCAAGTACGCATTTTAGTATCAAGACCGCCACCGGGTTGTAATCAATGGCATGGGTTTCTAAACCAAGCCGTAGGCACTCCAGGGGAATTGAGCCACCGCCCGAGAAGGGGTCCAAAACCCTCAAAACCTTTCCACCGTTTTCCTTTTTTATTTCTTCCCTTGCCTTTTCTATGAGTTCTTTGTTGAGGGATGTTTCCCACTTGGCAATCTTCAAAAGAAATTTCTTTTTTTCCTCTATGTTTTCCGCAGACACCAAAGCGGAATAGACAGTTGCCCTTGAGGCTATCAAAGGTCTTCTTGCCCACCATATATGCAGTGTGGATATATGCCCATGTCTTATGTTTTTTTCCCTTGCGGACTCTTCGCTGATTTCCTTTATTGGAAGCAGTTCTTCAATGAACCTCTTCATGCCTTTCTCCTTTCTCCTTCCATTCCTCCGGTGGCACTACATACCTAACATCCACCACCCTTTTATCCATTTTAAGCCTTTCCGCTGGGTTGTTTATTGTGTAAAGGGTTGGGTTTGTTTGGGCGTTGCACACAACATACAGCCAGTACTTTTCCTTAAGTTGCCTTGCCTTTAGGTATTCGTTCATTGTTAGCTCTACATAAGATTCGTCGCTTCTTGCTTTAACCTCTATGTATCGGACTTCTCCTTTGCCCTCTGACCTTATATCGTAGCCACCTTTCCGTTGTCGTAGATGCAAAAGAGTTTTTTCCCTGCAATTTTGCCTGTTCCATCCCAAACCTCTCCCTCAAAGAGCCACAAAAATCCCTCAAGCCTTCCGGAGGGGTCCTCAAAGACCGCACCATTCAAAAGCCTTTCTTTGAACCTTTCAAGTATAAGGTCTATAAGATTTTCCAAAAGGGGATGCCCAAAGGAGATGAACTCTACCTCTGGATTTTTGAAAGCCTTTTCTTTGTCAAAGGTCGCCTTTGGGTATTCCCTCTTTACAACCTGTTTGTTTTGCTCTGCCCTTTTCCTTAAGTCGTAGGGGACTTTCTCTATGCTCAAAAATCCATCCTTTCTTTCCTTAACCCTTCCGCCAAACTTTTCAAAAGCCCTTTTGAACCATTCTTCTACATACTCCGGCACAAGCCTGTTTTCTTTTGCCCTTTCGTAGTTTTCTGCAAGCCTTGTGTAATCAATGTTTCTCGTTGCCAAAGCTTCCTCAAGAACATCTCTCCTCAGTCTTTCAAGGTATTCCTTATCTAACTTAACTTCCAACTCCCTTTCTATTTCTTCCAAGCTTTTTGTCTGCATCACTGCGAAAACTATAAGCTCGTAAAGGTTTTTGTCAGGGAAAATCTCACCTATAACATCGAAAACTTTGTTCCCAAGGTCTTTTTCCATTTCCTTTAGCTTTTTAAAGAGTTTTTCTAAGACCTTTCCTTCCCTCGTGTTGCTTGCCACCAAGTTAAAAACATGCACATCCCTCTGCTGTCCGTATCGGTGGATCCTTCCCATTCTCTGCTCTAACTTGTTAGGGTTCCAAGGGATGTCGTAGTTGATCATAATGTGGCAAAACTGGAGGTTTATGCCCTCCCCCGCTGCGTCGGTGGCAATCATAACATCCGCCCGATCCCTAAAGTCCTTTTCTGCCTTTATTCTCTCCTCCAAGGGCATTCCACCGTGTATGGTGCATACCGAGTAGCCCCAATCCCTTACCTTTTTCTGCAAATACTCCAATGTGTCCCTTGATTCGGTAAAGATCAAAATCTTTCTGTTTCCTCCGTTCTCTTCTATGGTTTTTAAACCCTCCTCCAAGGCTTTTTTCAACTCTCTCAGCTTTGTCTCTCCTTCCCTTTCCATAATTTCCTTTGTTTTTTTGATTAAGTTTTTTATGGTTTCTATCTCCTGTCTTAGTTCCTCTATGTTCTTAGCCAAGCTTACACTTTCCCACTCCCTTTCCTTCTCAAGGATTTCATCCTCTGTAGAATCTTCAACCTCCTCCAACTCCTCCAGTTCCAAAAAGGCTTCCCTTTTTTCTACAGAACCCGCCCTCAAAAACTCCTCCAACCTTTCCTTCCTTCTTTCCAAGGACTTCAGGAGTGCATAGAGGCTTGACGCAAACCTTCTTTGGAGGATCACCAATGCAAAGGCTACGTTTCTTTTTTTATCCTCCTGTTCTGCTTTGCCATACTGCGTGCTTATGTAGTCCGATAGCTGGTTGTAAAGCTCCACTTCTGGGTCCGAAAGGTTAAAGGATATGGTTTTTACTTCCCTTTTGGTAAATAAGGGCTTGCCTTCAAAATCCCTAAGATCCTCCTTTAGTCTTCTTATAAACAACGGATTGTCCCCGCTTTTTATAGATTCCTCTATCATATCTGAAGTGGCAAAAAAGCCTTCTCTTAGCAGGTCCAAAAGGAGTCGGAAATTCTCCGGGTCTCCCCTGTGAGGAGTGGCGGTCAAAAGGAGCATGTGAGTGGAGTTTTTAGCTAATGTCTGTCCGAGTTTATACCTTTCAGTTTTTTTCACCTTTTGTCCGTATCTGTAAGCGGACATTTTGTGGGCTTCATCCACCACCACTAAATCCCAATGAGTACTGGCGATAATGTTTCTCACATCATCCTGCTTAGCAAAATCCATAGAAAGGATTACCTGATGCTTTTCCTGAAGGGGATTGCTTCCGTAGCTGTTTTTTAAAAGGTTTCTGTCAAAGACCTCAAAGTTCTCTTGAAACTTTTCTTTCAGTTCCCTGAGCCATTGATCTTTCAGATGCCCGGGAACTACTACAAGGATCCGTTTTGCAAGACCTCTGAGCTTTAGCTCCTTTATTATAAGCCCCGCCATTATGGTCTTTCCTGCCCCCGGGTCGTCCGCTATCATAAAACGCACCTGAGGGAGCTTTAAGGCATACTCATAAACCGCCTCTATCTGAAAGGGCAAAGGGTCTATCTTTGAGACGCTTACTGCCAAATATGGGTCAAAGAGGTATGCATACCTGAGCCTCAGGGCTTCTGTAGCCAAAAAGGCTTCTGAACCTTTGGTGGAAAAATCGGTGTTCTGTATGGTTATTTCCCTTAATTCCTTTTCAGTGAGGAACCAATCGCGGATAATTCCACTGTGTATGAGCCTGCCGTATATTATTACTCCCCCATTTCCTTTATCTACCTTAATTACCTCCACCGGCTCAGGGAAAAAGTTCCCCTTAATTATGCTTTTTTCTTTAAGTTCCATCAGATTAAAATCTTATACCATGAGTGTGGGTTTTATAGGTCTTGGAAACCTTGGAAAGACAATAGCCAAAAGGTTAATAGATCAGGGCGTCCCCCTTGTGGTCTGGAACAGAACCAAAGAAAAGGCTTTGGACTTGGGTGTGGAGATTGCCCAGAGTCCTGCAGATCTTAGCAAAAAGGTAAATACCATCTTTGTTATGGTCTTTGATTCGCAAGCAAGCGAGGAAGTGATCTTTGGAAAGGAAGGTTTGGTGCAGGGAGACATAAAGGGAAAGACCATCATAGACATGACCACCAACCATTACAGATATGTGGAGTTTGCATACCAGGAGTTAAAAAAACTGGGTGCGTATTACCTGGATGCCCCAGTACTTGGAAGCGTGATCCCCGCCCAGAGGGGAGAGCTAACCATACTGGTTGCCGGAGAAAAGGAGAAGTTTGAAGAGCACAAAGGCCTTTTTGAAAAGTTCTGCCGGGCTATCTACTATGTGGGAGAGGTGGGCAATGCCACAAAGCTAAAGCTTATAAACAACATAGTTCTGGGTGGTTTTATGGAAATTCTGGCGTCCGCCATAGCTTTGGGTGAAAAGGCAGGCTTTGACAAAGAACTGATTATAAACATTCTCAACGATGGTGCGGGCAAGTCCTACATCCTTGACGTGAAAAAGAAAAAGCTTTTAGAGGAGGACTTTTCCACCCACTTTTCCGTGGATTTGATATACAAAGACCTTCACTATGCACAAGATCTGGTAAAAGACTTAAACGCCTTTACCTTTAGCCTTCAGAATGTAAAGGAAGCTTACGGCTTGGCAAGGGCTATGGGACTAAAAGATTTGGACTTTTCCGCAGTTTATAAGGTTTTTAAAGGAATTTAAGAGCCCGGTCTCCTATGTCTTTTCTGTAGTGCATGCCCTCAAAGTGTATTTTTTCCACCGCCTTGTATGCCTTTTCTTTCGCCTCTTTTAAGCTATTTCCCCACGCACAGACGTTGAGAACCCTTCCGCCTGTGGTGATCAGCCTTCCATCCTTTAGCTCCGTGCCCGCGTGGAAGATTATCACATCCTCATCCTTGACATCCTCAAGGCCGTGGATCTCTTTGCCCACCTCTGGCTTTTCTGGGTAGCCTTTGCTCGCTAACACCACGCAGAGAGAACACCTTTCGTCTACGTCCAAGCTTACCTTTTTACCTTCGTAAAACTCTAAAAGCTTTTCCAAAAAGTCTCCCTTTATTCTCATCAAGAGGGGCTGTGCCTCTGGGTCCCCAAGCCTTACGTTAAACTCCAAAACCATGGGTCCCCTTGAGGTTAGCATCAAACCCGCATACAAAAAGCCCCTATAGTATATCCCCTCCTGGGCAAGGGCCTTTATGGTCCTTTCAATGATCAGCTCCCTTATTGCCTTCTCGGTTTCTGCATCCACGAAGGGATTGGGCGAGTATGCCCCCATTCCGCCCGTGTTGGGTCCTCTGTCTCCGTCCAAGAGCCTTTTGTGGTCCTGAGAGGTAGGAAGCGGAACATACTCGGTGCCATTTACCATAACTATGTAAGATGCCTCTTCTCCTTCCAAAAACTCCTCTATAACTACCCTTTTACCCGCAGGACCCAAGATGCCCCTGTTCATAAACAGGTCTATAGTCTCCAAAGCAGACTGCTCGGTTTTACAAATCACCGCCCCCTTTCCACCGGCAAGCCCGTCCGCCTTTATCACCAAAGGAACACCAAAATCCTTTACAAACCTCTTTGCCTTGTCTGGGTCCTCAAAGACCTCAAAGTTTGCAGTGGGAATGCCATGCTTTAGCATAAACCTTTTGGCAAAGATCTTGCTACCTTCCAGCATAGACGCTTTTTGGGAGGGCCCAAAGATCTTTAATCCTCTGCTTTCAAACTCATCCACAATGCCCTCCACGAGGGGTGCTTCGGGACCTACCACCGTAAAGTCTATGCCTTCCCTTTGGGCAAAGTCCGCAAGTTCTTTAATATTGGTTGGGTCTATGGGAACTCTTTTTCCCTTAATACCCCCGTTCCCCTTTGCCACAAAGACCTCTTTAACCAAAGGGCTTTGACTGATTTTCCAATAGAGGGCGTGCTCTCTTCCTCCGTTGCCAACTATCAAAACCTTCACGGATATTGATTATACTATAGCATTTATGAAAGAGCTTATAAAAGAAAAGTTGGAAACCCTCCTCAGAGAAAAGTATTCCCTTGAAGGCTTGAACTACACCATAGAAGAGCCAAAGGACCGCCATCTTGGAGACCTTGCTACAAATGTTTGCTTTTTGCTCTCAAAACACCTTAAAAAACCACCCCATGTCCTCGCAGAGGAAATTGCAAGGGAGCTAAGCAATGAAGATTTTCAGGCGGAACCACTGAGAGGATTCATAAACTTTCGCTTCTCGGAAGGTCGGATAAAAGAGAGCTTTAGGGAACTTTTGAGCCTTGCTTCCAACTACTACTTTGAAGACATAGGAAAGGGTAAAAGGTTGCAGATTGAATTTGTTAGTGCCAACCCTACGGGACCCTTGCATCTGGGACATGGCAGGGGTGCGGTAGTGGGAGACGCCCTATACAGGCTTCTAAAGGCTTTTGGCTATGATGTGGTAAGGGAATACTACATAAACGACGCAGGCTACCAGGTCTACCTCTTTGGACTTTCCATCCTCTACAGGGTTTATGAACTCTTTGGTAAAGAGGACCAAGAATTAAAGCAGAAGTTTGAAGAAGAGGGCTACAAGGGAAATTACGTCAAAGAGCTTGCCAAGGATGTTAAAGCCTTCTTTGGAGAAGAGGTGTTGAGCTGGGATAGGCAACAGGCAATAGAGAAGTTAGGTGAGTATGGCGTAAAAAGGATGCTGGAGGATATAAAAGAAACCCTTGCCTTTATGGGCGTAGAATTTGACCTTTGGGTCAGTGAAAAGAGTCTCCATCAGAGGGGGCTTGTGGAAAAGGTCATAAAGCTTTTGGAAGAGAAGGGTTATACCTACACCCAAGATGGCGCCCTTTGGTTCAAGAGTTCAGACTTTGGCGACGACAAGGACAGGGTTTTGGTAAGGTCCGATGGCACTCCCACCTACTTTGCGGGAGATATAGCCTATCATTATTACAAGTATCAAAGAGGTTTTGAAGAAGTTATAAACCTGTGGGGAGCAGACCACTGGGGCTATCTTCCAAGGCTGAAGGGAGCCCTAAAAGCCCTTGGCATACCGGAAGACTGGTTAAAGGTGGAATTTGTGCAGATGGTAAGGCTATTCTCCGGTGGAAAGGAAATTAGGATGTCAAAGAGAACCGGCGAGTTTATAACCCTTAGGGAGCTTTTGGAAGAGGTTGGCGTTGATGCAGTTAGGTTCATCTTTCTAACAAAACGCTCCGACACGCCCCTTGATTTTGATATAGACCTTGTTAAACAAAACACCGCAGAAAACCCCGTCTTCTATGTGCAGTATGCCCACGCCCGCGTTAGAGGAGTCTTCAGGGAAGTGCGCCAGAGGTTTGGCATAGACCCGGATAAAGAGAATTTAACAGAATACATAGAACACATGAATGATCAGCAAGGTTTGGAACTTATGAAAAAACTTTTGTTTTTTAAAGATACCCTTAAGGATGCGGTTCTCAACCTTTCTCCCCACCTGATCGTCTACGACCTTTTGGAGATCGCCAAGCTATTTCATAATTACTACAATCATCACAGGGTAATGGTAGAAGATAAAAGTGTTATGATGGGTAGGTTATCCCTTTTGAAAGGTGTTGAGATTGGTTTGAAGGTTGGTTTAAACTTAATAGGAGTGAACGCACCAGAGCGTATGTAGAAGGAGAGAAAGATGAGAAAAGAAAGGCTATTTATCCTGTTGGGAACTCTAATAGCTTTGATATTTTTCTATGTGGGATTAAATAAATGGCTTGAAAGCAAACCAGAGAGTGCACCACCACCTGTGGTGGTAAGACCCACCCCTCCACAACCGGCTCAGCCAATTTCCCCACCCCAGGAAGAAAAAGCCAAGGAAGAACCAAAGGCAGAGGAGAGAGAACAAACTCCTCCACCAGAACCAAAAAAGCCGAAAGAGGACTTAATAGCTCAAAAGATACAGGAAGAGAAAACCAAAGAAGTTCAGAAAACCCCAGAGAGCAAAAACTTAACAGCTCAAAGGCAGGAAACTCGGAAGGAAGTAGCTAAACAGGAAAAGCAAGCGGAGAAACCTAAAAGAGAGGTTAGAGAGTATGTTATACAAATAGGAGCCTTTAGCTCAAAAGAAAATGCAGACAGAGCCTTAGGGAAGGCTAAAAGCATGGGTTACAGGGGTGAAATTGTGAACGAGGATAATTTTTATAAGGTGAGAGTAAGGGTAAAAACCGATGATCCAAAGAAGGTTTTAGCTAAGTTAAAGGCTACCTTTGGCAGTGCTATAATCAAGCAATGAGATTTTTGTTAATCCTTATCTGGTTTGTCTTTTTTCTCTCCTGCGCACCTACCACAAAGGAAGAGCAGGTTAAAGACTGGCTTTACTACTATGACCTTGGTATGTCTGCCCTGTCTGCAAAAAACTATTCAGAAGCCATAGCAAACTTTTTCATAGCTACTCAGAAGGCACCTAATGAACCAAAGGTTTGGAACGCTTTAGGCATTGCCTATATGGAGGTTTCTGAATATGAGAAAGCGGAGTCTGCCTTTAGGAGAGCCCTTGAGGTGGATAAAAAATTCACTGAAGCAAGGCTTAACTTAGGGGTAATGTATTTTAGAAAAAAAGACTATGAGAACGCTTTGAGAGAAATAAGAACAGCCCTTGCAGACGAATCCTTTCCTCACAAACACATAGCCTTTTACTATTTGGCAAGAATATACAAAGCCCTTGACAATCAGAACCTATACTTGGAGAATTTAAGAAAGGCAACCGCATACAACCCTATGTTCTTTGAGGCACAGTTAGAGTTAGCGAACGCCTACGAAGAGATGAGAGACTACAGGTCTGCCCTTGATGTGTACAGAAACCTTCTTAACAACGGTATAAATACACCTCAAATAGAACTAAGTATGGCAAGGCTTCTGTTTTATACGGAAGATTACGAAAACGCAAAGCTTTTCATAAAGAGGCTAATAGAAAATAAACAGGCGGATGCAAATCAAAAAGCTCAAGCGTACGAATTGCTCAATCAGATATTATTTAAAGAGCAGGAGAGACTAATAAGCAGGGAAAGGGCTTCTGCCCAAAAGGAGAGGGAGATACCCAAGGTAGAGGAAAGAAACCAAGAGTTACCTCCAAAAGAGGAGCCAATCAGTAAGGAAAAAATAACTAACCAAACAGAGCCGGAAATAGCAAAGCCCGAAAGAAAAACGGAGAACAAACCCGCAGAAGTCCAAAAGGAACATGTCTTTAGGATCCAACTGGGCGCCTTTTCCTCGGAGGAGAGGGCTAAGGCATGGAAAGAAAAATTAGAGAAGGAATTGGGTATAAAGGAGCTAACAATAGTGGAACAGCTTGGAATATACAGGGTTCTTTATGGAAGTTTTAAGAGCAGGGCGGAGGCAGAGGCTCAGGTTCAAAAGCTAAAAGGCTATAATCTTTATGGTTTCATTGTGCAAGACTGAGCTGAGGCTGTTCTAAAAATCCCTCATCGGGACGCCCCTCCAACCTCTAGAGGGACTAACCTACTCCTCACCCTATCCCACGCCCCTTCCACCAACACTGGCTTCAGAGGAGAAAGGTCCCTTGGCAAGACCTTTCCAAGGATAGGGAAGAGGAGGGCTACCTTCAGAACTTGCCAAGCTACCTGAGAGACCTTTTTGGTCTCTCCCTGCTCGGGATTCCTTCCGTTGGCTCCCTCACAGGAGCTTGACTCATCCTGAAGGCTTTGTAGGAGATTGGTTAATAGCTCCTTTGCATTCTCTACATTCTTTAGTTCGCTTTTTAGTGCATTTCTCTTGTATTCATTGCTTTCCTTCTCTATAAGTTCTCTAAGTTCCTTTTCTCTCTCTTCATACCTCTTTAGGGCAAACTCTAAATATGCTTTGTCTTTTAGCAGTCTTTCGTAATTCTCGGGTGTGTCCTCTTTAAAGCCCAGTGCCCTTCTCCCTATCACATAAGCACCAGCTACGTCTTTGTCTATGCTTAACTGTGGTGCATACTTTAGCATGCCTATGATTGATGTGTAGGCGGGATTTACCTCTATTACTTCCACTCCCTTTAACATTGCTACTCTTTAAGTTTTTGCAAGAACTTTTTGGCGTTCCATTGGTGAAGTCTTTTTCTTAACTCAGCTTTCCCATCCCCACGCACTCCTCTTGTAAGTCTCTTTAGGTTCTCTATAGCTATGGCCTTGTTTCTCTGAATGGCTAAATCCACTATCTGGTGGGTTAATATCCACTCTTGATGGTCTTTGCTGTTTTGGGAGAGCCCTAAAAGGTAGTGTAGGCTGATAGTTTGATAGCTTAGTAGTTCTCCAGTCTTTGAAACTTCAGCTATGGCTAAGTGTATGGGTGATGCGTTTGTGTCTATGGCTATTACTCCATTCTCTTTGGTGTATCTAACTTCAGGCGTTGGGATTTCAAAGGACACACTTCCATAAACTTCTCCATCTCTTAGTTTTAACTCCACTGTGTAAGGAAAGTAGTTTTTTGTTTGCCAGCTTTCTAAAAGCATAGCCATGAAAGTTATCCACTTGTCTCTACTGTTGCTGGGTTCCCTTAATACTTTAGCGTAGATAAACTCTCTATTTCCTGTGGTAATTCTAAGGCAAAGCTGTCCGTTTAGGTCTTCAAATCTCGTTAGCCTGTTTCCTTTGTCTGCCTTTGACCCGATGCTTATAAGAGTTCCTTGTCTTAGTTCTCTCCACTGCTTTTTAAGTCTTTCTCTCAATTTTCCTGTAAGGTGGTTTTTACAAAGCTTTTCAAAAAGTCTTTTGCCTCCAAACACTACTGGCTTATCTGTAGGATACTGTTTAGCCTTGTAAATGGCTGAGTCAATGTATTTGGTAGGTAGGTCAGGGAATAGCTGTCTCAGCCTTTGGTATATTTGGGCGTGTGGGTTTTTTGTTTTTTCTTTTTCCAACTCCTTTAGCATATTGTATGCCACTCGGATGGCGGAGGATTGCTTACGCATCAGCTTCATGAGTTTTTCTTTGTCTTCTTTTTTCAGTTCAAGCTTGAACTGTAGGCTAACAAACATCAAGGTTAGATTTTAGCCTTAAAACTCTTGTGTGTCAATGGATTTGGATTTTTAGAACAGCCTCTTTTGGAGGTTGCCACCAGCCTTCCCATCTCCTTTAGTTTTACCTGAGAGTGTAGCATCAAAAGGTATTTGTTTCTTTTGTGAAAGTCCATAAGCTGGCTTATGTGCTGGGCGGTTTCCAT
>Ga0079998_112322_pt1 | contig 11135 bp, 12 predicted proteins | sample PerSpoBPS_BMetaG_FD_69201 | JGI IMG/M metagenome (GOLD analysis project Ga0079998, IMG submission 69201) | Thermal spring microbial communities from Yellowstone National Park, Wyoming, USA - Perpetual Spouter B (PS_B) MetaG (SPADES assembly)... | ecosystem: Environmental > Aquatic > Thermal... | reverse complement strand
CAGATTACAAACTCACACGAGCAAACCTAAGGAAAATAGGCTCACTAAAGCCAGAAGTAAAGGCGATACTCACGTTCAAGGACATTAAGTTCTCATAACCTCAAGTCTTCCCACTTTTCTATAGGCTCAAAACCTTTTTAACATCGATCCTTAACACCTTAACAGGCACTCGTACAGAAGTATTTCGTCAAATCTCTTTACGGCACTTCTTCAGCTTTGTATCTTAATAAGAAGCCGTGAAGACGAGGCTGAATTAAAAAGATTCTCATAGTTCATAGCATTATTATAGATACCGCTAGCATGTGTAGCGGGCATCTCAATAAACACTTTATTTGCCTTAGACGAGGGCTTAGCTGGAGAGGATATCTATATAAACTACTTGACTGGAGACCTTCGGCTAAAAATGTTATTATAATAGGCGTTGTATGGGGTCTATTGCATTCATCAACGCTTTCATTAAATCATCATTATATTAAAATCTATAACATGATCCTGATGATATATTCTCTGAATTGTTTCTTACACAGACGTTAGTATTTACATACATTCCTCATATCTTCACAAACACAGCAGACAGCATATTGCCTGTAGCACCATTTTTTGGAACATTCCGATTGTGGCATCAGCAAGACCGGTATATCAAAGAGAGAATCCTCTAATAATCCAATTTCCAGTTATTATCAGCTGTCTCACGGCTTCTTATCGTCTTCATATTAATGATAATAACTTATAGTATTTCATAAGACATATTTGCGACTAGATATATCAAGATCCATTATATTTCCTCACTGCTAAGCTCTATAGAGTTAATCGAGGTGGTAAATATCATGTAGGCACGTTCCTTCACCAGCGAGTATGACTTGTGAGATGTTTTCATCAGGCCTTTTGAGTCTTAAAAGAGTCTCATAAGCCGCTTGTCCCCCGATGGTTGTTGATTATCGCTGATATTCTTTTGTTTTGGATTGCCTTGCTTCTTGATCCACAGGGTTTTGATCCTGTGGATCGAGGGACTTCCACCTCCCCCAAAGAGATCTTGGGATCTCTATGGGCTCATTGGTGGCTATTGAGCCCAGCGGAATGGGGCTCCCATCTACCCTTAGATCCCGAGGCTCTATTGGGGCAGAGCCCCCATCTAGAGCCTCGGTCTCGGGTGCTCCAAAGGTCATCGCTTCCTAAGGTCTCTCCACACCAAGATCTAGCAGAGATATCACCTCATTATCAATACAATTATGGATTGGGTTCTCATAAGCTTAAGCCCAGACAACAAACGAATATAAAAGCATTCCTACTACCATGAAAAGGATACAGCCCTGGGAGTGTTAATAATAACTCCAAAGATTGCTGGTATACGGGATCTCTTTTTAATAAGGTGTCTAGACCACTATAATGGGGTGAAGCTTGGCAGAGGTCGTGCCTCCTGAGTTGGAGCAGTATGCTGTTAAGCTCCAGCAGTTAAGGGCTAGACTTGGACAGGTTCAGGCTGAAAAGGGTGTTGTGCAGGCTGAGTTGAGGGAGGTTGAGAGGGCTCTGGAGCTATTGAAAGGCGCTTCTCCAGATGCTCTGGTGTTTAAGAGTGCTGGTCATCTAATGGTTCGGGTTTCTAGGGATGATGCTGAGAAGGAGTTGAGTGATAGGAAGGATATTCTCGAGCTTAGGTTAAAGGCCTTAGAGAGGCAGGAGTCGAGTTTAAATAGCGAGATCAAGGATCTCGAGGCAAGGATTAATGAGATTATGGGAAGATATTATGGTAGAAAGAGCGGCGGAGGATAGAGAGAGCAATAGAGATCTGTGGGAGAACATCGCCCTGGTGATAGGGGATAGAATCGAGAAAGAGGTTGTGAAAAGACTTGGGAGAGGAGTACAGTATGTAGTAGCTATAAGCATAGGAAGAGGCTCGGAGACCCTGGATCTGGGAATAGATCTACAGCTCTTCTCAACACATATACCTAGAGAGAAGCTCCTCGAAGCCGCTGATGAGGTGATAGAGGCTGGATTTAGAGAAGCTGAGAATTACATTGAGAAGAGTGGGAGAAGAGATCAGAGAGCTATCAAGGGGGAGAAGGGTAGCGATATCATCGCACCCCTCAGCTGATCTAGATTCAATATCATCCGCCCTAGCAATATCACTCATGGTAAAGAAACACTCTAATACCCCAGCATGTATCATATCTAGCACCGGGTTCGACGCATTAGCGAGAAAGGTCTATGAGGAAGCCCTTTTAAATGGCTACATAGAGGAGTGCTCTCCAAATCCCCAAAGAGAGTGGATCCTAGTAGTTCTTGATACACACTGTGGAAGGACATCGGCCGAGTGCTCTTTCTTCAGCACAGTATATGTAATAGATCACCACATAGCCCCCGGGGGAGGGCCGGTATATCCAGGGGTGATAGAGGCTGAGGCGTCATCGACCACAGAGCTATGTACATTAATGCTTGAAGAAACCTCTACAGGGATCCCAACGCCCCAGCTTTCCAACACGATCATGGCTGGGATCCTATATGATACTAGAGGCCTGGTCCTCGCATCGATCGCTGCTATAGAAGCTACTAGATATCTCATGAAATGGGGAGCCAGAATTAGTGATGCCCTACAGATTATCAGAAGATCCCCTGGTATAGATGAGAGGATAGCTAGGTTGAAGGCTATGTCAAGGGTAAAGATCTACAGGGCTAGAAATATATTACTATGTATAACTCGTGTAGGCGCTTATGAAGCATCCGCCGCCCAGATCCTCATGGGAGGCGGGTGTGACATTACAATCGTTATCTCAGAGAAGGACGAGACCAGGGTTGTGGTTAGATGCTCTGAAGACCTATGCAGGGATAAGGGATTGGGAGAGCTGATATTAGAGGATCTAGTGAAGATCTACGGAGGAGGCTGGGGAGGTCATAGGCTTGCTGCTGTTGCATCTATAAGAGCCCCTTATGAGGAGCTTTTAGAAAGTATACCCCGGCTACTCGGTGATAGGCTCGGTATAGTGTTCAATCCTATAGAGACTTAATAAGCGCAATAATTTAATTTAATGAAATAATATATTCTTCCGAACATATGTTCAGTGGTGGGTCTATGCAGAGAACCCTTCAAATACCCGAGATAAGGATCCTCGATAGGGTTGTGGTAGATCCTAGCAGGGCAGCTGTGATAGTAGTTGATATGCAGAACGATTTTGCACATCCAAGGGGAAAACTATTCGTGCCAGAAGCCCCCAAAACAATACCAAATATTTTAAGGCTAGTGGATAGGGCGAGGAAACACGGTGTTCCAGTTATATATACTCAGGATTGGCATATGAAAGACGATCCCGAGTTCAGGATCTGGGGTGAACACGCGGTTGGGGGTACGTGGGGAGCCGAGATTGTTGATGAGTTGAAGCCCCGTGAGGGGGATATAGTGATTAGAAAGCTCAGGTATGACGCATTCTACGGGACAGATCTAGATCACATATTATCCAGGGTTCTCAGAAGGGAAACCCTCATAGTGACTGGCACCGTAGCAAATATATGTGTGCTCCACACAGCTGGCAGCGCGGCCCTCAGATGGTTCGATGTGGTGGTGCCGATCGACGGTATTTCTGCGCTCACGGAGTTCGATCTATATGCATCACTTAGACAAATAGACTTCCTCTATAAAGGCAAAATCGTTAGAAGCGTTGACGGCATAGCCTTCTCACAGCCCTAGGATGAATCTGCTTCCCCTCTACCTAATTCTCTATCTTCTATGGTGGTGCTCACGGGCTATAGAGCTCCGCACCATGTGACAGGCTTCTGGATCCCTATAAAGGATAGAGATCCTTATCTAACAGGCTCTCTCGGCGTCGGGGTATTGCTGGAGCCTGGGATGATAGCTTCTGAGAATCCTCTTGGTGGATGCATAGTGGAGGTTAACGAGATCTGCTTGGATCGGGGTCCTGTAGAGATTATTATGAGAGAGAGGAGAGCCGCTAATAGCCTCCATATAAAATCCTCGATACCCCCTGGTGTGGGGGGTGCTGTGAGCGCCTTTGCCTCGCTATCACTATCCTGTGAGGCCCTGAGGCTTGAGGGAAGGTGGTGCGGATCTAATGAGGATCTTCTCGAAGCATCTAGAATAGCCCACAAGGCCGAGGTTCTTGCCTTAACAGGGTTGGGGGATGTGATAGCTATGATCACTGGTGGAGGGCTCGTTATAAGGCTAAGAGCTGGGGCTCCCGGTATTGGTTATGCTGTCAAGATAGAAGATCCTGCACTAAGATCTGCTGAATTCACGCTGGCCCAGATCGATAGGCAAGTCACCACACCAGATATTCTAAGGAATCTGTGGGACAGGATCTATATATATGGTAGAGAGGCGTATAGACAGTTCGAAAGGGATCCTGGTCTAGAGAATTTCATGGAGATCTCCCATAGATTCTCCCAGGAAGTAGGCTTCCTAGATAGAGATCTAGAGAGCTCCTTAGAAACCAATCTATCGCACTACAAGAAAAAAGGTTATCTACTAGGTTACTATATAAAGAAATCTATCCTAGTTATAGCCCATGAGAGGGGTTTAGGCAATGAGATAGCGTCAGCGATTAATAAAACAGTTAAAAGGGTCTTTGGTCTATATAGAGCGGCCTATAGAGGCTTCGAGGCTGTGAAGGATGTCATGGATACCTCATGATCATCCTAGGAGGGAGTCACTCCTTATAAGGGAGAGACTCGTTGATGGATTTAAAAGGGGTATAGTGGTTCCCCAAGGACTTATAGCCCATGGGAGAGGCGAGTGCTTTGACTATCTAATAGGCGAGAGAACCATAGAGCCTGCAAGGAGAGCTATAGAGGCCTCGGCCGCAGCCCTATTACTCGCTAAAAGGCCTGTAATAAGTGTTAACGGTAACACTGCAGCCCTAGTAGCCAAGGATCTAGTTAGGCTCTCAAAGGAGTTGAAAGCACTTCTAGAGGTGAATCTATTCCATAGAACCAGGGAAAGGGCTGAGAAGATAGCGAGAGAACTCCTCGAACTAGGGGCTGAAAGGGTTCTCGGAGTTGACGACGTTGTTGAGGGTATACCGTGGCTGAGTAGTGAGAGGAGATGGGTCAGTATAGAGGGGATACTGCAGGCAGATATTGTGTTTGTAGCGCTAGAGGACGGTGATAGGGCCGAAGCGCTTAAGAAGATGGGTAAAAGAGTGATAGCTATAGATCTAAATCCCCTCTCAAGGACAGCGAGAGCCGCAGACATAACTATAGTAGATAATGTGGTTAGAGCAGTACCTCTACTTATAGAAGAGATTAGAAGGCTCAGAGGTAAGAGAAGAGAGGAACTTGAAGAAATACTTAGGAACTACAACAACGAAGAGATCCTATCACAGGTTCTACAGCATATAAGGAAGAGGCTGGAAAAGATCTCTAAAGAGATATTCCCAGAACTCTAATTTAGGCTAAGGTCCTGAAAGAGTTTGAGAAGCAGCTATGACCCCTTCCCGCCCTGAAAGGCAGGGTTTCAGTTGTAATGATATGAGCAAGATCAACCTGTCCGGAAGGGGTAACGCTCGAGATCCCGGCATAGAAGCCCCGCCCCTTTAGGGCAGGGAGAGCGTCATCGCCCTCCCCTTCATGAATAAGTTTTCTGTGCCGGGGTCTTGGGCGTTACATTGGGTATCTATTATAAAGGTTGGCTACCCAAAGAGCATTGCCCAGGAGAATGGGGATTTTTAACAACGTGCATATATGGACATACAGATACCTCCTGAAGAGAATAGAAGATGTTGCTGAGGAACACGGAGTTAGAACGATCTTCGTAGATGAGAGGGGCTCATCACCAAAATACCCAGTACATAGAACCAACAAGTGTGGAAGGAGGATCAAGAGAGGATTATTCAAGTGCACAAAAATAAGCAAAATATTCAACGCAGATCTAGTGGGAGCATACAACATACCCATAACCTCTAGTCCCGGTGAGCCAGCCAATGTGGGCTCCGGCTGGCTGGGCTATTCTCTTACAACTGAAAGCCTCGCTTTTTAATGATTATTAGCTTTTTAGTTATGTTGTTTTTGGAGCCTGGAACCCGAGATGATAGGCTCCTGGGGGATCTCTGGCCACCCCGACTGCCCCCCAGATGACAGATGTAAACCCGAATAGATGGGGGGAACCGATGAACCGCCCAGAGGGGAACCCCCGCCCTTCAGGGCGGGAAGGAGGTCAGATGGCTCTCTCAGGCTTATCAGCCATAGGCTTCGCATACTCGACAACACCTGTGGATATAATGATCTGGGGAACTATGCTCAACTTCTTCAACCTAGGGGCTTGGGGTATTATCTATGCATACACACCAGAGCTGTTTAGAGAAGGGTATAGGGCTATAGGCGTCGGATCCTCAGGATCTATCGCAAGGATCGGGATGATAATAGGCCCCATGATCCCAGCTATTCAGTCCTTCGAAACAGCTCTTGCTATATATTCAGCAACATGGATTTTGGGATCCCTCGCCGTCCTAGCAGCTCCTGAAACAAGACCTAGAGAGGCAGTTGCTAGAGCTGCATAACCCGAGCCGCCTATATTCGAGAATCCCTACAGCTCGTGTATCAGGCTCTCAGCTATAGGTGTGTTTGAATATAAGCTCCAACCATATATTATAAAAGTGGTGCCGTGGTAGTATAGCCCGGTCAGCCCTGCGCCGAGAGTATGCGGGCCTCTAGAGCCCGTGACCCGGGTTCAAATCCCGGCCGTGGCACCAAAGATCTTTACAGCTAAAGATCCTAGTTTATAAGTAAGAGATCCTCGGGATCTAACTTGTATACATGGGATCGTAGATCTTTACATGGGCTGTTTACTGATCCCCGGGATCTCTGATGATCTACTATAGAATTGAAAGAGATTGACTCAACACTGATCTGAGCTTAGACTCTAATGCTCTAACCTTAATATGCATGGAGTTTAAGGAACTACTTTAAGCCACGGTATTCGTTTAAAGTCCTCATCAAAGGTGAGAATGGTGTCTACGAATAATGCTTACAACTGAAAGCCTCGCCCTTCAGGGCGGGGATGGAGATTTATAAGCCTGTATCCTCTACTAATTTCGATGATAATTACGATGAGTGTGAGTCTCGGGGGCCAACCTCTAGAAAACCTATGCCTCCGAGGCGGTGATAAAATCCATATCCCCGAGTCCCTCGAAGAGAAATAAGGGTAATGGGCCGGAGACCCTAGCAAAAAGATCTTATATAGAATTGAAAGGGGAGGAGGTCAGACGTCAGTGCTACTTGTGCATCGTTAGGAAGAAGTTTAAAGCTCTGAATTATTTGAATATACTCGTCGTGGTTGAGATAATCGCCTACTATTTCGATGTTCAAGTCTTCTAGGAAGGAATTTATCGCATCTATTACCTCTCTCGAGATCTACTTAGAGCTCTTAAAGGGAATAACGATTCTATCATCTTAATTATAGCCTCATCCACTATCCAGCCTTTAACTCTGGCTCAAACCACGTTGTTCTTCAGGGTATTGAGAGGTATTCTCCTGGCTTCAGTGTTATCCTTAAGGTTTTTGATTGATAATCTATCTTCATAAGCGTGATCTTGCACCTAGCGAATTCCTCCTGATCTTCGGCTTGATCTTCCTAGCCATCCCCTTAGATGTCTCTTCCTCCAAGGCTCGATTATGGAGTAAGCAGTTCTGATAACAGCATCAACCCAATGAAGAGGGGTTCTGAGGGCGGTGAAGCCAAGGGAGGAGGGCTTGATCAAAGATATCAAGCCCAATGAAGCCCGAACTCCTTACATCTTAATAAATAATTATGCAAAACAAGGTATTTTATAATGTAATGTAAAATTAGAAACAGCATCTCAATACCTGCTGGTATTTAAAGATCCTGATGAATTGATCCTTGATCTTCTTAACTTAGTAGGATTAAATATTCTCATAGTAATTTTATAGAGCTTTGAGTTAAATGAATATATGGGATGATATTGTGGGTGTTTCGGTGATAATTCCTAGAAGACTTGCTGAGGAAATCGCTAAGAGGGGTTTTGGTTTGGAGGAGATTGTGCTCAGTAGCCTTATTGAGAAGCTTGGTCTGGATCCTGCCGCAGCTACTGAGGTGCGCCTGGAGCTGGCTAGTAGATATCTTAGGGAGGGGGCTGAGCTTGTGGATAGAGATCCTATTCAGGCTAGTGAGAAGCTCTATAAAGCTGCTGAGGAGTGTGTGAAAGCACTAGCTATATACCTCAATCTAGGCAATATTCTGAGAGAGGTTGAGAAGAGGGGTAGATGGACTACCACAGAGCTGGAGAAAGCTGTTGAAGCTATAAGCGATAGGGTTGGCAGGTGGTTCGAAGAGGCATGGGACAGAGCATGGGCTCTCCATGTATGGGGATTCCATGAGACAAAGCTGGATAGCGAGGCTGTAAAGAGGAGATTACCATATATAGAGAAGATGGTGGAAGAAGCCGAGAAGCTTGTTAGCGCCAAGTAAAATTGACGCACAATTCTATAACAGACCGGCTTTGATCATTGCTATGATCCTCTCCCCTTTCAATTCTATATAAGATCTTTTTACTGGTGTCTCGAGCATTACCCCTTCATGCAGGGTAATCGCTTTTCATGATCATCGGGTTGGGGGTAGGCCGCTTTCCCGCTGGGCATCTCATAAGCATTATGCTTCAAATTTAACCCCTAACCCTTAAAGTATTATTTATAGATCTCATCATAGCTGCAAATGTCTCCTTAGAAAGTTTAAATAAAATCATTATCCCACCCTAATGGGGTATTTGTTGGGTTGCTACCCAGTCAAACTGCCTACTTTATATCATCGCATAGCTCATAATAATCAACCTTGTCCTGAGAATTAGATATTTCTCTAAGGATACTTACTGACTCGGCTAGATCTTCTCTAGATAGAGGAATGGTCTTATATATTAATAATAATAGTAACTATACTCAGGGCCTCAATAATGAATAGTAGGGATTGGTTCTCCCAATATTGATCATTGTTCTTATATGCACAGGGATACTAGGTTTCTCGTCTACTGGATTAATAATATTTGCTGAAGCTAAGACAAGGCCTAGGCTTAGCTTTGAGATGCTTTCTCTATCCTGGTTCTCTCGTCCGACAAGGCAGCAGAAGTAGTTGCGGAACAGCTAAAGAAAGTGGATATATATTAAGCTTGTCAAGCCCGAATCCTCTGTTATGCATCACCGGATTATGAATACTTTTGACTATGACTCCTTCTTCCTGGCAGTTAGCCAGAGCCTAGATCCTACTGGGATGCTCAGCTCGATTCAAAGCAGAAATGCTGTTTCAGGAGGCTATAACTATTGGGGCTACAATAACTCCTAGATTGACAGGCTTATCGATACTGTAATAGCTGCTAAGAGCGAGAATGAGACTAAGAGGCTTGCATGGCAGATCCAGGCCATAGTCTCTAAGTGGCCTTTCATACCGCTCTATCTAAGCATAAATACACAAGTTATAAGGGCTGAGTGGAATAACTACACTCTACCAGGAGGCATAATAGAAGCTTATAATAGGAGGAGCATGCTCTACATGTACAAATCAGTTGATCCAAGCAAAAATGTATTCAGGATCGCGTTCCCCTCAGATATACTAACTCTGAATCCATTCATGGCAACAGATCTAAGATCCATATGGGTTTTAGCACATATACGACCCGCTAGTAGCGCTCAGACCAGATCTCAAAGTAGCTCCTTGGTTATCGGAGAAGTGGGAGATCTCTCAAGACGGGCTCAACTATACTTTCTACCTTAGGAAGGGGGTCAATTTCAACGATAGCTCAGAATTAACTGCCGATGATGCGGTCTTCACATATAAATATGGAATCGGCAACAAAGCGCCAAGATATCTGGGGACTATATCAGTTCTTATAAAGGACATAGAGAAGATCGACAACTACACAGTAAGGTTTATATTGAATAAGCCTCAGCATTCTTCCTCCTAAACCTAGCCACTTGCTTTCAATTCATAGTCCCGAAGAAATTCTGGGAGAGTCAAAAGATAGATCGGGTAAATAGCAATCCGGTGGGAAGCGGCCCATTCAAATTCGTCAGCAGGACGCCTGGGGAGAGCATAGTAATTGAGAGAGACCCCAACTACCTCATGGGCGATCCAAAGATCTCAAGGATCGTTATAAGGGTTATAACAGAGACCGAAACAAGATATTATGCCATAAAGATAGGATAGGTTGACACAGAGAGATATGCCACAAGCTATAGCCTTATACCAGACGCGGAGAAGGATCCAAATCTAAAAGTTATAAAGACATTCTGATATATGGTTAGTATATATAGCGATCAACTATGGAAGATTCAACAATACAAGAGTTTTTGAGGGTATAAATTACGCTATAGATAGAGATGAAATAATAAGAAAAGCTGCGGGCTGTTACGGCATACCAATATACGCGATACTCAATAATGAGTGGCATGGTGGATATGCCAATACGAACTTAACATTTAAACACGATCCTGAGAAGGCGTCCAAGATCCTAGAAGAGGTTGAAAACTCTTGATCCAACGTTCATCATATACATACTTGAGTAAGGATAGATGCATGCATAGACGTTGAGACTTTAGCATTGACTGTTAAGGAGATAGGGCCTAGGTTTGAAGAGAAACCTTCATCGATCCTAAGAAGATTCACCTATATACAGGCCAATAGTTGTTTAGCTCTTATAGAGAATATAGAAAGGTCTGCTCAATGCTTACACACACTATATGAGGATCTATAAATATATAGAGCCAGCCAGAAGAGCTGGAGAGGCTGTTTAGAATAAAGGAACCAAAGATTCTGCAAGGAAGTGACACCCTATTGCTTGGTACTCCTCAATGGAGACTTCCTTTTCTATATCTAATATTCATGATCTACTCGGTATCCCAAGGAAGGATTTACCACCCTTACGGAGGGGTTAAAATAATTCCCAGATATCTGGAGAGCCATGTAGTCTACAGAGGGGGAATAATTATAGCAGAACAGAGTGTGAGGCAATAAGATATTTAGGAGATCCATTGAGGACCTCTACTATGCCTGCATGCCTGTCTAAAAACAATAGTAGTTTAGCTCGAAGCAAGGAGTACCCTGATTTTCTGTACAGCTGATTAGGGCGTGGCTTCCTTATTTGTTATCAACCATGGTATGGTATAACGCTGTAGCCATCGATCCC
>Ga0079998_113673_pt1 | contig 11161 bp, 11 predicted proteins | sample PerSpoBPS_BMetaG_FD_69201 | JGI IMG/M metagenome (GOLD analysis project Ga0079998, IMG submission 69201) | Thermal spring microbial communities from Yellowstone National Park, Wyoming, USA - Perpetual Spouter B (PS_B) MetaG (SPADES assembly)... | ecosystem: Environmental > Aquatic > Thermal... | reverse complement strand
GGGCCTTCTTCAGGCCCAGCTTGCCTGAGCGGTAGCGCTGGATGAGGACGTCATCAAGGATGAGGTAGCCCCGGTCCAGGCCACCCATGGCCTTGCAGAGCTCCAGGGAGAGTTCAAAGAACGAGGCCAAGGGTTGGTTCAGGGCCCGGTAGAGGGTGTCGTGAGCGAAGTCTTGGCCCTCGGCCATGGCCAGGGCGGAGGTATTGATGGGGCTTTGGGCTAAAGCTTCTAGAGCGCGCAGAACAGGCCGTGGTATCCTCTTCATTGGGCCTCCCTAGTCACCGGAGGCCCATTTTATCGGGGATCTTCAGCACCGCGTAAGTCCAGACGGACAGAGTTAAACTTGCTCCCGGATCAGCTCGTGAAACACCTCCTCGAGCGCCGCTTCGCGCACCTCCAAGTCGCGCAGGCTGGGATCGACTGCTAGGATCTGGGGAATGACCGACTCAGGTCGCTCGGTAGCCAGTTCGATATAATCCCCCACCACAGAAGCCTGGAGTACGCCGGGCAGACCTTCGAAGCTTGTAGGGCCGAGGTGGCTACGGAAGCGGATGACCTTGGCCGCTACCTGCGATTTCACCTGCTGCACGGGCCCATCAGCCCGCACCCGTCCTTTGTGGAGTACGATGACCCGCTCAGCCCAGCGGTCGGCCTCGTCAAGGTAGTGGGTAGTGAAGAGCAGGGTCTTCCCCCGCACCCAGACGTGTAGGGACTCCCAGAAAGCCCGTCGGTAATCCGGGTCCAAGCCCACGGTAGGCTCGTCAAGCACGAGAAACTCTGGATTGCCGCAGATGGCTAGGGCAAACTGTACCCGCCGCTGTTGTCCTCCGGAGAGATGACCGTACCAACGCTCCTCGAGGCCCTCCAGCCCCGCCAGATGGAGCGTGTCGGCCAAAGAGAGTGGGTCGCGGTAGTAGCTGCGGAAGAGCTCCACCGCCTCGCGCACCTTAAGGGTCGGGGGGATGGCGGCTGACTGCAACATGGCCCCCAACCGACTGCGGGCCCTGAGCGATTTGGGGCTCTCGCCAAACAGCTGCACCTGGCCCGCATGGGGGCGTAACAATCCCAGGGCCAAGCTCACCAGGGTGGTCTTTCCAGATCCGTTAGGCCCCAACAGGGCCACCTTTTCTCCTGGCACGAGCGTCAAGCTCACCTCTTCAAGCGCCTTCACATTCCCGTAAGCTCTGCTGACCCCTCTGAAAACCAGGATACTGTCTCCCATCACGCCCCCCTACGCCAACAAGAAAACCGCGTCCCAAGCCTCCAACATCCCTGACGCGGCCAGCAGCGCTAAGGCAGCGCCAGCGGCACCTGTCTGCAAGCTTGGATCATCCATGGCCGGCAGCTTTTCCTCCTGATTCCGAAAGCCAAATGTTGTGTCGGGTTCGTAGTGAGCGAGCATCCGATCAATGATCTCGTTTACCGCCCCTTTCCACTCATCATTGGGGAGGTCAGTGGCGAAGTGAAGCAAAACAGCCAGGAAGCCGGCCAGCCCGTGGCAGAAGGTCGGCGCTATGAGCCCCTGTATTTCAGCGGGACGCCTGATTGCCGAGCGGACGAGTTCGCAAGCCAGCGCTGCCCAATCGGGTCGGGCGAAGCCCCTGGCTGCCAACTGGAGGGCGCGGGCCACGCCGGGGTTTCCGTAGCACCAGGCTGTGCGGGAGAGTCCTGAGTTTTGTTGCAGGATCGGGAGGCGGCGATAGGGCACGTCTGGTCCATAGGGGGTCTCACGCAGAGCCTGCTGTATGCGCCGTACCAATAGCTCTGTTGCTTGCTCCATTCCTGGCTCACGCAAGCCCGAACCCCAAGCGAGCCCCAATAAGGCCAGAGGGCCGGGAATCCCGTGGGCCAGCCCGAGATCTAGATAGCCCTGGGCTAGCTCGGGGCGATCAGCGAGCTCGAAGGAGCGCACCGCCCAGGCGGGGGTGAAAAACCCTTCAGGCGCAATCCGCTGACTCCAAACCACGAATTTGCGCAAAATTTTGCGCAGGAGGTATTCCGCATCCGTATCCCTGGCAGCTAGATGCAACAAGTAGCGACCCACCCCGGCAAGCCCATACGTAGCGTCGAAAACGGTGGGATGGACTCCCCCATTAGGGGGGGCTTCCTTGAGTAAAGCATTTACGCCTTGGAAAAGTCGGGTATTTATCGCCCGCCGCGCCAGCCCATTCAGCTTATAATCCGCCCAGGCCAAGCCTGCCAAGCCTGTGAGCAATCCCACCGACGTGGCGGGGTGATCGAGGGCATGGTCGAGGGCATGGTCAAGGTAGTGCCGGGCCGTCTGCTCCCAGCTCGGGTTTAACCCTGCCTGCGCGGCGTGGGCAAACGTCCAAGCCAAACCGGCATCACCGAAGCCCACGCTGGCAGGATCCCACCGGGGGCGGGCTTCGCCTGCCTTGACCGGTGGTAGCCGCTCGACTGCCGCGAGCACAGCTTTTCGGTCAGACAGCCGTGCAAGGACCTCTGCAGCTAAGGTTGTTGCTTTGTAAACCCAGGGAAAGTCTGGTTTCATGCCTTTTCCCAACCCTCAAGGGGGAGTGTAGTCGGGATGTGGTGCCGGAAGCCGTCGTATAAAGCATAAAGAAAGTGTATAACGCGATACTCCTCATCTTGGGATAGGCCCAGGCGGTTAGCGTGCATATGAATCAGGCTGGCCAAAATGTGACCTAAGGGGTAGAGCAGCTCTTGCCTTTGCTCCATGTCTTGTAGTGCCCGGGCTGGAGGGCGGAGCAGAGTCTTGAAGTCGCGGTGCCAGTTGGCCAGCTGATCGGCTGGTGGCTCCGATCCCACCGTGCCCCCGCGGCACCAAGCCATCAATTGCCACAACCGGGTTCGGGCGTGGCCAAATTCCCGTCGCCACTGCCGGGTTTTTTCTTTGCCTTTTTGGCCAAGATCCTGTAGATGCGCCTTTGCCAGACTACGATACAGATTGTAGCGATCCTTGGCGCTCATGCCCAGTCCCTCCAGCAGGGTATCTATAGAGCATAGCGCCAGCTCATCGAGCGGCAAGGCTGGCTTGAGGCTGAGCAGATTGAGCAGCGCGCGCGTCTCGAGGCAGAAGATCTCCTCGCACACGGCCAGACCCTTCTCGCCACCGTAGCGTTCGAATTCCGGCTCGTAGGTGTCGATACACCAACGCCGCAAGAACCCGTAGTCGGCGTAGCGCCGGGCCTCTCGGCTGAAACGATCCATCAGCTCACCCTCATCGCTGAAGATGCGCACCCGCAGATGGTTGTCAGGGTCTTGGTAGCGCACGTAGAACCAGCTGGGGGAGCCGCACTCCTCCAGGAGTTGCTGCAAGGCGAAGAGCAGATCGTTTTGGAAGGTGGCTGGGCCGTACAGCTTGAGGTAGATGACCCCCTCCCCCGGAAAGCGCATCCTCCGGACAGGGTCAAGGCCCCGCACAAATCTCCCCGCCCGCTGGGGGTGCGACTCCTCAGCTGACCCGAGCGGCAGCCGGAGTACGTACTCATGCAGGTAGTGGCCGCCATGACCGGTCACCCAGGCCGAGCGGGGGTCGGGAGCCTCCTCGACATATTCCGCCGCATCTCGGCGAAGTAGCTCTAAGCAGGCTGGGCGATCCAGGTCTAACAGCAGCCGATTATCGTGGTTGCCGATGTAGACGTAGCGGGGCACTTGCCAGCGCGCTCGCCAGCTGTCTAAGGCCTCGAGGTCTCGCGGCAGCGGCCGGGGGAGCCTCCAGCGGGCCGGGGCCAGTACTACTTGACCTAGCCGAACCCGCGGCAGGAAAGGCAGGGTGGCCAAAGGACCCCACTGCCATGGCGGTATAACCGGAATCCCTTGATCGCCGACTTCTCGGAGAAAGCGCACCGGGTTAGGCGCAAGTTGGGGGTTGAGCACGTGGGGAGCCCGAGGCAGCACAATACGGTCGAGGCTGGGCGAGTAGACATAAAATCGTTGCCCATCCACCCCGACCAGCAGCTCGTTAAGCGGAATGTGCCGCTCGATGGGAACGCCAGGAGTGACTTGAACCGCAATCTGATAAGGGTAGAGGCTCGGATGTAGGGCGACGTTGGTATGATGGCCAACTCGGTCAGAATAGACGACCTCAGCAAAAGCATAGTCAGGATAACGGCGTACCTCTTCCTGAGCCAGCGTCTTGAGCATCTGATAGAAGTGCTCATCCAGGTGAGTGAAGCGGCCGAAGACCCCACCTCTACCGGCGACAAACCCCGCTGGGCCGATGACCAGACTCTGTGTTCCGTCCTTCTCGTGGATGCTGAAAAAAACCTCAACTTCGGGGGGTAGAATTGGTTCAAGTTCGCCCTGAGGCAGGGCAATGCCTTCGAGATCCAGACCTTCGAGATCCAGATCGGTTCGGCCCTCTTTTAGGCACAGGGAAACCTGTTCTGCTAGCATCATGTAGATCTCGCGAAGTTCTGGCGGTGTTGGCCCAGCCCATGGACGGCGGGGTGGGGGGTTGTGATAGCCGGGTGGTGGCCCCAGCCCGAGCTCCTCATCCAGCAGCTCGAGCAGGGGCACCTCCCGCAGCCCATACCGTTCTAGAAACGCTTGCGCATACTCGCGGAGGGCGGCCTCGGCAGGTGAGCGGGTGCCGAATAGCCGAGCCAGCAGCCGGGCCGCCTTCTGCAGGGGAGCAATTACTTGGTGGGACAGGCTGGCCGCCTCTAGGCTCAGTCCGAGGTCCACCTGAATCAGATGTTGTCGATCCCCCGGTTGCAGGCCGAGTTCGTCGTAAAGGGTTTTGAGGGTCTCGGTGCCCTCCCCAACTTCCTTTGTGCTAAGCTCGTGAATGAGTTTCGATGTCCGAAACAGCTTTTCCGTCGTCTCACTGAGTGCGGAGGTTGGCGGAACCATGTGTACGAGATATGAGTGGGGTTCTGCATCAGTAAGGGGAGGCCGTAGAGTGCTCAGGAGCACGCCTTCATCCAACAGCTTGAGCAAGAAGAGGTCGATGTCGACTTCCGAACTCTGCGGGTAACACTCTTTTAGTTGACGTATTACATCGCCGTACCGGACGGGCTGGGCTGTGTACTCGAGGATTATTCGCACCGGATCAGTGAGGCGCACCCAGGCCTGTCCTGGGTCTTGGCCCCGGCCGTAGCCATCCCGGTAGGTGACCCGAATCCAACTGCCCCAGCGCAACAGCGCCGGGTTGGCGTAGACCTTGAGTTTAGGACGCAACACCGGATCACGCTCGAGGGCCTGCACAAAGGTGAGCGCTTGTCCATAGTCCAGCCGAGCCCGCTTCTGATGGTTGCTGAGCTTACCGAGCCGCAGCTGCGTCTGCTCCCCAATCGGTACGAACGCCACCCCAGCGAATAGCCCGAACGGGGTGGGCCGCGTGGTAGCCCGGATCAGGTAACGCAACAGCCCTAACAACAGAGGTGTACTTGGCGACCGCTCTCCGTCTCGCCAACGCTCAGCCTCGCGCGCCAGGCTGGGGCTCGCCAGCCACAACGCCTCCAGAAAAACCGGGTCACGCAGGATTTCCAGCAGGTGGCTGGCGAGCCCGTCGGGATCAGATAGCGCCTGCAGATACCTCTCGACGGGGAGCAACGGAATACGCACCATGGCTCCTTGCACCATGCACCCCCAGCTCACCCGAAGGTGTTCCCCTCATCGCGGCTAAAAAGCCACACAGCCAGCAACAGGAAGGCTGCGGTGTACGCAGCCAGCAACGCGAAGGAAACAAGCGAGGGTAGCGCCAAGCCTGCTGCGCCGAGCGCCAGGTCAATCAGGAGTGTACTCGGAAGGTATGTGAAGATGGCCTGGACCCACCCCGGGAGGGAAAGCAAAGGCAGAAACACCGGAAAAAGGAGGAGTGCCCCGGTGTAGGCAATGAGCACCTGGGCGGAGTTCGGCCGTACGAGATAGGCGGCGGCCAGGCCCAAAGCGGTGAAGGGCAGGCTGCCCAGCACCAGCGCCAGCGGCAGCAAAACCCAGGCGTAGTAGGGTAAGGAAGCCCCAGCGAAAACCAGCCCCACCAGGAGTACACCTACGGCGGTCAGTGCGGCCATGGCTGCTCCGGTGGAGAGTTTTCCCAGGAAAAAAGCCAGCGGCGGCATGGGTGCTACCTGGCGCAGCCGGATCCAGCCTTGGGCGCGTTCCGAGGCAGTCCCTATTCCCACCGCGAGCAGTCCTACGTTGATAACCCCTAAGGCAGCGAAGCGGATGAGAAAATCCTCCCCGAGGTCGCGGCCTAGCAGGAGAAGCAGCCCGTAGGCGGCCACGCCGCCGAGCGGGACGCCGATGAACTGTCCGGGAATGCGCAGTTGCTGCAGCAGGGCGTATTTGGCTTCCAAATAGTAGGGGTTACCCTTCGGCGTGATCATGCTTGGTGATCATGCTTGAACCCTCAAGAACGCTGCTTTGAGATGCCTTCGTGTGCTACTTGACCTCAACCCCTGGGGTGTGAAAAAAGAGGGGGTGCCATGCGGCAAGATCGTGAGCACCCCCTCTACTATCTTGACGCAGAAACCCTCCTCGTGGCCATCTACGTCTGGGTGGATGACGAGCTCAAGGCCCTTCAGGCTCAAGGCTTCAAGCTTCCCCCAAAGCAAAGGCACCAGAAAGCCACCTTGGCCGAGCTCCTCACCCTGGCCATCTTTCTCCTGCTGCAAGGCCAGGACTTGGCCAAAGGCTACCTGGCCGCCAAGACCACCCTGAAGGCCTACTTCCCCTCCCTGCCCCACCTCACCCGCTTTTATCGGGTCCTGCAAAAGGCCCAGGGGTTGTTGGCTCACCTGGCCATAAGGCTTTCCGGGGGACAAGGCCTTCTGCAGGTGGTGGACCTCAAGCCCATTCCCCTGGCCCACGGCCACAGGGTCCACGGCCTCAACCTTCCTGAAGCCGCCGTAGGCGTGGGGCCCCTGGGCGCGTTCGGCGGTTACGTGCTGATGCCGGTCATGAACGAGCGGGGCCTCTTTTTTCGTTGGGCCCTTCTCCCTGGAAATGCCCGGGAAACCTGGGGGAGGGACTTGGTGGCGGACCTTCCCGCGGTCTTGGGGGACCGGGGATTCCGTTGGGTTCAGGGGGTCAAGACGCCGCCCTACCGGGTTCGTGGGGGGAAGGTGGTGGAGACGGGGTGGAGAGGGTGGATGGGGAGGGTCAGGAACTGGATTGAGGTCCGGTTCAGCGTGATGGTGCGGTCTTTGGGCCTTCATCGGATAGAGGCGCGGTCCTACTTGGGCTTGCTCGCCCGGGTCAACCTCATCCTGCTCGTTCACAACCTCATTCGGAGCCGGGTCTTGCTCAGGATGGCCGGGGTGGAGCTATGAGGTAGCACACGAAGGGATGAAAACTGGGACCCATGCGATCGCATGGGTCCCAAAGCAGTGCTCAAGCCTGCGGTTCCTCAGCCTTGGGACAGGCCAGCAAGGTGATGACGATCACACAACACAGGAAGCTGCGCAGGCTTATGGTTACGCAGGGCCCGGTGGTTTGCGGACTGATCGCGCCTGTGCTCATTGAGGCGCTGGTCCTGATGTCGAGACTAGCCGGGTCGAAAGGGTTAAGGGCTGCACTTGCCATACACACCTCCAGTCAGCGGGTTGGTCTTTGGAATTGGGGTATCCCGCAAGATCAAGCCAAGCTTAGCCACTAAAGTCGAGGCATTTCAACAAAGAAACTCATCCGGCTACGGGTGAGTTTTTACCCTGGCTCAGCTCGGGGCGGTCCCACTTTTGGCAGTAAGGGAGTAAGCCGAAATAGTATAAAGCGAGCTGAGCCCGATTCTCCAGGCCGAGTTTGTCCTTCAACCTGTGCACCCAGTTATAGATCGTCCGGTGAGAGACCTGCAGGGCCCGGGCGATCCGATCGTTCGACCAGCCCAAGGCCACAAAGCGAAGCACCTGACGCTCGCGGGGCGTAAGGGCTTCGCCGTCAAGCGATGGCCCTTGGTAGAGGCGTTCCCCTGTTGCTATTCGGCGGAGGGCCACATCCAATAGCACTGGCGCATTGGGCTCGGCGATTAGGCCCTCGGGCTTCCGATCCACCAGATCTCGCAGGTAATGGAGGGCAGTACAGCCAGTCACGATCAGAACCGGGCGGGGTAATTCGAGGAACGCCCAGTAGGCAAAACCCCATGGGGCATCTATGACCAAGTGCACATCATCGGCTAAGCCGAGCTCCTCGAGAAGCTCCTGGCCATAGCGTTGGAACAAGGGAAGGCCGCTGTGGCATGGCATTAGCTAGTAGCATACAGGAGACTGCCTTTGCCTGTAAGTACCCCGACTACATCCCCCCAGGGGTGGTGCGCTCGGGGGAGGCTAGCGGTACTGGGCGCTGAGTCTGCGCACCCAGGCCCGCACCGCGGGATGGCGGGGGTCTTGCGGGGACAGGCGCTCTAACAGGGCCTCCCAGAGGGTTAGGTCGTCCGGGATCTGCTGGGCCAGGCGGTAGAGCAGCTCGAGGTCGGGCTGTTGCAGCACGGCTTCCTTGAGCTGCTCTTCGATGTGGTGGCGCAAAAGCTCGATGCCGGGGGCCTGGCTTCTGGGCAGGAGAGGGCCCTGGTAGAGGGTGAGGGCTTGGTAAAGCTGGTTTCGTTCCAGGGCTTCCTGCAGTTGTAGGAAGTCCGCCTCGATGGGGCTGAGGAGCCGGTAGGGGCGGTTCTGGACTTCCAGGCCCTGCTGGCGCAGGCGGCAGAGCTTGGTCTTGAGGGCCTAGGGGTTGGGTGTGGGGTAGAGCTGCTGGGCCAGCTTCTCCCCTTCGATCCCCTCAGGATGGGCCAGCAGCAGGGTGAGGAGTTCCAGGCTACGGGGCCGGAGGGCGGGGTAGCCCTGGAGTTGGGCTTTGCCCAGGGTTTGCAGGTAGGGGGTGGCTGGGCTAAGCGGGGGGAGTTCCGCCGGCAGGAAGACGGCGCGGGCCTCGGGGACGAGCAACGACCTCAACGGCGTGACCTACGGGAACGGCACCTTCGTGGCGGTGGGGTACTGGGGCACCATCCTCACCTCCCCCTGAACCGGAGATCCCCACGCTCCTACCCCGCCCCATGGGCGATGGGGCGGGGCACCCTTACCCGGGGCCCAGCGGGAGTGGGCGCGCCGGCGGACTTGGCCGGTACGCGGCCTTTGGTCATAGGAGCGCCACGCGTGCCCAAAAGCGCACCTTCGCAAAGGAGGGACCTCCAAAGCGAACCCCCCCGCCGGTGGGCGGGGGGGAGTAAGGGTGGGCCCTTCGGGATAAGGGCATCCCTGAGGCCCGGAGATTCCACGGCCTGAGGGCCCGCAGGCCCTTTGGCCGCCGCCCGCGTCCAGTCCCCTCAGGGACCTTGGCGGACTTCCCCGTCCTTCACCCTCCGAGGGTGGGGCAGTCCCCCGGGGGTGCCCTGGCGCGACCCTCCCGGCCGCACCTACGCCCGGGACTGGGCGAGCCCGTGAGGTGGGCCAGACCTCCCTGTGGCGGCGCACCGCCCTTGGGCCCCTTTCGGCACCGGCTCCACCGCCCGAGGTGGGGGGTGAGCCTTCGCTTCACCCGCCAAGCGTGGCCCCAGCCGCCCGGCTGGAACCACCACCCCAAGCCACCGGCACCTACTGGCCAGGCCTACTGGGACGGCGAGCCCACCTGGCCCGGGACGGCCGTGGCTGTGGCGCTTTGGTGGCCACCTACCCTCCCTTGAGGCCGGGAGCGGCCGGCTGGGCCTCCGGGATCCCGGCGGGGAGTCCCCTCCCCCGTGGACCCTTTTGGCCCTCGCCCTTCCTTCGGGGCTCCACGCCCCGCAGATTCCGATACTCCCCTTCCGGGGAGGCCTTTTTCCCGTTGTCGGGGAAGGGCCCAAGTCCAGGCCCTCCCCCCAAGGGTGCCGAGGCCCCCTGGGAGTGGAATCTCCCAGGGTAAGCCGGTCCGGGCTTTCCTAGCCACCGCACAGCGGCAGCGGGTTCGTGCACCGCAGGGGGTACGGGGCCCCCCACTGCAGCCATTCCCCCTCGTACTGGCCCGGTCTCCCCCTCTCCCACGCCGCAGTTTTCCTGGGTCCCTCCCGCGGTCAACGCCGCGGTACTGTACCGCAGTACTCCCCATGGCTAACGTGGCCTCCTCAACGCCCCCGCCAAGGCTCAGAGGACACGCGGAGAGGTTCCCGCGTTAGAGCGTGGTACTTGCACCTTCCCGCCTTCACGCCCTCGCCGCCCGCTTTCTAGGCCTTTCCCCCTACGAGGTTCCGGAGCTCGGGGTACTACGGCACGGGACGGCGGGGCAGGACCCCAGGCGGGGTGCTCGGCGAAGGGAGGGAGTCGCACCCTCCCCTGTTCGGCCTAGCTATCGTGGGCCCCCCTGTTGGCAGGGTGGGCGCCCAGGCAGGTCTCCCCCCTGGGCCTACGCCCTCACAAGCGCATGACCACCGGCCGCCGCCGCACGCGTCATGGGGCTATGGGTTCGCCCCATGCCGCGGGGGGGACTTTCACCCCCTTTCCCACGCTCAGCCCTCGGGGTTCGCCCCGAGGACCCTTTCCGCGTCGCCCAACGTCTAGCCCCGAGTTCCCTCGGGTATGGAGTGCGGTCGAAGGAGGGTGTCCCCTCCAGCGCCGCGTTTGGTGCCGCGCCAGCCAGGATTTCCCCCGGCACGCGGCTCACCCGGCAGAGGGGAGAGGTGGCGGCCTCCCGTCCTCACGTCCGGCCCCGGCACCACCCGGGAAGTAGGTTCCCCCCACCCTACCGCGCCGGCCCGGTCGGGTCAAGGCCCCGCGCCCAAAGGAACCTCAACAAGGCCGGCCCCACCCCTCCCCATAGCTTGCAAGCAAGGGCTTTTTTGGCCCGAGCCCTCTTGACACGCCACCGCCCGCGTGGTAGACTGCCCTTGAGGAGGACCACATGTTGGCGAAAAGAAAGGACCAAGAGACCGCCACACCATCTACACTCTCCCGTCTAGAGAAGCGGCTAAAAGAGAAGGCAGAACCGCGGCTAACGGAGAAGCTTACCATCCGCCTAGACAGGCCTACCTACGAGGCACTAGAGAGCCTGGCCAAGGAGCACAATCTGAGCGTTTCCGAGCTGACGAGAGAGGTGCTCACTATGTTGGCGGAGGAGTACCGAAGCGAGCTGTCCAAGAGACAGCCCAAACTCTTCCCCGAGGAGTAGCATGTCCGCCGACCCCGCCGACTACCGCCTCTACCGGAGCCAGACCGCGGTCATGGCCGCCATCCGGCAGGCGGTGGCCAAGGGCTACCGCTACTACCTGGTG
>Ga0079998_115638_pt1 | contig 11165 bp, 9 predicted proteins | sample PerSpoBPS_BMetaG_FD_69201 | JGI IMG/M metagenome (GOLD analysis project Ga0079998, IMG submission 69201) | Thermal spring microbial communities from Yellowstone National Park, Wyoming, USA - Perpetual Spouter B (PS_B) MetaG (SPADES assembly)... | ecosystem: Environmental > Aquatic > Thermal... | reverse complement strand
ACGTCGCTGGACTTGTATACATACACCGTACGCGGCAACACGGCGCCCCCACCCAAATTACGAATCCACAGAAAAACCTTCACACCCCCGCCCACGTTAGTGACGTTGCCCCCCTCGATCTTCAACAAATCCGGAGCAAGCTCTGCAGAAGACGCCGCTTTCCCCAAAAAACCTGAAAACCACAACCAGACAAGAACGATCCCAACTACCACCACAACAACAAGCAAAAGAGCACCAACCACCAGCTCCAAACCCCGGAAAAAAGAAACAGACATGGAAAAAAGAGGGAGTTTTTTACGAGGCGGTGACCGTAACCGCGAACTCGGTACCCTTCTGGGTGACCACCTTAATCACGTAATCATAACCAGCAGTAATTCCGCACCCAGCTGGCAGACCTGGAGTTATTGTTGACAACTCCCCAGGCTGTATTGGGTCGGCGACTATCGAAACTGTGCAGAGGACGTTGGTGGATCCCGGCTTAAACACGTAGGCCTGCACCACCTTCACGGCGTCGCCGCCTAGGTTCCGGATGTAGAGTGTAGCCGTGCCTGATCCGTCTCCGGCTGCTGTGAGTGATGCGGCTTCTATCTTCAGCTTTTCTGAGGCGGCCATTGACTCGGCTTGGCTTGTGGCTTTTGTTACGTAGCCTGCGAACCAGAGGTACACCAGCACCGCGCCTATCACCGCCACCACTATTAGCAACACCGCGGCGACTATTGGTTCGAGACCTTTTGTTTTGGTTTTCATGTGCACTTCACTTGTCCAGTTTTTAATATTCTCTGGTGTGCCTTAAATACTATACTGGTTATATATCCATCAGACAAAAGTGGGGCTCGGCGGCGGCACAGCAAAATATTTCTTTAATTTTGGTAGATATCTACATGCTTGGGGTTTCTGAGGTTGTGGTTAGCGTTCTCCTCCTGCTGGTTACGGTACTGCTGGCGGCCGCCGTCGTGTCGATTTTCTTCAACGTGGTATATAGCCCCACCCAGTCCCAGTTTGTGCTTGAGGGCGCGAAGCCGCTGTGTACGGCGCGGGTGGTGGCCGTGGCGGACAACGGGAGCGGGTACGCGAGGATCTACGTCTACAACATGGGCACCTCGGTTTGTGTATTCGACCGGGTTTATGCTATATATGGAGGCGCCGCGGTGGCCAGCGGCAGTATAAACCTACGGGTCGAGCCGGGACAGGTGAACTCCGCCACAGCGACGCTTAGCTACAACCCCAGCTGGGTGTACCGCCTGACTGGCCCGAGAGGCGAGGTTGCAGAGGGGAGGCCATGAGGGGTCTTTCGACGGTGGCGGCCTTCGTGGTGTTCCTCACGGCGTTTGCCGTGGTGATGTTTTCCATGTTCTACTTCTACGACGTGTTGAGAGGCGAGGCGCAGAGGGGGGTGTCGGCGGTGCAGTCAGCCGTTGTCCACGACGCGCCTGTGAGGCTGGTGTACGACGGGTCGCGGTGTCTCCTGGAGGGGGGGCCGTACATATTTTACATACTCACCCGGGGCGGCGTGGCGGTCTACGAAGGGCCCGCGGACGCGTGCCCAGGCGGGGCCGGGCTGTACCGGTACATCGGCGTGGCGCGGAGCGGCGACTTGGGCTACGCCGACGTCTACGTGGGGCGCTCCGTGGCAGACGCGGCGGCGGATAGGCTCGTTATCTTCCACACGTCCATGGACTCCTTCACCTTCAGGCTGTACCTAAAGCTCTACAACAACTCCAGCGGCTGGGCGCCCTACACATCGCTGAAGGTCAGGCTGGCGTACGACTCCTCGATCCTCTACTGCAAATTCCTAGACACAGACACTGACGTAATCTCCGTGGGGCCCGCAGTGGTGAGCCCCGCCGGCCTCGCCTCCTTCGACCTAGGCGAGGTCAAGTGCACCCCAGTAGCCGCGTTTAGCCACACCACGATAGGCCTCCACGTGGAGCAGACCTACGCCGCAGTCGTCTGGCCAGCCCACATACCCATCGTCGCCCATGTGATAAACTCCACAGCCTCCGCCGGAGGTGGTGGGGATGGGGGCAGTGGTGGGGGTGTTAGCTACTCCTTCGCGCCTTCCAGCGGGAAGTGGTTTGGGTCGCCTGATGGGTCGCCGGCGGCGGGCTTTAACGAGCTTAACGGCTGGGTCGCGGCGTGGGGTCCCTCCGGCGGCGGGGTTAGAATCGCCTTGATGCCCGGCATCACTCCGCCGGACTCCACCAACACAGGAGCCAGCTACACGGTGGAGCTTAACAACGTCCAGATAGGCACTTTGACAGTCTCCGGCGGCACCGCCTCGGTGTATATCACGGAACCGATGCCGGGCTTTATGCAGGTTGTAAGAATCTGGCTGGTGCCCGGCGGGTACATCTACGACAACGGGCCTACGCCGGGAGTGGATCTGGCGCCCGGCACCTACCAGGTCTACGCGACGTTGCGCGTTGCGCCGACTTCGGCCGTCTACGGAAGCGCGGCGGATTTGACGCTGAGGTGCGGCGGCTCGCCTGCGGCCACGATCACGCTGAGGGTGCCCGACCCCAACGAATGGGGCCTCCGCGCCGACATATACACATTTACTACTTCGCCGCCCTCGTGGCCTCCCTTCGGGGCCGGCTACAACTACAGAGGCACTTGGTCCGTGGGGGCTATATACTTCTGGTTGCACATTTCCGGGCAAGGAGACCAACTTGGTCTGTCGTCGCCGTATTTCTCTAGGGTTCTTCGCCGTGATTCTGCGCCTAAGTGGGCGGCCTACTGGATCAATCCAGCGGCGGCGACGTGGACAAACTGGGCCATCAAGTACACAGGTCGCCTCTACGTACCGTGGAGTAGCATCCGCGTTGGCGTGTGGCACGACGACGGCGTCTACGTGAGGCTGTGTAGCATAGACACCGGCAACTCTTGGTGGTACATCACGTCTCCGGCTTTTCACACGACGAGCGGGACGTGTACAGGTGCGCCCGGGGAGTACAGCGTCGAGGTGGGGTACTTTAACGGAGCTGGTACGGCCGCGTTGGTATTTGTAATTGGTACTGGGGCTGGCAACGACGCGTATATCCCTACGATAGACGGGGCGTGGCACTGCGCGAATTTCAGATGGAGCGGCGCGCAACAAGGTACGTGTAGCGCCGCTTGGAGTTTCGTGCCTGCGTCGCCGGCGGTGCCGCATTTCCGCGGGACGAACTACACGCCAAGTTCGACAGACGACGGCGGCGGGTCGCCGGGGCCGTGAGTCGTACAGTTTATATATTTGTCTGGGTCGTTGTTGTCCTGTCTGCGGCCTCTGTCTGGGGGCAGGTGGCTGTGTTTAGCGACGGCTCTGGCTACGTCTTCTTCAGAGGGGGTGGCGTTGCCGTCTACTCCATCGACGGGAGGCTCATGTATGCAGGAGGCGGCCCGGCGTATCTGGGACCTACCTGTCTGGCGCTTGGCGCGGGGTCCGGCGTATCTCTCGTAACGCTCCGCAACGAGCTCCGTGTCTTCTATCCGCTTAACTTCACGCCGACGCTTGTGGGCACCGACTGCGCCGCGGTGGTTGCCGTCAACCAGAGCCTCGGCGTGTACATCTCCCCGGAGAGGAGATTCAGCTTTTCTCTGGCGGCTCCGCCTTTTGCCTTGGCGTTTTTTAGGGGGGTGGGCTACGTGCTGGACGCCAGGGGGGATGTGTGGGCTGTGGGGCGCAACGTCTCTAAAATCGCAGTGGGCGGCTACCCCGTGGGGGCCGTGTCTGGGCCAGACTGCGTGGTGGTGTCGGTGGTGAGGGGCGCGGCGCAGTATTTCTACCGGGTGGACAGAGGCGCGGCGGAGTTGCTGGCGTCTTGGCCTGCTAGGGTTGGGCTTTCGGTGCCGTTTCACGTGGGGCCGGGATGCAGGCTGGCGGTGGCGGATGGGCTGAAGAGGACGGCTGTTGCGGTGGATGGCAACTACACGATATATGGCACCTCGACGGGGCTGGTAGAGGTGTATGAGGGGGACAGGCTGGTCTACGTCAAGAGCGTGGGGTCGCCGGTGCTTTCGGTGTCTTCCGCCGGGCTTAACATAGCTTACGAGACCCCGGCGGGGGCCTCCTCCTTGGTCATCTCGCCGGTTAGGGTGGTTACGAACTGCGGGTCGTGGACGGCCTACGTGGAGCGGGGCGCGGTCTACAGGCTTCCCCAGGTCATCCCCCTGGGGGAGGGGGCGCGGTGTGTCCACGTGTCCAACAAGACCGAGGAAGGCGTCATCTACGCCACTTATCAGAGGCAGTTCTACGTCAAGCTGATCTCGCCGTCTCCCTTCGAGGGGTGGATGGCCGAGGGCTCGGAGGTGCCGCCTCCTCCCCCGGCCGCGGCGGGCTACGTGAGGCTGGTGCCCGTGGGCTGGGAGGTGGAGGGGCGGCGCTACGCATCGCTTAGGGTGGAGAGACCCCTCGTGGCCCGCGCCGTCTACAGAGCCGCGCCTGCGGTCTCCGGCCCGCTGGGGAACGGCACGGCGGTGGAGGTCAAGGTCGCCGCTGAGGAGGTGGTGTGGCCGCAGCAGCCGGCGGCTGAGGTGAGGAGGCTGTACTACGTCGCGGTGAGGGAGCCGGGCTACGTGGAGGGGGGTCCGGGCTACTACCCGGCTGGCTCCGTGGTGCGGATTGGGGTTAAGATGCCGGAGGCCCCTCCCGGTTGCAGGTACGTCTTCGCCGGGTGGGTGGGGCTCAACGCGACGGGGAGCGAGGCGGAGGTCGTGGTGACGAGGCCCATATCTGCGTCGCCGCGGCTTGTTATGCAGTGCCGGGTGTCCCTCGCCACGAGGTACGGCTCCGTTGCGGGCGCGCCCGAGTGGGTTAACGTCGGCGACGTGATCGAGCCGCGGGTGGAGCCGGAGGCCGTGTGGAGCCCCTTCCCGCTTCTCTACGAGTTCTCCGGCTGGCGCATCGACGGCTCCATCGTGCGTCGTATCACGGTAACGGGCCCCGTCGCAGGCGAGGCGGTGTGGACGCTGAACCTCCTGCCGGCCGCCGCGTTGGCTGGCTCCGCCGCGGCCGCGGTTGCCTTCTTGCTGTGGCGGAGGAGGTCCAAGAGGGGCCGCCTCCAGTCTGGTGGTCTCCGCGGAGGCTAGCTACGGGGCGAAGGCTTCGTCTCACGCGTGTTGGCGGGGTCGAAGCCCGGCGGCGTATAGGCACATGCGCTGAGATCATAGTCGCACTTAGATAAATAGAACTGCGCTTAATTGTGGTGAGAGCGGGTTCGCGGCGAGACTTCCATGGCCGCTCCGGCTCCTACGCCACACCAGAGGCATGCGCTGTTTCTCACAAGAACGCAGGTCTTGCAATATTCTTGCCGTAGCACTCAAAACTCCGCTGGACACGCCAACCAGAGCCACACGGCCAGTACAGGTGTATGCCTTTGGCCCAAGTATTTCCCCAGCGCTGTGCGGCGTGTTTCCAGGTCTTGAGTATGTCTTCACCATAGATGTGGCGATGCTCCCCGCGGAGTCCCTCATGTTTGATTGAGATATATATGAGATATATGTAGGGGCGTCTTCGCTGGGGCGGCTACAGCGAATACGTGAGAGGGGGGCATAAGCCTTCGGCCTCTGTCACGACTTCGTCGGAAAATCTGTGGAAACACGGCCTGAGAGAAACCGCCGCGGAAGGCGGCGGCAACACAGCGATTCGCTGGATCCCGAGGCCGAGGCGCCGGCGGCGCTCCAGAGGGCTGTAAGAGTCCCTAGACATCGGCGGTTCCGAAGGCCCTCTTACCCATGCCCTATCTCTGTAGGCAGAATTAAGTCTTCGAGAATTCCACCTCCCACCTCTTTGAAGAGGCCTTCATATACGTCAGTTAGCGGACCCCAGAACACAGCCAGCGATTTTCTCCAAGTTGCGAATATTTTGCGAATATTTTAAGCAAAAACGTTTAAGCATCTGCGTAAGTATGTATGTGCGTTTGGGCACGTTAAGGGGTCTGGAGACTGTCATTGCCGCCGTGTTGCTTATTGTGGTTGCTGTGTTGGGTGTGGTGTTAGTGTACTGGTTGCTTTCTGGCTACGTGGGCAGATTTCCAGGCGTGGAGCGACAGGCCGTGGCCGCCGAAATGTTTAAGGTCGAGTCTGCATTCCTCGCCGCCGACGGTTCCGTGAAACTCTTAATCCGCAACATAGGCGGAGCCCCCGTCAACGTAAGCACAATATACGTGTATCCGCTCGGCTCGCTGAACCCCCTATGTGTTAAACACGGCATCAACGCCGTCATATCCCCCGGCACCCTAGCCGCAGTTGAAACCATGCTAACCTGCACTCCCAGCCCCGCGCCAGGCGGAAGCTACGTAATCAAGGTGGTAACCGCAAGAGGCGCAGAATACGCCTACGTAGTAACAACCACCTCCACCCTAGCCGCCGGAGGTGGTGGGGATGGGGGCAGTGGTGGGGGTGGAGGCGGTGGTGTTGCTTGTTCTTTTGCGCCTATGTCTTCTAGCGGGAGGCGGTTTGGGTCGCCTGATGGGTCGCCGGCGGCGGGCTTTAACGAGCTTAACGGCTGGGTCGCGGCGTGGGGTCCCTCCGGCGGCGGGGTTAGAATCGCCTTGATGCCCGGCATCACTCCGCCGGACTCCACCAACACAGGAGCCAGCTACACGGTGGAGCTTAACAACGTCCAGATAGGCACTTTGACAGTCTCCGGCGGCACCGCCTCGGTGTATATCACGGAACCGATGCCGGGCTTTATGGAGGTCGTCAAGATATGGGTTGGCGGCTATCTAGTGTACGACGGCGGCCCGCTGTCGGCCACGATACCGCCAGGCACCTATCCAGTTACCGCCTCCCTCCGGGTTAGGCCGGACAAAGACGTCTTCGGCAACTCTGCAACGTTGTAGCTCAGTTGCAACGGGAACCCCGTAGCGGCAATTACAGTGAGAGTGCCATAACCAGAGGGGTGGAGTTTAAAAGCACAAGTCTACAGGCATCCCGGCTCCTCGCCGCCGCCTCCTCCGGGTGATTCCCGGTATGTCTACAGGGGCGCTTGGAGCGTGGGAGCCATATACTTCTGGTTGAACGCCCCTGGTGCCCAATCCGACGTATTCTCCATAAGAGGCCCATATTTCACATCTGCCGCGGGTAGTAACAAGGCGCCGAAGTGGGCGGCTTATTGGTTGTCGGGCGGTAGCTGGCCTAACTACGCGGTTAGTTTCACAGGTAGACTCTTTATCCCGTCTCATTGGGGTGGGTTGCGGATTGGGGCTTGGTACGACGATAGTGTCTACGTGCGTATTCCAAGCTGTAGCGTAGACACGGGATGGAGCCCCGCGGCAACCATCCCTCGGTTTTATAGTTGGTCTATTTCTTCATGTGTCGGAGATGTTTCTGTGGAGGTGTGGTATTACCAACGTACCGGCTCCTCAGTTTTGGTGTTTGTCGTGGGGCCCCCCGGAGGAAATGATGCTTATATACCAACCATAGACGGGGCGTATAGATGTGATAATTTTAACTGGGGCTCCGGTACCTGTGGCGGATCATGGGGGTTTGTTTCTGCAAATTCGGCGGTGCCTTATTTCGTTGCCGGTGGATACATTCCCGGCCCCAGCGACGGAGGAGGTGAGCCGGAACCATGAGATGTATAGACTCGCCACCGGCACTGCGGCGGCTTCGCAGGGCGGCAATCTTTGGCGGTTGAGTCAAACCTCTGCAAAACATCAGAAAAGCACGCTGTGTCTCGCATTCCGGAGGCTGAGTAGACGTATCTACTCTTCGCACTGGTTGCCTCCTCCACAGCCTACGCACATCTGCTGGGGCCCGCGAAGAAGGATAGCTGGTGCACCTAAGCGCAGTATATAGCCGCTGGTAACAACTATCTGGGAGCTACGACCTGTATAAGCGTCATTGCAATCGTGGATGTCGCGGTGGACGACACGGGCTACGCAGACGACGGCTTCTGGATCTACTGGGACCGCCTAGCGGTGCAATATGGCGCCTGTCCTCCGCCGGGCGGCTTGGGCGTAGGCGGGAAAGTACGTCTGGCAGTCCTACAACTACCTACTGATGTTGAGCTTGGTAATGGCGTTTATGCCGTTTATTACCACGCCTACCCGCGCCTTGACCTGCGTGGCTAATTTCACCGGCGTGGGGATGTATGCGGTTTTCAACTCTTCGTTGAATGTAATATTCAGCGTGTGTCTCAGCGGAAGCCGATTCAAGGCGCTTTGCGGCGGCGCGTCTGCGCCGCGTGGCTCTCTGCCGGTAGCGTGGTATGCAGAGCTTAGGCCGCTCAACGGCCTCGGCGACATCATCAGAGACCAATACGGCGCAGTGCTAGCCAGATACGGTTGCTGATACTCAACCACCCCACAATACGTAGGATTCAGCGGCGGACTGTTGAGCGTGTACTTGGTAGAGGCTGGGGGTTAGCCTGTTTTTTGTTGCAGATTTACGTAGAGGGTTAAGCGTCATTGACGGTGTGTTTCGCGTCTAGCGTAAAAAGACGCGGGGAGGTGGAACCTTTCACGTCATGCCGCCGCGGCGTCTGCATGTTCCGGCGGTATCTAAGCTTATAAAGAGGTGGTCGGCCATGGTCGTGGTTGTTGAGCTTATGGAGAGACCGCTTCCTAAGCCCTCTGGCGAGGGTTATATCGAGGCTAGGCTTCTTGAGGCTTTGGGGGAGGCTCGTCTCGCTCTCCGCTTCTTGGAGGAAGGGTTGACGCGTAACGCCGCGTGTAAGGCCTTCCAAGCCTGGAAAGCACTTTTAGCCGCCTTGTTGCGGCTTGAGCTGGGCAAGCTTAAGGCCCTGGCCAGGTCCGAAGAGGAGAGGAAGTGGCTTGAGTCTAAGGCCGTGCCGCGGGTTCCCACGTCTAGGATGGTTGTTCTTTCGCTTCTGCTTGAGAAGGCAGGGCATGAAGCTGTCGCGGCGTGGACCTCCCTAGCTCTTGACCTACACGACTACCAGTACCACGGGCCGGATCCAGACATGGCTCTTTCCAAGTTTAGAAACAGGGAGGAGGTGGCGGAGTACACCCGGCGGCTCGCCGCAGAAGTAGCTAGGCGGGTAGAGGCCCTTAGAGGGCGCGTTAAATGGACCGACGAGTTGGAAAAGGCGCTGGGGGAGGTGAGGGGGGTCTTGGCGCGTTGAAGACGCCGGGAGCGTCTCCGGCTACCGGCGTTACAACTTCGGCGCAACTGCGGCTCTCAATAGCTTCTGTCAGTGCTAAAGCTTTATTTTAAAGTCCATTTAAAAGACGTGAAGAGGATCAAAGTTGAAATCGCGCCCGGCGTCGAGACTGAGTTCGTCGATAGGGACCGCGCTCTTGCGCAGATAGCGGAGTGGGCTGAGAAAAGCACGAGGTGGCCCGTCGTCATCTTCGGCCCGGAGGGATGCGGCAAGACTGCCTTTCTCCGGCAGGCGGCTTCTGGGTTGCGGGAGCTGGGTTACGACGTCTTCTACCTCCACCCCCTAGACAGGGTCTTCTTGGCTGAGGTGGATGATCCAGACGTCAAGTCGCTTTTTGTAGATTTGGTGAGGAAGACTCTGGAGGATGAGAGGTGGGGCCGGATGGCGCTGGCGGTCTTCGACCTTACGCGGGAGATTCTGAAGAAGCGGAGGCGGAAGATCGCCATCATCGTCGACGACGTGTTCCAGGTTATAGGGCTGGACAAATCCGCCGCATACGTTAAGGGTCTGCTAAACACGATAGAGCACCCCGTATATAGGTATGAAAAAATCGTCGTGCTGGTGGCAACTAGCGAAGGCGTATCGAGAAGTGAAATCGGCCGCCATAGGTGGGCCGACATAATGCCCATGTGGAACATGCCAAGGGAGGGGTTCCAGCAACTGTACGAGAGAATACCTGGCCCCAAGCCCTCTTTCGAAGAGGTGTGGAGGCTCACCGGCGGCAATCCGGAGATGTTGGTGAGGTTGTATAAGGCTGGGTGGAATGTTGAGGAGGTGGTGCTCCGCTTAATGCAGAACAAGCAACTATCTGCGGAGTTCGTTAGGCGGTGGGGGAGGTGGCTTGAGGTGACGGTGGAGGATCCTGAGGTGCTTTGGTCCGGCGGCGCGCCGGAGGAGCTGATAAGGGAGCTGGAGGCGAAGAACCTAATCGTATACAACATGTACGACAGGAGGCCCAGCTTCTGGATAGACCAGCCGCCGCCCGAGAGGGATCCCGGGCTGGGCATAGGCAAAAACGCCGCCTGGCAGACCCCCATACACAGAGAGGCCGTGAGGAGGGCGCTTAAAGAGGGTAGTTAAGTTAGGGAGGGATGCTACTTGGGGTTGAGGCGTTGTCTTAGGGTTTCTGCGAATTCGGCGGTGCGTTGCGCGAGCTCTTTGATGTCTTCTTCGACTTGTTGTAGTGTGGAGTATTTGCTGAGGACGCCGCTTTCGTCTAGGCCGTTGTACTGGACCTCGTGTAGGTTGAGGGCGAGGGCAGTGAGGAGGACGACCACGTCGCCGTAGGTTTGCCGCAGGGCGCGGGCTACCTCCCACATCTTGCCTGTGGGCATTAGGGCGATCAGCCAGTCAGCCAGCTCCACCTCGGCGCCTTCCCTAGTCGCGACCTTCCCCCTGTATTTTCTGAGCAACTCGTCCCGGGCTAGGGCGGCCGCCGCGGCAAGCGCCGCCTTCCAGGCTTGAAACGCCTTCCCAGCCGCATTTCTGTGAAGCCCCTCCTCTAAAAAGCGCAAAGCAAGCTCTGCCTCCGCCGGGGCCGCCTGGAGCCTCGTCTCTACCCTTTTTCTTATGCCCCAAGCATCCACGCGTCTACGGCAAGGCTAAGTTAAAAATTTATCGAAATTGACACGGCATGGCGTTTATGGCGTCCGTGGAGTTCCGGCCGCTTCCTAAGCCGTCTGATGCGGCGTATGTGGAGGCTAGGCTTCTTGAGGCTTTGACTGAGGCCAAGCTCGCCGTGGAGTTCCTCGGACGGGGACTTGTGCGAAACGCCGCGGGGAAGGCCTTCCAGGCGTGGAAGGCGCTTCTAGCCGCTCTCCTCCGGCTTGAGCTTGACAAGCTGAAGGCCGTTGCAAAGACCGAGGAGGAGAGGAGGTGGCTGGAGTCCACCGCAGTCCCCAAGATCCCGACGACGCGGATGTTTTCGCTATCGCTTATGCTGGAGGGCTTGGGGCACCGCGGCTTGTCGGCCTGGACCTCCATGGCCCTAGACATCCACGACTACCAGTACCACGGCCCAGACCCAGACATGGCCCTCTCGAAGTACCGCTCCAAGAAG
>Ga0079998_115608_pt1 | contig 11190 bp, 9 predicted proteins | sample PerSpoBPS_BMetaG_FD_69201 | JGI IMG/M metagenome (GOLD analysis project Ga0079998, IMG submission 69201) | Thermal spring microbial communities from Yellowstone National Park, Wyoming, USA - Perpetual Spouter B (PS_B) MetaG (SPADES assembly)... | ecosystem: Environmental > Aquatic > Thermal... | reverse complement strand
AATTAAGGGAGCGATTAGAACCGCTGTCGCTTGGTGGCTGTTGAGGCAAAAGAATTTGGCTGCGTTGCGGCAAAAACTGCTCCAACGGTTGCCTCAGCATCAACCCTCCCGCCGTGAACTTGTGCAAGCAGGTCAATGGTTGGAGCAAAGTTTGTTTGGAAGTGACCCAAATTATGACATCCTGCGTTCCTTGCGAGTCCAAGACAGCACACCCGTTGAACCTGAACGGTTAAAAGTTTTTCTCGTCATTGTTGCTGTCAGGACAAATAAAGGCTTGCAATGGCTGCAATCGCCACGAGGTGGGGAGCGAAGAAGCCGATACACTGATGACCACCGACAAGCCGTTGCCAACTTTTGTGAATGTTTGGACGGTAGTGTTTCTGGCGTTAAATTGACAGTTGTAAGCGACACCTTTTTGAGCGATGGCGAAATTGAAAGGGGCGAGGTAAAACTTAGCGTGCCTGAAGAATTGGGTTGGGAGGAAACAAAGCGACAAGCCGTCAATAATTGGGAAACAGCCTGCAACGAACTGGCGAAAGAGGTGGCGGAGTCTGAGCGCAATTGGTGGAAGGAAGTCAAAGATGCGACTCGGGACATCGGCGCTAAAACGGTGGCAGCGAGGATGGAGCGGTTTTATGACGAGTTGTCAAATCGCATTAAGGCTGAAAGTGATGAAGCCGTTTTCCTCAACATCGGTTGGGGAGGAGGCTGGCGGACAAAGACGGTTGTGGAATTGTTCGGTGACGAGGCAGTGCAAGAAGTGGTCAGCCGTTATGGACTTGACCGAGGTTCTCACAGCCGTCCCTTCCCGAAGACGAGGAAAGTTGCGTGGCGAGGTGGTAATGATTTCGTTCCTTTGGGTTGGTTGAAACTCTCGCCCGTTGTGAGGTGAGGACGAGATGGCAGAGGTAAGGATCAACGCAAGGGACTTGGGTCAGGTTTTGCTTGGCAATTTTTGCGAGCGGTGCTTTTGGTTCACGAAGAAGTTTCCCCTCGGTCAAAATCATCCCTTCGCTTCTCCCATGCCCGGCATCGTCAGTCAAGCCGACACTTACATCAAGCGGGTTGTCAACACTCACCTGCAGCGAACTGGTTCGCTTCCGTCATGGCTAATTGATGCGTTAAAGAACTCCTTTCCGGGTTTGGACTTCTGCTCCGTCCGTTTCGTCAACATTGTTAGGTGGCAGTTTTCCCTTTTTGATGCCCGTTGCGTTCTTGCTGGGGAAGCCGATGCCATTTGGGAGTTTCCCGACGGACGATGGTTTATCGCTGATTACAAGATGGCTTCTTGGACTCAAACGCAGCAAAACCTTTTGCCTCTTTACGAAGCCCAATTGAACGCTTACGCTTATTTGGCGCAGCAGTTGCAAAAGAAAGCCGTTATTGGGTTAGCGCTCATTTACTTTGAGCCTGAACACAACATCCCTAATGCAAGCCAACTGTTGCAACGGACAGGTGGTCAGATGATGCTTGGGTTCAAATGCATCGTCGTCCCTGTGCCTTTGAAGCCGACCATTTGGGTGAGGCATCTGTGTTGGCGGGTTTTTCAAATTCTGTCCTCACCATCGCCGCCTACAGGAAAGCAAAATTGTCAAGGCTGTCAAGCCTTGGCGAGTTGGTGGGGAGGTATCAAAAACCATTTGCCTTAGGCGAAGTTCAGGCGGACCTGCCTTGAGGGAACGAGAAGGTGACAACGATGAGCAAAGGGGTGCTCGGTGTAGATGTCGGTGGGACGAAGATGACGGCGGCGTTGGCGACGATGGGCGGGCAAGTCGTGCGCCTGCGACGCCAGCAAACGCAACGGGAAGAGGGAGCGCAAGGAGGCTTTGCGGCGATTTGCGCGATGGTCGGGGAGTTGCTGAAGGAGGCTGCCCAAGAGGGTTTGCGCGTGATGCGTATCGGTATCGGGTTTGGCGGTCCTGTGGATTTTGAGCGGGGCGTCGTTTACCTTTCGCATCATGTGGCAGGTTGGGAAAATTTCCCGCTGCGAACGGAATTAGAGCGACGCTTTGGCATCCCGACAGTCGTGGACAACGATGCCAATGCAGGCACTTTGGGCGAATGGCGTTTTGGGGCAGGTCGGGGCGTTAACGATTTGCTTTATGTCAACATCGGGACGGGCATCGGGGGCGGCATCATCAGTGGCGGGCGACTCGTTCGGGGCTGGCGCAACTTGGCGGGGGAAATCGGGCACATGACGGTCAAGCCCGACGGTCCACTTTGCCCTTGCGGTCGGAAGGGTTGCTTGGAAGCGTTGGCGTCGGGGAGCGCCATCGGGCGGGAAGGCACAGAGCGCATCGGTCAACCTTTAACCAGCGAGGAAGTTTTCATGCTTGCCGAGCGGGGCAACCCCATCGCCCAACGGGTGATTGACGAAGCCGTAGATGCGTTGGCATTTGCCATCGGCGCTGCTGCCAACTTGTTCAATCCCAAGCGGGTTATTTTGGGCGGAGGTGTAGCGGAAGCGCCCGAAGCGTTGTTGCTGCAACCCTTGCGGGAGCGATTGCCCCGCTATTTGCTACCGCAGGTGGCGGAAGGTTTAGAGGTCATTTGCGCCCAACTGGGTTACGATGCGGGCATCATGGGAGCCATCGCCTTGGCGCTCCTTGAGTTTCAATCGCCTGCGCCGATGTAACTCCACGCCGTTGTGGTCAGGACGATTTTCAAATTCGCCTTGGGGACGACGGTGAGTCGGGGCGGCGCGATGGAGGGCGTCACTCGGACGAGGGAGCCGAAACCGAGGGGCAAGAGGAAGGAACCTTTCGGAGGCGGTGAAGGGGAGCGGTGGGGCGGGCCTGAGCGGAGAGCGATCAAGCGCCAAGAGTTTGCCCGAAGGGCAAGGGCGAAATTGCCTTGATGGTCGGCGAAAGTGAGGGCGAAAGGGAAGGACGGTTGGGCGCAGGTCGCCTTAGTCCGCCAAAGTGGGTCATCGCATTCCCTCACCTTCACCCCAAACCATCCATGCCCTCCAGATGACTTTTCGCCCCGCGCTTCCACACAAGCGAAGGGGAGCGGTTGCCCTTTCGGGTCTACTACCTTCCCTGAAACTGTGCCGACGGGGGGTGAAAGGGCAAGGTCGCCGATGTCCCATTGCTGGCAGCGAAGGGGCGGCAAAGGGGGAACAACCGAGGGCGCTGGCTCTTGCCAGAGGGGGAGGAGCGAGCCGTCAGGCAAGAGCAAGTCGCCTTTGGAAAAAGCATAATAGGACGGTTCTGTCTGCACGAGAAAACGCCCCTCCGAGTCGGAATGGCTGCAATAAGTCAAAGCGGCTGCAGTTGCCGTCGGGTCGTGAACGCTCAAGCAAACCGTTTCGCCCCTCAAAGGTTTTTTCGTCTGGGCGTTGAGGAGCCGTCTGATCACCTTAACGGTTCGCCAATGGAAACGGACGGTTTGGGAAGCGTCCGTCGCTACCCAAAGGAAGGGCTTAAAGGCTCGTAAGCCCCACGGCGCTTGAGGGTTCCACTCCCAACGGGCTTGACTTTTCGGGGGAAGGGGCAAAATGAATTGCCCTCTTTCATCGCTGCGGAAGGCAAAGACAAAAGCGGGAAGGGGCAAGGGCATCGGGAAGTCAGAGTTTTGAAGAAGCGCGATCCGCCCCACTAACCCAGCGGCAGCCTCCCCAAAGCAATCGCGCACAGACAAAAGCGTCGGTCGTGGCGGGGCAAGGGTAAGGGGAATTTGCCTCGCCTTGCCGATGTCCACCATCTTCCAAGCCCAACCTGCGTCGGGATGGAAAGCGAGGAGAAGGCATTCCTGCTCTTCAGAGGGAAGCGACAAGAGGTGAAGGTCGGCAATGCCGAAAGCGTTCGCTTGCCAAATGCCTATCATCTGCCATGTCCTTGCTATCGTCAGTCGGTAAACGATCACCCAACTGCGGCTGGCAGGTTGCCCCTGAGCGTCGGTGATTTGTGCCGTCAACAAAAGGGGACGGGCGTCACGAAGGGTGAGGCGAACGAAGGTGAAGGGATGAGTGGGCGCCCAAGTTCGCTGGATACTCTTTTGATGCCCCTTGACTGCCCAAAAACGCAGGTGCGTCGCCCTCCACCCGCCACCCATCCAAGCCTCTGGGGCAAGGCGCAGGCTTCCCGTAGCGTCGGTCGGCAGAACCCGTGGAGGTGCCAAGAAAGCGTCGTAGGCATCGCAAGGAACAATCCAAACGGTCGCTTTTGGGACGGAGCGGCGCTGTCGGTCCACCACCCGAAGGACAATTTCGCGGGCATTCAAGGAGCCAGCGAAACTCAGCAAGCCCATCGCCAGTAAGGCATAACGCATTTCAAACTCACCCCCTTTGCCGTCGGTTCACTTTGGCTTAAGGGCGTCGGGTTGGAAGATTCGCAGGTTACCATACTTGGTGTTGGCGTAAAGGGTGACCACTTTTACTCTGCCAGCCTCCAAATGAATTTTTTGCGCGTTCTTACCTTCCACCAACGGCATTTGGGGGCTGAGTAGGGCGAAGAAGTGGACGCCACGAGGGATTTGATAAGTGAAGTAGGGCGGGAAGGTAGCGAAGGCAGCGATGAGCCAATCTCCGTCGCTCAACGGCATCGCAACGGCTTGGCGAGGTGGCGCGACCGCCACTGCCCCAATGGCATCGTGGTGGCAGAGCAGTTGCAATCGCCTTTCCTTCCCCTCGCAGTTGACCGCTGTCGCCAAGACCGTCTTTTCGTCTGCCTTGTCTTGCGGGATGGCTATCGCCACGAAGAAGATAAGGACACGCTTTCGCATCTCCTGCCACTCCAAGGCTAACCGTTTTCGGGTTTCCTCGATCACCTCTTTGGGCAAAGAGATTTCTTCAAGCACTGCTTCCCCTTGAGCGACAATCTTGCTTGTCGGTGCCTTGACAAGTAACGGCGGTAGGGAAACGCGCCAGCAACCAGAGAAGGGTTCGGCTTCTTTGGGCGGTTTCAGCCAATATCGTTGACCGTCGGGCAAGTGCAGGGCAAAAAAGGCACTGAAGAAAGGTCTTCCCTCAAGGGGCAAACCCATTTTGATCCGAAACCGCCCTTTTTGGTCGGTGACTGTCCGATGCCAATAATTGCCAGCCGCTGAAAAAAGGACAGGAGGGTGCATCTCAAGGAGCAAAGGGCAACCTGCCAACGGTTGTTGGGTTGCTGCATCCACCAGTTTCCCTGCCACTTGCGTCTCGTTTTCGTGGAACGAGATGCTCCAATGCGTCCCTGGCGAAAGGGATAAAAGCCCATTTTGGTGGCGGTAACGGCGGGCGATGTCGGGAGGCGTTTCGGCATGCCATTCCCAAGCCCCTGCGATGTCCTTCGGCAGCGGGACGGCAAGGAAGCCATCTTTGTCAGAAGCGAAAGTGAAGGGGTCAGGCGGCAGTGGGATGGGGTGAGGGAAATGGGGCAAGGCGAGGTGAACGAGTCGCCCTTTGATGCCCTCAACGGGTTCGCCAAAGCAATTTTTGAAGCGCATCGTGACAGGTTGGGCAGGCGTGAAGGGGAGGAGCAAGTCCCCTTGCAAATCAGCGAGGGGGCAAGGGCGCCACGCCCACCCCTCCTTGGGATGCCAGACGAGCAGGAGAAAGCGCCGTTCTTCCTTCTTCGTGGAGCGAAGACGAAGTGCCCCACGAACGAAGCCCTGCCCATCCGAGAAAACTGTCATCAGCCATCCCGCCATTTCTCCTGAAACCCGCAAGGCGGCAATGCCGACCCATGCCTTTGCGACGGGATTGCCCTTTTCGTTCAGCAACCGAAACTGCAAAGGCGAAGTGACAGTCGGACGAAGTTGCAAGGTGAGGGTTGGCGGGGTCAGGAGAAATGGGCGGGCAACCGATTCCCTCTGACTTTCCGCTTCCCCTTTTTGTGCCCAAATGGCAATCGTCGCTACTTTCCAACCGCTTGCTTCCCACAAGCCGCTTAAAAGGAGCGTTGCCGTTCCGTCCTTCCCTGTTCGTTGCGTTTGCGGTGGCGAAAGGAGGACGCCCCTTGGGTCGGCGGAGGCGAAAAAGACAGCCGCATCGGCGACGGGTTGGCGCGCCTCGTCTATCACCCGAACTTGGATGACCTGGGCAATTCCCTCGTTCCCTAAAAGCCCAACCATCAAAGCCAACAGCCATCCCAATCGCATCCTGAAGCACCTCCCGAACGGGTCGCCATACTTTTTGACGATTGGCAAAAAATCGGTCGTTCCATGCTGCGAGCGTCGGAAAGGAGCGATGGCGGATGGTGGACTTGACAGAACAAACGGGGTTGCCCGTTCGCTTGGTGCCTGCCGAGGAAGGTTGGCAGTTGGAATTTGGGGACGGCGTGCGGCACGAAAAGCCGTCGGCACGACGCATCACCGACATCACCGCCGTCCTCAAAAATCCCGCTGCCGACACACCCAAGACGCTTTACTGGATGTATCGCGATGTGCGGTTGCCAGAGCATGAGGCGCAAATTTTCGCCAGCGGGTTGCGTTACGACTTGACGGTTTTCAACCCTGGCGTTTTGTGTGTTGGTGGCAAGGCGCAAGAAGGCGACGAATGGAACAAAGCGGCGGGGCACTATCACCCTTACACGACGACGGGCAAAACCTTCTCCGAAGTCTATGAGGTGCTGCATGGGCGGGGCTTGTTTTTGTTGCAGTTCGTGGACGACATCTTCGCTATCCCGCCAAAGGTGACGCGGTTCGTCATCGTGGAAGTGCAAGCGGGCGATGTTGTCGTCATCCCGCCCAATTGCGCTCATCCGACGATCGTGTTGGGCGATGAGCCGTTGGTGACGGCTAACTGGGTCGCCCGCGCCTTTGACTCGCAATACACGCCCATCAAGTTGATGCGGGGCGTCGCCTACTACATCGTCAGACGGGGCGATAGTTACGCTTGGGAACGAAACCCTACCTACCTAAAAGCGCCTGAGCCAGAGCGGGTGACCGCCAGCGAGTTAGACCGATGGGGTGTGCCGACAGACGAACCGAGTTACCGCGCCTTTCTGCACCATCCTGACGCTTTCCGTTTCCTTGTGTGCCCAACTTGATTGGTCATCGCCATTCTTTCACACGACGGCGAAATCGGGCTCTTCGCCCCGCAACACTTTCAAGACTTGCTCGGCGACGACCAACGCCATGTGCTCCAAAGTTTCGGGCGTGTGGGCGGCGACATGGGGCGTGCCGAGGAAGTTGGGATGGCGGAAAATCGGATGGCTTACATCGGGCGGCTCGTCAGGAAAGACATCCAACGCCACGCCCGCCAACCGACCCAATTGCAGCGCTTCGTAAAGGGCATCCAAGTCGCACACTTCGCCCCGCGCCGTGTTGACGAGGAACGAACCCGCCTTTATCAACGCCAACCGCTCTCGGTTGATCAGGTGGCGTGTTTCGTTTGTCAAGGGCACATGGAGCGTGACGAAATCGCTTTCTCTCAGCAAGTCGTCCAAGTTCACCCTTTCCGCCCCAAAGGAAGCCACTGTTTCCGCCGACACCAATGGGTCAAAGACGAGCAACCGCATCCCGAAGGCTTGGGCGCGGCGGGCGACGGCGCGACCGACATGCCCGAAACCAATGATGCCCAGTGTCTTGCCCTGCAGTTGCACACTCCGCTCCGTCCAGCGCAAATGGTAATCGCCCCGCACCAACGCGTCGTGCCAAAACCGCAATCGTTTCGCTAATGCCAACAGCAAAGCGAGGGTGTGTTCGGCGACGGCATCGGCGTTGGCGCCGGGCGTGTAGACGACACGGATGCGACGACGCCGTGCCGCCTCTAAATCCACATTGTCCACACCGACGCCGAAACGACCGATGACCTTTAGGTGCTGGGCATTGACGAGCAAATCTTCATCCACGAAGGGCATGTTGCGCAGGATAAAAGCATCGGCATCCCGCAGGGCGTCGGCGACGGCGTTGCGGTCAATGGGGACGACTTGCACGCTCGCTTCCGCTTGCAACCGCTTGAGCGCCGTCTCAGGAAAGACGCCACACAACACGATGCGAGGCGGCATCTCTCCATGCCCCCAATGGTTCAAAATTTGCCGGGACGCCTAAGCGTCCCGGCTTTTCCCGTTCACGCCCCGACAACTTCTTTGAGGGCGGCTAAGGCAGCGTCGTAATCGGGTTCAGTTGTCACTTCGGGGACGATTTGCTTGTATCGGATGATGCCGTCCTTGTCCACAATCCAGACGGAGCGAGCCAGCAGTTTCAGTTCCTTGATGAGGACGCCGTATTTGAGCCCGAAGTCGCGGTCTTGGTAGTCGCTGAGGACTTTGATGCGGTCAATGCCGTTGGCGCCGCACCAACGCCTCTGGGCGAACGGCAAATCCACGCTGATGTTGGTGACAACGACATCGCCCGAAAGGTTTGCCGCCAGTTCGTTGAACCGACGCCCTTGTGCGTCGCAAACGGGCGTGTCCAGTGACGGCGTGACGCTAATGAGCAGCACCTTACCCGCAAAATCCTTCAGCGTCACGGGGTTCAAGTCCAAATCCACGACGCGGAAATCGGGCGCTTTCTCGCCCACCTGCAAATCGGGACCGAGCAGCGTCAGCGGGTTGCCCCGAAAGGTCACGACACCTGAACGCTCTTGCACCATTACAACCGCCTCCTTGTGGGGAATTTTTCGGGATGACAAGCCGCCACAATTATAGCGAACGGACGACAGCGAAAACGACAGCGAAAGACGAACCAAAAATGTTGGAGCGCCTCTTAGGCGCGATGGGGAAGGCGACGGCTTAAACGCCGCGACCAATTCACCGAGGTGGCTGCGATGACAACGGTGACGAAAAAGTTGCCCCGCCAATGGGTTGGGTTGGCGCTGGCAAGTTCGCTCTTTCTGCTCGCCTTACTGTTGCCCCTTCCCTTGACAGCGCCGCAGCGACGGCTCGTCGCCGTGCTGGTGTTGACTTTCACCCTTTGGGTTACCGAGGCGTTGCCTTTGCCTGTCACGGCGTTGCTGGGCGTGACGCTGTGCGTCCTTTTGGGCATCGTCCCCGCTGAGCAAGCCTTCGCCAGTTTTGGCAACCCCATCCTGTTTCTCTTTCTTGGCGCTTTTATGCTGGCGGAAGCCATCCGCGTTCACGGCTTGGATCGCCGATGGGCGGAGTGGCTTTTGGCTCGCCCGACTTTCTCCCGCTCGCCCTTTCGCTTGCTCACAGGTTTCGGCGTCGCCACTTGGGCGATGTCGGCGTGGATGAGCAACACGGCGACGACGGCGACGATTTACCCGCTAGCGTGGCAGGCGTTTCAAGAGTTGCGTCCCCGCTTGTCCAACGCTTCCGCCTTCGGGACGGCGCTGATGCTCACCTGCGCTTACGCATCGTCCATCGGTGGCATCCTAACGCCTGTCGGCACCCCGCCCAACTTGATTGGCTTGGGCTTTTTGCAAAAGTTAGCGGGGGTTTCCATCGGGTTTGTGCAGTGGATGCTCATCGCCATGCCGATTGGGTTGGCGATGTTGGTGGCGCATTTGCTTTGGGCGCGTTGGCTCTTCGGCGTGCGAGGCGGTCAACCCTTGACGATAGCGCCCGAACGGTTGAAGATGCCCCTGACCGTCGGCGAACGCAACACGGCATTTGCTTTTGGGTTGACGGTCGCCCTTTGGATGCTGACGGGGTTGCTGGCGTTGTTGCTGGGCGCCGATGCACCTTTTGTCAAGGCATGGGAGCGCCATTGCCCCGAAGCCATTCCCGCCATGCTTGGGGCGATGCTGCTCTTTTTGCTCCCCGACCATCGGCAAGAACGGCAAACCATCACTTGGAAGGAAGCCGTTCGCATTGACTGGGGCATTTTGCTGCTCTTTGGGGGCGGAATGGCGTTGGGCGATGCGATGTTTCGGACGGGCTTGGCGGAACGCATCGGCGCTGCCATCCATCAACTTCCCTTCGCCGACTCCCTTTGGGGTTTGACGGCGTGGAGCGTCGCCATCGCCGTCCTGCTCACTGAACTCGTCAGCAATGTGGCGGCGACGAACATGTTGGTGCCGATGGTCATCGCCGCCGCAAAGGAAGCCAACCTTTCACCCGTCGCACCTGTTTTAGGAGCGACCCTCGGTTGCACCCTTGCCTTCGCCTTGCCCATCGGGACGGGTCCCAACGCCATCGTTTACGCTTCGGGCTTAGTGCCCTTTCGGCAAATGCTGCGGATGGGGGTGCTCTTGGACATCACCAGCATCGTGGTCATCTGGCTGCTGTTGCGCTTGCTTTGCCCGTTGCTGGGCTTGGCGTAACTTTCACGGTGTCACGAAACGGACGGGCAACAAGCGAACAGGTCCGAGCAAACCCGATGGACGGGGTTGCCAATCGGAAGCATCAAAGGGTTGGTAGTGGCGATTGACGAAGTTGATGTCGTAGAAGACCTTCCAAGCCACGCCCTGTCGGTCCATGTCGGCGATGCGGTTCGCCGCTAAGTTGGTCACTTCCACGACGAGGGTGTTGACACCTTGCCGCAAAAATTTGCCGACAAAAGTGCGGAAGGGTGGCGACCAAACCGTGCCGACAAATTCGCCGTTCAGCCAAAGGCGGGCGCTCTCGCACACTTGCCCTAAATCCAAAAGCCATTCATCGGCGGGCATCGTCGGCGCCATGAAGGTGACGGTGTAGCGGGCAGTGCCGTGAAAGCGTTTCGCCTCCGCATCGTCCAACTCCGTCCACGAAATCAACCGTTCCGTCTCAAAAGGTTTGGGCAAATTCGGTCCGCCTTCCACGAACGCCACCCGCCATTTGCCCACGATAAGCACGCCATCGCCTATGAGTTGCCAGTAACGCCACGCTGCATCGCTGACCGAGTTTTGACTTGCGAAAAGTAGCAGCGATTGACCCGCATCCAGTTGCAAATAAACTTCCGTTTGCTCATCCCGTCGGCGCACTGCCGCAAGCCCTGACCGACCGTCCATCGGGTCACGCAATTGAACGCTTTCGGCAGGAACAGCAAGCGGCACCCAACCGTTGACGGGTTGACCGCTGAAGTTGACGATGAAGTAAAGCCAACCGCCTTGAAGTCGGCGACGGATGAACCGCAATCCCAAATCGCTCATCGCTTCGCGGGCGATGCCTGCGTAACGCAACAAAGTTTCGGCGTCATCGGCGCGCAAAATCATCCCTTGACCGATGCGGGCTTTCTGAACGGGCATGTCGCCGTCACCGACGAACGAAATTTGCGCCAGTAAGTCGGTCAAAGTTTTGCGCCGTTCCCTGAGCCGTCCCAACCCTGGCACATCTTCGGGCAACTTCCCGACCACCAAGACCGTCGCTCCCGACCAGACCA
>Ga0079998_127353_pt1 | contig 11237 bp, 10 predicted proteins | sample PerSpoBPS_BMetaG_FD_69201 | JGI IMG/M metagenome (GOLD analysis project Ga0079998, IMG submission 69201) | Thermal spring microbial communities from Yellowstone National Park, Wyoming, USA - Perpetual Spouter B (PS_B) MetaG (SPADES assembly)... | ecosystem: Environmental > Aquatic > Thermal... | reverse complement strand
GCTCCTCAGCCTCCGCTCTCAACATGTTGGCTATAATATATACTGGCGATGCGTCTCCCCCGAGGTCGATAGAGATCGTGGGATCTAGCCAGCAACCGATGGTAGGAGGACCAGGTGGGGGAGAGGTGAAGACAAGCCCTCTCTATAATGCTATATCCAATATCCTGGCAATGGGGTCTATAGTTGCTGCTCTCATAACACTCATAATAGCTCTTCTATCGATACGAAGGCGAGGATCCCAAGGGACGGCTTCTAAAGAGCTTAGCTAGCACCCTTCCCATGACCTGAGAAGAGTATGTAGAAGAGGGCAACCGAGGATGATCCTATTAATCCTGAGAGGTATAGAGGAGCTTCTAGGGAGACGCTCGACATGAGATACCCAGTAATAGCTGGTGTGAAGGAGCCTGAAAGATTCATTGAAAGGGCTATTACAGTTGATGCAGAGGCCCTCTCCGAGGGATCTACGAGCCCTATTAAGAAGGATCTCAGGATAGGGTTGGGGAGGCTTAGAAGCACAATGATGGTAGCGTATAGAGCTCCAGCCACTGCGAAGCTATTTGTGAGGGCTATTGGGAGGAGCAGTGAGAAGCCTATTGCCTGGAGCATTACTATTGATCCTACAGATCCTAGTTTCTTAGCAATAGCCGGAGAGGCCAGGAAGGCGAACATAAGCACTGTCTGTGCAATAGCATATATATATGAAATTAGGCCTTCAGGAGCACCATATCTACTCTTTAACCATAGCGAGAAAATAGACCGGCCTATGAGCCCAACAGCTAGCGAGAAGAGAACTCCATATATTACTCCCTTAACAATCACGATCCTCGACTTTATCGGCAGTACTAGAGAGGGTCTACCTCCCCCCTTTCCCAGATCTCCCCGAGAATCACCCCTTATAAAGAGTATCATGAGGGAGGAGGCTGCCAAGGAGATGCCCATAGCAACTATAACCGGGAAATATTGGTACCATGTGGGATAGCCAAGGGATCTTAGATAGGAAGGACTACCCCCTAGAAGAGAGCCCAGAATACCAGCTAGCGAGTATACCGAGGCTGATACGCTGAAAAGCAGGTTCCTCTTATCAGGTGTTGGGGCCACATCTGCAAGGATAGCAGCTATAGATCCCCCATATAGTGCAGAACCAACACCGCCCACAAATGCTAGGAGGAATAGGTAGTATATATTCACTGGGTATAGATATCCGAAGAGCGACAGGCTTCCGAGAAGAAGCCCCATAGATGCAATCCTCCTCCTGCCATAGCTGTCTGCAAGTATTCCCCCTGGAAGCAGAAGCGATATAGCTGTTATCGATGTTATCGCTAGCACTAGGCCTATCTCGCTAGAGCTATATCCCATGCTATTGAGATATATAGCTAATGCAACATCCTGCGCAGAGACAGCTACAGAGACTAGCGCCTGGGCTATCACGGCTTTTCTAGCATCTGGATCAAGCCTAAAATAGCTCTTAAGACTATCGAGAAATCCTGCTAGGGCATTCCTGGAGATCTTCTTGCTCAGAAGCCCTTAGCATATATACCTTAAGTAACTTATATTTATTTATTAAGGATCCTTTATCATGTACTATAATATTAAGGAAAATATATAGTAGTACAACAACTATACATAGTATAATATTAAGAATCTTTCTAAGAAAGAGCAAAAAGAATATAGCCTATCCCGAAACAGTTTGCCTGAATACCTCAGGGACTGGCATCTCATAGATATCTAAGCATGCCATCTTCACTAATAGCTATAAAGATGCAATGCTAATGAATTCTATTAACCATATGTGTGCATACATAAATATTATTCGTTATCACCATTGCCTACGTAAATAGTACAGCATATATTATGACCCCTCCCCACTCTAAAGGGGCAAGGCTTGCCCTGTTGTCATGGGTGCTATATACGCTGCTCATCAAGGCTTTGATAGTGGGGTGAAGATCTTCATTCTAGAGGAGCACTCAACTCTAGAGTATAGAGACTTCGCCTCGGAATCTACAGCTCTGCAGTTAATAGTCACAGGTCATACTTACGCAGCTGTCGCCATCTGGGCTGTGGTTATCATGTTCATAAGAATGAGATGGGCTGGAATGGAGGAGTGGAGGCCCGGGATCTATCAAATATGCCTGATCCTCACTCTCATAGGATCTATAATCACCTTTATAGGATCTGCCTCAGTTCCCTTGATCAGGCCTATAGCGCGTCAGATAATATTTAGGGGATAGATCCTCTCCACATAGTTCTCTTCTTCTGGCTAAGGCTACTCAACATATTGAGGAGGGGAGGGTGGAGAGATCCTGTGAAACTAGGCCTCTTCCTAGTCCCTATATGAATGGTCATCTTTGTTACATTAACAGGGCCTATAGTGTCCTCACAGCTAAGAGCTGTGGTGAGAGTAGCGTGGCCCATCAGAGATGAGATAGGATATAACGTGGCTCATTGGCACATGTTGTCATTCATAGTCGCTATAGCCATGTTCCTCCTCTATGTAGATGGCTTCAAAGGATTTTTAGCAAGGACCCTGCCAAGTCTATTAATAATAGTAGGAGGCACACTAGCTCTAGCGGGCAGCTTTATCTACGAACCCAGCCCGGTATTTGCAGGGGTCAAAGCCGGTATTTCCATAGAATTAGCTACCTCGATATCTAGTAGCTTAAAGCAGGCGTCCTTACCCATTATCGAGGCCGGCCTCTCTGTATCATTCGTTTCATACACGATTTTCGCTATATATCTTATATACCGCTTTTTAAGACGATAACGCTTTTATTAATAACCCTCCTAAATTATACGCTATGATCCTCTTTGAAGATCCCGCCCAGGATCTTGAGCATAGGAATAGGTGTCTCGATATTACCTGATAGTGTATATTGTACTATTCAACTATTATTCTAAACGGGGTGCGCGTCCACAAACTTCTTAACGCGATATGGCCTATCTTGAAGCGGGGATGGGGGATAAATATTGGAATGTTTCTAAAAACCGGGATATAGCTATGGGGTTTTATAATTAGGATAGCAGTGTATTACAATGGGTGTCAGTGAGGTGAGTAAGATCCTTGAGGCGCTCGCTAGAAAGCCTTTCGCGGTGATAGGGCATAGAGGGGCTGCGGGGCTTGCTCCTGAGAATACCCTTGCCGCGTTCTCGAGGGCTATTGATCTGGGCTCGGATCTTGTTGAGGTTGATGTGCAGGTCACGTCTGACGGGGTTGCTATAGCTATGCACGATGAGGATCTCAAGAGGGTCGCTGGACTGGATATTAATGTGAGGAGTAGCACCTATGAAAGGCTATCCAGTATCAGGATCCGCGGTGAGGCGATACCGAGGCTCGAGGATGTTCTGAGGCTATGTGTAGACAAGGTCGGGATTCTGGTGGAGATCAAAGTGCCTGGTGATGAGATGCATGTTATAGATGTGATCAGAGCCCTGGGAGCCGAGAAATGGGTGGCCATAATAAGCTTCTATGAGGAGCCTCTCAAGCGGGTGAAGAAAACTTCTCCAACAATACCTGTTGGGATCGTTTATATGCAACCTCCAGGGAAGATGCTAGATGCTAAGAGAGAAGGGTACGAGATGGTTCTACCTAGGTATGGCCTAGCAACGACCAAGTCTATAGGGCTGGCCCACAAACTAGGGATCAAAGTAGTAGCATGGACAGTCAACGAAGAGAAATGGGTTAGGGAGCTGGCCTCAAGAGGGATCGACGGGATAGCTAGCGACTATCCAGACATGGTTATAAGGGTTAGGAACACCATCTCAAGGACATGAGAATCTAGAAATGTCTGTAGACATTATATAGAGCATCAAAATATAGTGTATATAGCAATATAAAAACCAGTGTTAAGCTATCTATAATCCTGAAGAACTCCGAGGCAACAGTATTCCACATATGTGGAGGAGCATCGATAGATAAAGCACTTCTACAAATCCCAGGATGGCTATTAGTTAAGATATATATTCACCTAGACCACCTCAAACCATTGCCGTCTAGATGCCCCTATATATACCCATAGAGGATTTCGAGATATATTAGCTTTGTACATTACACTAGGAATATGCCTCGCCCCTTTAGATTGGAGTATTTTTATAAGCTCCTATATGACTATGGGTGAAAGTGTTTTGATGGGCTGAGAGTCGATATCCCGATTTAGCAATATGTTGGTGTACTTCGATATTCTTAAAAGGGAGACCCTGAACCGTACCCCCAGCCCAATGATCATTGAGGTAGAGCCAATAACCCTCACCAGAAGGGTAGCATCCAAGACTCCAGCATAGATAAGATAATCTATTATAGATTGAGAGGGAACTATATGGCCTCCTAATAGTTATAGTTAAGACTGACCACGCCGCGAAACACGTAAGGCGGATCATCTCGAGCAAGCTATAGAATTTGATTATTTGATAGTGATCCAAATCCTGCCCTAGCGATGTTTATGACCCGCTTTTATGTGTATAGGTATAGTAGATCTATGGGATCGATGTTGTTCTGAGAGCCTTTTATGGAAAAAGATCTGCCATCATAGATAGCTAGGCAACATATTTAGCAGGAGCATAGACCCTTAACTTGAGAAGTTGTTACGATAGATCTTTACTAATTATATATTGTATGTTCCTATTTATCGAGTTTCTTATAACATCTATGAGGGCCTTTGTAATTTCTACCACGTCTCTTCTCGATAGACTCTCAGCTATTTTTTTCTTTTCATCATCTATGAAACCGCCTATCTGATCTTCTATGCTTGACACGATCTTCATTATTACATCATAGGATTCCCCTCTATATACTGAGTCTTGCAGATCTGTTAGAGATGCAAAGATCCTGTAGACTGTATCTATGCTCTTCTGAGGGACTTCCGGGCACTTAGGCGCTCTGGATATAGCGTCAAGCGTGAGTGTCTTTAGCTCTTCTATAAAGATGCTGTGGATCTTTTCTAGGGGGTTACTCCCGGGGTCCGAGATCAGTTGTAGTCCGAACCTCTCTGCCAGTTCCAATATCTTCTCTCTAGGGTTCTTGTTGATCTCTTCGATATATTTAGTTATCTCGCCTCTCTTCTCAATAGCTCTAGAGATTTCCTCCACATGTCTTGAGAGACACTCCAAACCCTTTCTGGATATATATTGCTTTATATAGCTGAGCAGCTGATCTGCACTACTTCTATTAAAGTAGATCGTTACACCCTCACTCAGTATCACGCCCTTTTCAGCATATCTATATAAATCTATGGGACTTAACGTTACCCTAGCTATCCTGACACTTTTCTTGAAGATCAGCCCGCTTCGGCAGTAGATCTCGATAGCCATGCTCTCAGTATCTAACCTTGCTGAGCACTCAGTATATTTCTTCCTATCCTTGTCTACCTTCTCAACACCTATATCCACAGTACTCATGAAACCACCTCATCGATCCTCAGATCTGGATTAACTATCTCCAGGGATCTGTGCCCCTGGACAATATGATCTGGAGCCTCTATTTCCGGGAATCCCAGCAAAGCTACTAGATCGTATAGCCCAAGCCTCAAGCCATACTCCACATATACGCCCTCATGGGATAATAGCTCCTGGAAGCTTCCTAGATACTTGGTGTATGAGGCCAGCATATCTTCATAGAGTGTTTTGGGTGCCCTGAATATTGTTAGGATAGAAGATGCCCTATAGATAGAGGAGGGATCCTCAAAGCCCCAAGACACGCATTTCTCTAGAACCCTGAAGCTATTATATATATCACCATATACAGCGGTGCTAGCCCCTATGAGGGCAGCGACCACATATCTTCTAACACCTATCCTCCTATTAATGCTAATGAAACCCATGACCCTTTCGAGGCTCTGGAGTATTATCTCTACTATCCTCGCCTCAAGCCCTCTCTGCTTCAACACCCTTTCTCCTGTAAAGCCGTAGAGATTCGAGAATCGATCTCTATCTATGAGGATCACACCCCCAGCCCTCCTCCTAGCAATCTCATACGAAGCATAGGAAGAGCTCTTTTCAAAAACACTCGACCCTTTCCCAGGCATTATGAGCACCACTACACTATCCTCCCTCCCAACAGGGGAGTGACTAAGCACGAGGGGGGAGTAGGGTTTTGAGGCATCTACTACATAGATCTTATGCCTCGACATCTCTATTAGCAGGAGCCTGAGCTTGCTTCTCAGAATATCTCCATATTTCCTTATATAGTCCAGCCATAATCCTCCCTCTATATTCGGCACAATAGTAGCACTTGCCGAGGTTACCCACTTATCCCCGAGAGCTATTCTATGTAGATAGCACCTGGGCACATTTATATTCTCTATATCACCTACCACCACTACCGAGCACTCCTCAAGAACCGGAGAGGGTCTCGGGATATTCAGTATCTTCTGAAGTAGATCCTCAGCCACTATGATCACCCCCTCCTTGACCCTTAACCTCAATGACCCCTAGATACTCAATATACTCAGTCCTCTTACTGGTCTCGGAATATATTCTGGCATAGAAGCTGGATGCATGGAGGGAGAATGGGAGCTCCGTTATGGAGATTCTGCTGGCTATGGATAGCTTCTCCTCTATGATAGACTTGGCGATGGGATAGGCTACTAGAAGCACTATCTTCTCCTCATCCTGCCTCATATTAGATCTATGTATCGATAGTAAGGAGGTGAGGCTCTTTAGAATCTCTTGCGCAGATAATATGCTTCCATCAAACTCCTGAACCTTTTTCGAGAGCTCCTCAAGATCTTTTATCTCTTGGAGAACACCGAACTTTATAACCCTGCTAGCCTCTGGAGCAAGATCCCTAGCCAGATCCCCTATATACTCTAAGTCGAGCTTGATCCTCTCTATAGCTTTATAAGATAGATCCATTGTCTCTCTTAAAAGCCTCTCTGCATCCGGAGCCCTTACGGGCGGGGAAGAGGTTAGCGATGAGAACTCCTCCGAGAGTTTATTGAACATAGTGCCCAGCTCTTGATCAGAGTAACTAGATATCTCTGCTAGATATTTAGCAATCACTCTGAGACCTTCCTTAACCTTCTCCCAATAAATTTCTGTAAGCCTGATCCAGAGTTCTATAACCATGTTAAGGGCTTCAGATCTCTCGCCCAGATCATAGAGCGATAGAGGACTGGTAGATGGTTTGAGAAGGCTTTCCTGAGGCATCATCCTAGCTATCGAATCTAGAGAGGCTAGATAGGATCCGTATGACGCTTCAAGAGCCCCTCTAAGGATAGAAATATATCCTTTATACACCTCCAATATCTTCTCGAGACTGCTATCAACAGAGACATCTTCGGGCTCTGGAAACGGGGACCCAAAGCCCAGAGAGCTCAACTGATTATTACCCCTATTAGCTAGAGCCCTCAGAACCCCCAGCTTGTTAATAGCCTTATTCTTTAGAGAACCTCTCACCTTCTGAACCTCGTCATAGTATGTAGAAGCCCTATCCTCAAGGCTCTTCAATACATTGAGCCCCGCATAATTCAACCTAGATCTTGTATCGTTTAGAAAAGCCTTCGCCTCCTCTATCTTACCCTCCTCATTCTTGACATCAATATCCGAGATCGTTGACGAGACAGAGACTATATCCTTGGATACTTCATTTACGAGGAGACTCAGATCATCTAGCCTCTTAGCCAGTCTCTGCCTAGCTATAGCAGTGGCCTCCACGCTTTTAATCAAGTATTCTCTCGAGGCGAAAACCCCTCCTATCAAGCCAGACACGAGGACCATGGAGAACGGGTTAAGAGGCTGATCAGCCAAGCTTGTTTTTAGCCTCAGAGGCGGGGCAACCCCTATAAAGAGTATGAGGAAAACCATCGATCCTAGAACAAGTGTGATTGCGGGGGATATGACATCTATGACATCTGTCTTCTCCTCTAGAGCGGGGATCCTCTTTATCAACTTAGGAATATAATAACTAGTGGTACTAGCGATAGCTATAACCACGGCAAATGCTATGAGGGCAATGGCCAGCTTAGATATCATGGCTGTGTGGATCACTAACAATCCGAAAAGCTGCGATAATGCCGAGGCACTGATCTCAGAACCGCCTGTAGGAGCTGGAGAAGCGCTTGACGAGCTGATGTTGCTATAAATACTATATATTCTATTATATTGACTCAGCAGAATGCCTATGGGATCAGATGCTGGTAGCGGACCAATATCCCTTATATAGGACGCAGTATTGCTCATATATGTAAATATATTGGGCATATAGCTAACCACGAAGTTTAAGATTCTCTGAGCATCTCCAGTCCTCATTGCGTTCAGAAACTCTCTATCTTGAGAAAGTGCTATAGAATTTTCCACGAAGAGGAATGGAAGGAAAACAGCTATTACACATATCACTAGCAGTGATATCCTCACATCCCTTATAAGAATTATGGGGAGGAGCATGATGGGAATGGCTATGTAGTAATACGGGGTCAGGGTTATGGAGAGAGCCAGAGCCGATATAACGAAGATCAGGGGCTCTCTTCTAGCCACTCCCAGAGAGAATATTATGAAGCCCCCTACAATGGCTAGAACACTGAGAGAGAGCACCATGTATCCCGACGCTATCCTAGGGTCGAGCAGTGTTAGAAACCCTATGTTTAGTAGATGCCAGAGTATCGATGCAACTACTATAAGCCAGGATATGATAGAAGCTATACTCGCCCTACCAAAAAAGGTTAGAACACCTATCCCCATCGCTACAAGAGCTACTAAGAAGATAGATGACTCTCGATCAGCTGGAGAATTACCCGGAAGGAAAGGAATCATTCTCATAAATATGAACATAGCCAAAGAGATCACTACAGCGATAGTTATCCTATCAACTAGGAGCCTTACACCCGTATTTCCATGAATAGTTTCCTTCATCTCCGTAGAAGCCATAGAAGATCACCTCCTCTCTGTATCTTCATCCTCAACCCCTCTATGGAGGTCAGCCCTTTTCCCAACCCGATTAGATCTGAAGCTTTTCTCGATGTCCCATCTTTTCCTATAATGAGTGAGGCCCTTCTAATCATCATAGTACCTAGAGCTCTGTTATCTTCGAGACTCCATAGGGTCATTAACTACCGCCCCCGGGTTTCACCTATATATGCCTATAGAGGTTTATAAATAATCATTATATTCCTAAACCAGGTATAATGCCATAATCTATTTATCTATTAATAGATCTACCTGAGGTATGTTTAGATAGATATGTCCCCACAATCAATCTTATCCTGCTTAGTCTTCGCCTCAGAAGGCTGGGTGCCCCGGCTCGATGGATCTAAGTGATAGATCATTATTGATAAAAAGCAATAAGGTCTGGGTTTAAAACTCTAATAGATCCAAAAGTAGTTACAAAGCGAATATAGCTTCGAGATCAAGGATCCTTGCAGAACACTTAATATATGGCTAAAGATCGGCACAGTCGCTCCTTACCCCCACTCAGAGGCTTCCTTATCGGGTATTGATAGGGACTGGTGGGCCAGTCTCAAGCCTAGATCCTTAGCCGGATTTATAGCACATCCCATGGACCCTCCTAGTCTCAGTACTCCGACTAGGAAGCCAACTAGCAGTGGGTATAGGTACTGCGGCATTCTGCCTGCTTAGCTGTTATCGCTAGAACCCTGGCATGAGCACTAGAGTGCCTATCACCTCTGTGGCGAAGTTCTTTGGGACGCTCCTCATTAGGGAATCGTGGGGAGACCCCTAGCTTCACGGCTTTATCCTGGGTCTTCCTAAAGTGATCCATTAGGCTATATAAACCGCCATAGCACCTATGAAGGTGCCCAGACTTTGTGAAACTATATATGCTGAGACCATTGATCAGGGGAAAGGCCTATCGTAATGTGGCGATAGCGACAGCTAGGTTTATATGTCCACAGCTAAACCATAAGCTTGCATAGATCCCTAATAATAATAATAACTCCCATGGCCCACCCTATGTTGATGACCATCCATTCTGCTGTGGCGCCTCCTAATATATTGCCCTTGGTTCGTGTTAGGAGGGCATTGACAACCACGCCATTACATCGTTTCTAGGATCTCGCCTAAACATTGTGTGAGTTCAGTCATTAAAAATCTCAATATGATACCCGAGACCCTAGCATAGAAACCCCGCTCCTTTAGGGCGGGGAGAAGATCATATGTTATATATAGGTGTTATATATAGGGTTAGCGAGAGGGCAGCAGGATCGAGCTTTGAAACAGATCTAGAGATGTCTATAGACCCCTACAGGGATAGTGGTAGGATTAGATAGAGAGCCTATATATCTTGGCAGGATGCTCGAGATTCTAGTTAGGTATTGAAGAGATAGCTAAGAGAATAGCCAGCCTAGCACTAGAATGTGTAGAGAGATGTGAGAGCATATAGCAGGGTTTTCCGGGAGAGGAATTTAATCTATCATGAGAAAACCCTCTTCAGGACCTAGCTTTATAAGGGCCTTTCTACCAGAGTAATTCCTCAACTCAGCAATATCCCGGCCAACTATCTCGCCAAGAGGAATGTTGCTTATCACACACCCACTAATAACTATCTGATCAGCCTTAGTAACCACCATAGCAGAAGGAGCGTTACCTTCTTTCCATGCAGAGTATAATATATACGGACCAACAGTAGAGCCTCTAGACCCCCTGAAAACCAGAATCCTACCCCTAACCTCCACACCCTCATACCCCCTTTTCCTAAGCACCCCTCTCTTAGGATCCATATCCCCTAAAAACGATATGTAATCATCCACAACAACTAGAGAAGCCTCTACATAACCTTCCACAATACTTCTAAGCCTAATCACGTTACTCCCTCTACCTATCATCTCACCCTCCCTCATAACCTCACCCTTTCAATTCTACTTTTAATTCTATAGCAGATCATTCAAGGGCTTCGCCTTCTTTGCCAGGCCTTTTTACATTATTATGGTTTTCTAGTATTTAAGTGTTGATCTTCGTAGCGGTCCTTTTGGTTTATGGGCGATATGCTTATATACTCAAAGTTTTTTGATCAGCTCTATCCCGTGATCTTTTTTAAATGAAATCTCAAGATCTTTCTCACACAAAGTAGATGATTTACTATATAGTTATGAAGCAATTATGAGTGGAAGCATATGTCCTTTTCCTAAGATTAATATCAAAGACCTTAGAATAGAAATCCTCTCATAAGGGCTGGGAAATGGTCATGTTGTTATTGATTGCTTAGGCATTTCGCTTAATAATTTCTTTAGGGCACCTGCAAGATCTTTTATGATACTAGATAGCCCTATATCCATTACACTTTGTAGACCCCGGCA
>Ga0079998_113854_pt1 | contig 11253 bp, 5 predicted proteins | sample PerSpoBPS_BMetaG_FD_69201 | JGI IMG/M metagenome (GOLD analysis project Ga0079998, IMG submission 69201) | Thermal spring microbial communities from Yellowstone National Park, Wyoming, USA - Perpetual Spouter B (PS_B) MetaG (SPADES assembly)... | ecosystem: Environmental > Aquatic > Thermal... | reverse complement strand
GACAAGGCCAAGAAGGCTAGGGCGGAGAGGCGGGTAGCTGTGGAGGAGTTGGTGGCGGAGGCTCTCCGCCGACTGTTCCTAAAACCCGGCGCCGACCGCCACAGCCGCTTCGTCGAGCTTCTGGGAAGTGGCAAACTAGCGCTGATGTCTGAGAAGACCGAGTCGGCTTACATGTTTAGGCTCTTCAGGCTTGAGGAGGGCGGCGGGCTTAAGGAGCTGGACATAAGGCTGAGCACTAAGAAGGTGGGGGAGGGAGAGAGGACGAGCATAGTCTACTTCTTGGAGTTCGAGGATGTGGAGAGGTGGCGGGAGCTCTTCAAGCAAGAGCTTGAGGTAGCGATGAAGGTAGCTGAGGAGGTCAAGGAGCGACTACCCGTGGGGGACCGCTTCCCCTACATGCTGAGCTGGGTTAACTCAGACGTGGCGATAAGTGAAGGCCAGTTGGAAATGGGCACCTCCCACCTGTGGCAATTGGCTGAGACTCAGGCCCTCTTCGACTGGTCCTACGTCACAGTGATCGGCGTGAGCTTAACTCTTGAGGGGCCGAAGCCGCAGTTCCACGCCCGCGCCTCTCTAGAGAAGCTAGACGAGGCGATTGAGAGCAGTGCGAAGAACGGGTGGCTTAAGATGCTGGGCGTCAAGGCGGGGCTGGAGGACCTCATGTACGTGAATAGCTGGGACGACCTCAAGCGTTGGGTTGCTGGCCACTGGAACGAAGTGATAGACGCGGTGAAGAAGCGGCTTAAAGACGTCGAGGCTGGCTCCGGCTTCGACTTGGCTGGGGCGTTGGAAGAGCTAGAGGGTTTAAAGAGCAAGCTCGACGACGACAAAATTGCAAGGGAGGTCGTGGCGCCCGCCCTCCTGCTTATCCAGGCGGAGAGGCTGGGCGTAAACGAGGAAACGCTGAGGTACTTCGGCGCGGTTGCCTCCGGCGCAATAGACGGCGATGGACACGTGTCTGCGGCGATGAAGAGAATCCAGCTGATCAGCGGCGAGCGCGAAATTGCCCCGCTATGGGCGGCCGCCCTAGCGGCGCACGGCATCAAGACGAAAATAGGAAAAATTTGGGGTGCTCACAGCGTAAACGCGTTCGGCGACGATGCCGTCAAGCTGGCTGGTCTCTACTTCCTCTACGGGGCTCCACTGCTTGAGGGAGATGAAAGAGTTATCAACCACAAGCTGGCTGAAGCCGTGGAGCTGGGGGCCGAGGGGCTTGACATCCGCTGGGAGGGGCTGAGGAAGAGGACTGAGGGCGGCGCCGCCGATTTGACCATTTCGGAGGGAGACACAGCCGTCAAGTACAATGTATATCTGCGCGACAGGGTCGAGCTCTATTTCGAATCGAAGGACCGGAGCCGCGCCGAGCTCGCGGCGCGCCTTTTGAGGCTTGCGGGCGTCAGCGCGGAGGTTAAGAGGAAGGGCGATGAAGACATATGGCGCGTCAGAGCCGCTACCGACATGCTTGCAACCGGGCGTAAAGAGCTTAGAGATGTCCTCACCGAGATCGTTAAGAAGGCCGTGGAGAACAGCTTGGTTAAGGCGGACAAGGCGGAGCGCTGGCTGAAGAAGCTGGAAAGCGGACGCATGTTGAAAGAAGAATGGCCCAACGAAGTGAGGCTGGTGAGGGGCGTGCCGGAGGTTAGATTCCGCTCCACCAACCGCAACAGCATAGAGCAGATGGTGCAGAGGCTTAGGAACATGGGGTTTGAGGAAGACAAGCACTTCACGGTGAAGATGCCAGAGAAGGACGGCGAGGAGGGCTACGTGTATATCCGTAGGAAGGGTCTTGAGCGCGCCGCCTGGCTCTCTGTACACGGTGAGGGAGAACAGCAGAGACTGGCGGCGGATTTTGTCGAGCACATACTCAAGATGGCGAAGGGGAATGTGCGCAAGAAAGTCGAGGAGATCGTGAAGAAGGGCAAGGAGAGAGGCTCCCTGAAGCTAGAGCGCTTCGAGGAGAAGGTCGAGGTGAACGGCAAGACATATGTCGTGAAGGTGATAGGCGGAGAAGCCGTTGAAGAGGGCAGAGGCGGCAAAAAGTTGCTTAGGATTAAGATAACGGCGGAGGTGGACGGCGTAAGGAGCGACTATGAGATTACATACGGCAGATATGGGAGTAACAACGTGGCTAGGGGCTTCGCCTATGTCAGGGACGACGCGCCGGAGGTCAGGAAGGCAGACGCCGAGAGGTTCGCCGCCGTGATAAAGGCCCTAACGGGCAAGGAGCCGAGGATACGCCGCATGAAGGACGGCAAGATAATGATAGTATGCGGCGGGGGGCACCTAGACGGCTTCATGCGCTATAAAGAACTCGCAGACGCCATAGAGAGGTGGCTAGAAGAGACGGGCCGATGAATAAAACGACCTAGGCGTGAATCCATGGCGGGGCTCACCGCCTCATCTCCTCCCAGCTAACACGCCTACCGGCCAGAGGGCCATGAACTGCCACGGCTCCTTCTTCAACATATGAGCCGCCAATCCCGAAGAGGCAAGGGCGTCTTTGGGTCTGTGTCAACGGTGCCAGACAGACCCCCGCCCTAAAGGGCGGGGGCTCCCTCCAGGGCAGCTCACAGGCGCCCTCGCCCGGCCCTCAACGGCCCCTCAGGCCGAGGTCATGGAGCTACCCGGGCCAGCACCGCGGGTCATCCGCCCGCAACCGCGGGCCTAGGATAAGCGACACCCACATTTTAAACTTTTCCCATCCCCGCTCTAAGGGCGGGGCTTTCGGTTATTTGTAACGCAGTTGGGGAGCGCTTTCCTCAGCCTTTCTGCGGTTTCCTCGGGCGTTGTGTCTAGCGTGTATAGCGAGGCGCCTAGCTCTGCTCCGGCGGCGTATTTAAGCTTCCCATCAGGCCTATACATCCCATATATCTCGAAGTGGAGGTGGTAGTGGGGGGTTTCCACCCTCAGGGGGGCTTGGTGTAGCACCATTATGTAGGGCATGGGTTTGCCTAATGCTGTCTTGAAGGCGCAAAGGGTTTTCCTCAGCATGTCGGCGAGGTGTCCTACTTCGTCTTCTCTGAGGGCTGTGAAGTGGCTGACGTGTCTCTTGGGGTAGATGTGTACCTCGTGGGGCCACCTGGCGTAGTAGGGCACGAAGCTTTTCCAGCTGGCGTTTTGGTAGACGATGCGTTTCTCTTCTCGCGTTGTAATTAGGCAGTGCAGACAAGTTCCCCCCTCTCTATACCACTCCTCTGAGGCCCTTAGCTCCGTCTCGACGCGTGGAGGCACGACGGGGAGGATATATATCTGGGAGTGGGGATGCGTCAGGGAGACCCCGATTTCCTTCCCCTTGTTTCTAAAGAAGAGGAAGTAGAGCGCTTTGGGGTCCTCCTCGGCCTCTTTCTGAGCCTTCATCACCAGCCTCAGCACCTTTTCTATCTGGCTTGGCGGCAGGTCGCTTAGGTCGTCTAAGTCGTGTTGCGGCGTCTCCACCAACACGTATGCCTGCCCGTAGGCCTCCTCGGCCTGGAAGAGCTCCTCCTGAGTGGGGGGTGGGGGGTTCCTCGTCACCACTGGGTAGCGGTTGGGGAGCAGTAGTACCTCCCATCCCTGGCCTGTCTCGGGGCCGCCTGGGCAGAAGGGGCAGAAGCCCTCTGGTTGCCAGGGCCTTGAGAGGCGGTGCGGCGAGACTAGGACGCGTTCCCCCATGAAGGGGTTCCGCCTAATCTCCATACCGTAGCCCCTCGTCGACTTGGACAGCCCACCACCTCCCCGCGCTTGATCTGCGGCCTATCTTCTCCGCGGTTTCTCTGTCGGGGGCTAGGGCTATCACGACCCCGCCCAGACCTGCGCCTGAGAGCTTCGCGCCGTATGCGCCGGCTTCTATGGCCTCCTCCACCAGCTTGTCCAGCCGCGGCAGAGACACTTCGTAGAGCTCGGCCAGTAGTTTGTGTTGTAGCGTCATCTCCCTCCCCACAGCCTTGAGGACCTCCCCCGGGGGGGCGAGGGGGCTCCGCAGGAGCTCCAGTGCTCTTTCTGTGGATTTCTGCATCTCCAGGGTAAACACAACTCTGCTCCTCATGGGCTCCGGCAACTGCTCCACGGCGTCTTCTCTGCCGTAGAGGAGGTGCCACGGGAAGTCCCAGAACCCCTCGCATCTCACGCCTAGGGTTTGTTTAAGCATCTCCACGGCTTTGCTGAGCTCCTCCTGCCTCTTGGTGTGGACCTCGGCGGTGCTGTGGCGGATCCCGCTGTCGAGAACCACGAAGACTCCTCCCGGCAGGTCCAGCTGTTGGACCTTCACCGGCGGTCTCGTGTGTATGAGGGATACGCGGCCGAAGGCGGAGCCGTACTGGTCGAGCCTGCCGCATGGGACGCCCAGCACATGGCGCTCCGCCGCGTAGGCCAGCTCAGCCACCGTGTAGAGGTCGGCGTCTCGGCCTGCGAGCCGCAACAAGGCGCCTGTCAGCGCCACAAGCAACGCCGCGCTGCTGGCCATGCCGGCTCCTATGGGCACGTCTGAGCTCAACACGCCTCGGAACCCGCGGAGCTCAACGCCTGCTCTCCTCAGCGCCGCGACGGCGGCTTTCACGTAGTCGCAGAAGGCGCGGCCGCTCGGCGGCTCGCCTGGGCTGAAGACGCAGTGCTCCCCGGTGTTTTGCGACGTTATTTCGCACACGGCCGCCTCCTCCACGGCGACGCGGGTACGTAGGTCGACCGCCACAGACACCACCGGCAGGCCCTTGTAGTCTTGGTGTGTGTTTAGGAAGTCGAGCCTGCCGGGGGCAGACGTCTTTACCAGAGCCACAGAACGAGGAGCGCCGCCACTGCTATTACCGGGAGCCACAGTACGGGGTTTGTGCGTATCATCTTCGACCCGTCGAGAGGCGGTATGGGGAGGAGATTGAAGAGCGCCAGCCACGCGTTTATGTACGCGAAAAACCACCAGATTTCTGACCGCAACGCCGTCATCAACGCGGCGCCGGCCACTGCGAATGCTATGTTTGTCAAAGGCCCGGCGGCTGATATAAAGAACACGTCGCGCCTCTCGTCGCCGTGTCCGTGGAGCCTGAAGGACGAGATCACCACGGCGCCAGGCGCGGCGAACACGAAGCCGAACAGCAGCGGTAAAATCACGGCAAGCGGCAGGAATGTGTAGTCAGCCTGGTACGTGGCTATGTACCCAAGCCTCCTGGCGACTTGGCGGTGGGCCAGCTCGTGGCCTATGAACGCGAAGAGGAGGACGAAGGCGGTGAGGGGCAGATACACAACAACGAGATCCCAGCGTATCCCGCCGACGATGCCCCTTCCGGCCATCGAAATCGAGAAGCCCAAAGAAAGCACCACTAGAGAGATTACGATATCCATCAGCTCCCGTTTATGGCGCTTAGGCGGAGCGCCCACCCGCATCGCCTATCTACGAGCCACGTGTTTATATACGTTATCGGCTGGCGCGTTAGCTGGGAGGAGATGAGGCGGTGAGCCCCGCCATGGACTCACGCCTAGGTCGTTTTATTCATCGACTCGTCTCCTTTAGCCATTTCATGATGACGTCTGCGAGTTCTTTGTAGCGCATGAAGCCGTCGTGGTGCTCCCTGCCGCACTCTATGATTATGGCGCCGTCCTTCATGCGGCGTATCCTCGGCTTTACGCCTGTCAATGCCTCTATCACGGCGGCGAGCCTCTCGGCGTCTGTCTCTCTGCCGCCAGGGGCGTCGGCCCTAGCCACAGCGTAGCCCACAGCCTTGTTGACGGCTCCGCGCCTGCTGTAGGTGATTGTGTACTCGCGCACCACGGGGTCTACAATGTGCTCGCCCTCCACGCGGCCCACCTCCGCCTTTATCCTAATCCTCAGCAAAGGCTTGCCGCTCCTACTTTCCTCAGGCTCGACACTCCAGCCTATTACCTTCACAACATATGTCTTGCCGTCCACTTCGACCTCCTTCTTGAAGTCCTTCAGCGTTAGGGAGTCTCTCTCCCTGCCCTTCTCCACGATCTCTTTGGCTTTTTCGTAGACGGCGCACGGTTCCGCGCCCCCGCACGCCTCCTTCGCCCTCTGGAGTATGAGCTCCACGAACTCCGCCGCCAGCTCCCTCTGGTCTTCATCCTCGCCGTGTACGGAGAGCCACGCGGCGTAGGCCAAACCCTCCCTACGGATATACACGTAGCCTTCGCGGCCCTCCTCCGGCATCTTCACTGTGAAGTGGACGTCCTTCTCAAGGCCCATCTGCTTAAGCTGTTGCTCCACCTGCTTTATGCTGTCGGGGTTGGTGGAGCGATATTCGACCACTAACGCGCCGTCGCTCGTAAGCCGCACACCGTACTTCGGCCAGCCCTCCATCAGCACGCGCCCGCTCTCCAGCTTCTTCAGCCAGCGCTCCGCCTTCTCCTCGCCCACCGACTTGCGCGCCTTCTCGACGATCTCAGCGATGGCTTTTCTGAGCTCCTCGCGCCCAGCCGCCAGCATGTCGGTGGTGACTTCGATACGCCACGCGTCTCTACCGCTCTTCTTCTTCACCTCTGCGCTGACGCCAGCAAGCCTCAGCAGTCGCGCCGCGAGCTCGACGTGGCTCCAATCTGCCGAGCTGAATTCAAGCACGATCTCGTTCCGCAGATATACATTGTACTTGACGGCTGTGTCTCCCTCCGAAATGATCAAATCGGCGGCGGCGCCGCCCTTAATCTCCCTCAACCTCTCCCAGCGGATGTTAAGCCCCTCGGCCGCCAGCTTCATGGCCTCATACCGCTTGTAGTTAATAATTCTTTCATCCCCCTCAAGCAGAGGAGTCCCGTAGAGGAAGTATAGGCCGGCCAACCTGGCGGCATCGTCGCCGAACGCGTTTACGCGGTAATGACCCCGACCTTTTCCTATTTTCGTCTTGATGCCGTATGCCGCGAGGGCGGCCGCCCAGAGCAGGGCGACTTCGCGCTCGCCGCTGGCCAGGCCGACCTCTCTCCTCGCCGCAGACACGTGTCCATCGCCGTCTATTGCGCCGGAGGCAACCGCGCCGAAGTACCTCAGCGTTTCCTCGCTTACGCCCAGCCTATCCGCCTGGATAAGCAGAAGGACAGGCGCCACAACCTCTCTGGCGATTTTGTCGTCGTCAAGCCTACTCTTCAGTCTCTTTAACTCCTCCAACGCCCTAGTCAAGTCGAAGCCGGAGCCGACCTTAACATCTTTGAGCCGCCTCTTCACCGCGTCTATCACTTCGTTCCAGTGGTCAGCAACCCACCGCTTGAGGCCGTCCCAGCTCTTCACGTGCATAAGGTCCTCCAGCCCCGCCTTGGTTCCCAGCATGTAGAGCCACCCGCCTTCCGCGCTTCTTCTGATCGCCTCGTCGAGGCTGTCAAGGGGGGCATATGCGTAGAACTTCGGCTTCGGCCCCTCAAGAGTTAAGCTCACGCTGTCCACTGCGACGTTGGACCAGTCGAAGAGGGCCTGAGTCTCAGCCAATTGCCATAGGTGGGAGGTTGATATTTGCAACACCCTCTCGTTTCTCCTTCTGCTTATCGCCACGTCTGAGTTAACCCAGCCCAGCATGTACGGGAGGCGGTCCTTCACAGGCAGACGCCCCTTAACCTCCTCCGCCGCCTTCACCGCCGCCTCAAGCTCTTGCTTGAAGAACTCCCGCCACCTCTTCACATCCTCGAACCCCAAGGCGTAGACTATGCTCGCCCCCTCTCCCACCTTTGTAATCCTCAGCTTTACGCCCAGCTCCTTGAGCCCGCCGCCCTCCTCAAGCCTGTAGAGCTTAAACACGTGAGACCTGGTCTTCTCCTCTTCAAGTTCCAGCGTCAGCCTGCCGCCTCTCGTGAGCTCCTCGACGAAGCCGCGGTAACAGTCGGCGCCGGGTTTTAGGAAGAGGCGGCGGAGGGCCTCCGCCACCAACTCCTCCACCGCCGCAGGCCCCTCCTTCCTCTCCTTCTTGGCGTTTCGGTACGCCGTATACGGCGTGTAGTAGAGGAGCCGGGCAGACCCGCCCTCCTCAAGCCAATATCTAGCCGCCGTGCCGAAGACGCCCCTCCTCCCCAACTCATACTCCCTATAGGCGACGAGAGCGGCGTAGGCTTTCGTGCCGAAGCTGACGTCGTTAAGCTCGGGGAGCTCCGGCGTCATTGCCTCCGCCAGCCTTCTGGCCACGTCTTCATTCACGTCGAGGAGGTCTCTAAGATTGTACTTAACCGCGTATTCGTTCAGTCTCACCCTGAGGATTCTCAAGGCGTCCTCGAAGGCCGCTTCCTCTTTCTCGGCCAGCTGTGTTAACAGGCCGAGGTCTGGCATGTACATAACTCTCTTAAACGGCTCCTCCACCACCTCCACCCTCTGCACCACCTTCTTAGCCGCGTACTCTCCCAACGCAGATCTGTAGACGCCGAAGGCCTCCTCCAGCGCGAGGGTTGCGTAGAGTAGGGCGCGTTTGTAGTTCTCGTCTTCGCGGTACTTAGAATACAGCGTAACACCCCCGCCCCACATAAGTTTCCTCTCCTCAGAAGGCTTCGGCATAATCAAAACCCTCAGAGACTCCCAAGGCTCCGCCAGCTTCACCCTCCCGGCGTTGGCCGCCTTGGCAATTTCCTTGAACTCCTTGTAGGGGTCGGAGGCCTCCCTCAAGATCCTAAACGCCTCCTCTCTTGAGTACTCCTTGACGCCGGCGGCTACAAACGGCGTCAGAGACGCCGCATAAGCCAACTTCTCCAGCTCCACAAGACCCCACAGATTCAACGCGGCAGACAGCGCAACAACCCCAGCCGCCATCAAGAAGAGGTAGGCTTTGTGCTCATCCACCCAAGCCAGCACACGCACCACCGCTTCCACAAACAGCTCCACGAGGCGCTGGACAGTTATCTTGACATGTTCAAATACATCCTTTGCCGCCTCATACAGCGCCTTGGCGGCCCTCTGCACGTACTCAACAGCCTCCCTAAACCGGCCAACGTCCACAAGCGCCACGGCGGAGGCGACGGAGGAAACCACGGCCTCTGAGTAGAGGTCGTGATGCGCGGAGTACAGAGCCGCCGAGAGGCCAGCTATGGCGGCTTCTCCACGTCTACGCCACACCCCAATGCGCCGGTTTAAAAACAGCTATACGCAAAGAAAACAACTGAAGAATAGAGAGACAATGGAGAGGCTTAGGGAGCCGCCTCCGCCTTCTCCGCCCGACCCGGCGGAGGAGCTTCTGAGGGAGTGGCTGGAGCTACAAGCATTCGGCGTAGAGTGGGTTAAGAAGTGGCTGGATCTTAGGGATAGGCTGGTGGAGATCGCCAATGTCATGCGTAAATTTCCGTGGATGGTTGATGTGGTGAGGCGAAACCCGATGAGCATCCTCAACCCCTACACGGTGGAGGTATATGTGGCTAGGGACGGCTCTAAGGCGTGCCTCTCCCTCACCTCGCCGAAGGCTTTCTGCGCCCGAGACGGCTCGGCTAAGGAGACAAAGCTAGAGCTGGAATTTGAGCGATACGAAGTATACGAGGATAAGATGAGAGAGGTGTACCGCCCCAAGGGACTGCTGGCATATACCACGGCGGCGAAAGAATACGTGAGGATACTCTAACCGCCTTTTTCTTCATTTATTTCATGTTTTATACCGAAAATTCATCATCTAGAAGATCTGTTCCCGCAGAACTGAAAGGACTTTACCTAGGGCTTCCCTCTCTATGAGGTAGACCCCTTGTTTATGGCGCTTAGCCAGGCCCTGGGCCACCAGAGACATCATCAGGCGGCGGAGCGCCCACCCGCATCGCCTATCTACTCCACAGATCTCGCGGGTCCGCACGGCGATTACCACCCCTCGGTTGCTCCTCCCACGCCTCTGGAGGTACCAAATGAGAGCTGGTAGATATTGTTCCGCTTTCACGATATTATGGCAACTTAAAAACTAACTGAAGGCTAATTGATATAACTCCCCCATTCATCGCCCCTATGGAGCTCTTGATCAAGAGGACGCTCTCTATACGCTCGGCAACCTCCCCGAGGGCGGGGCCGCGCGGGGCCGTGTACTACCTAAGCGACGTAACTGGCGTAATGCAACTTTGGCGTTTCGACGGCGTTGTACACGACGTGGTTGTGCCTTGGGAGGGGAGAGTGGGCGATTTCCGCGTCGCCGGAGACGGCGCAGTGGCCGTGGCGACGGACGTGGGTGGAGACGAGAAGTGGCGCATCTATATTGTCGACGGAGACATCACCCCCGTCTCCACAGAAGGCGTGAACAACCTGGGGGTCTGGTCCCCCGACTCCCAGAGGCTGGCCTTCACCTCCACCAGAGACGACGGGCAGAACTTCCACCTCTACCTATACGACAGGTTCAGCGGAGCAGTGACGAAGGCGGCGGAGTTGCCCGGGATAAACGCGGCGGAGGAGTGGTCCGAGGTGGGCATCTTCGTCACGCATTACGAGACGAACTTCGACAGCACGATCTACTGGGTTAGGGAGGGGGAGGTGCGGGAGCTGACCAAACACGCAGGTGAGGCGCTTAACCACTCACCCAAATACGTGGGTGACGGGAGGCTCCTGTACCTGACAAATATGGACAGCGAATACGTTGGGATAGCCCAGATGGATCTCTCCACCGGCAACTGGAAATACGTCGTGCAGCTGGACAGAGACGTGGAGCTGTTTGACGTTTGGAGGGACTACCTCGTCTTCGCGCTCAACGAGGGAGGCGCCTCCGGCCTCTACTATATGCACATCCCGTCAGGTCTCACTCACAAAATCGCCCTGCCCCCAGGCGTCGTGACCTCCTTGCAGTTCAGAGACGGCAGGGTCCTCCTCTCGCTCTCGGGCATCAACCGCGGCCACGAGATCTACACATACCAGGCAGGTGCAGTCAGGAGGCTGACGTATTCGCCGAGGTACGGCGTGGAGCTTGAGCGGATCCCCGACCCCGAGTCGACCTGGTACGAAAGCTTCGACGGGAGGCGGATACACACCAACATATACAAACCGCCTGGGGAGGCAAAAGGCGCCGTGGTTTACCTCCACGGAGGCCCGGAGAGCCAGGACCGGCCCGAGTTCAAGCCCCTCGTCGCGGCCCTCCTCATGGCAGGCTTCGTCGTGGCGGCCCCCAACTACAGAGGAAGCACCGGCTACGGCAAAACCTTCGTCCACCTAGACGACGTGGAGAAGAGGTGGGACGCGATAAAAGACGTGGAGGCCTTTGCCAAATGGCTGGCGGAACAAGGCATAGCCGCGAAGAAGCCGTGCGTCATGGGCGGCTCCTACGGCGGCTACCTCACCCTGATGGCCCTCGCCGACGCCCCCCACCTCTGGGCCTGCGGAGTGGAGATAGTCGTCATCTTCAACCTCGTCAC
>Ga0079998_118056_pt3 | contig 11328 bp, 15 predicted proteins | sample PerSpoBPS_BMetaG_FD_69201 | JGI IMG/M metagenome (GOLD analysis project Ga0079998, IMG submission 69201) | Thermal spring microbial communities from Yellowstone National Park, Wyoming, USA - Perpetual Spouter B (PS_B) MetaG (SPADES assembly)... | ecosystem: Environmental > Aquatic > Thermal... | reverse complement strand
CGTCCTAGCACTCCTCGACAGGCCTTGGCCCAAGGTGGTGAGCGGCGAGCTGGTCTCGGAGCTCCTCACGCGCATCAGGAACCGCCTCTCGCAGAGCTCGGGGTTGAACTCCCCGGGCGCCAAGGAGGTGGTCGTGTGTGCCTGCACCTGAAGGTCTGGGTAGGGCAGGAACCCTGCTCTGGAGGGCGGGAGAGGTGGCGAGCTTCAGCGTCTACAACGACCTCCCGACGCCGCTGACAGGAGGCGAGCCCCTGACGGTAGGAGATGCGGACGGAGAGCTGAAGCCCTTCAACGGAACGAGAGGGTATGCGGTGGCCGTCTTCGCCGAGGGCCAAATCCTCCAGCCGGGAGCGAGAGGGGTGAGGGCGGTGATCTTCGCGGGGAACGTGGTGAGGGTGAAGGCGGCAGGGCCGATCGCCAGGGGGTCGATGGTCGCAGGAACGACGGGAGGCTTCGTCCAGGTCCAGGACCCAGCGCACCCGACGACCTACAGCGCTTCCGAGGCCGACGCCATCGAGAGGGCCAGCAGGTCGATATCCGGGGTGGCGCTCGACGAGGCTCCTGGTCCCGGATACGAGATAAGGGTGGTGCTGAGATGATGGAGGAGCTCAGGCAGAGGCTGGAGGAGCTGGCGAAGGTCTACCCGACGCTGCTCAGCAGGAGGTGCTACTCGATGCTGGACGTCGACTCGCAGGCCCTCAGCCACATACCGAGGAGGGCCTTCGGCAGCAAGCTGCTCCAGCTCTGGGCGAAGTACACGCTGACTGGGAGCGATGCGGGCGCCCTGGCTGAGGTGATCAGGACCGTCTTCGACGCCGCCTACCCGAAGCAGGTCTGGAGGGCGATGGGGACGTGGTTCGAGACGAGGGAGGCGAAGATCAAGGTACCCGTGGTCCCGAAGGTCAGGGCGCTCTTCGACGCGAAGGGAGGGACGACGCCCGACGTCTCAACCCCGCCGAGGTACGTGGAGATAGACAACGACCTCGACGCCGACGGAAGGAGGATAAGGGCTAGGGTCCTCTGGGACGTGAGCTTCCTCAACGCCTCCAACTGGCAGGTCGTCGAGGCCTACACCAGGAGCGTCGGCGAGGCGATAATGGTCAAGGCCACCGAGCACGTCTACCAGCTCTACAGCTCCCTCGGAAGCACCGAGATCGCGGCCGAGATCACCTATACGCCTCCCCTGAAGACCGACCACCTGATCGACCTGAGGAGCGCGATCGACGGAGAGGACCTGACGCCTTCCTCCGGACCTTACAGGGCCTTCCTCCACCCGGCTACGTACAATCAGCTCCTGAAGGACGACAAGTTCGTGAACAGCCTGGCCTTCGGCGAGACGCTCGACAAGACCACCGGCCTCCAGTCGCGGACCACCATCGGCATCGACTTCCACACGACCTCCGTCGTCCCGAGGGGAGAGGTGCTGCTGATCAACCCTGAGAGGTCCCTCGTCGGAGCGATCTACCAGAACCTGATAGTGGAGGTGGTGGAGCCGAGCACGACGCTCTCCGGCATCGACGCCTACATCCACATCGCCGCGAAGGTCCTCGAGCCAAAGGCAGTGGCGAGGCTGAGGAGCGCATGACGCACTTGCACGAGGAGTTCTGGGAGATCATCTACGTCCGGAGATCGACCCACGCCATGCTGAAGAGGGAGGCGCTAGAGAGGAACCTGACGATGAGGGACCTCGCCGACAGGCTGCTGAGGGCAGTCCTGGAGGACAGGGCGCTCCTGGAGAAGATCCTGAGGCCGCCCGTCTAACCGTATCCGCATTTTTTGCAGTTTCCTCACTCCTTCCAGTTCTTTCGGCTCCAAACTCGCCGTTCTGCGGCTTTAGGCCCAACAGCCAACGAGGTCCATCACATCGCTGTACCCGGACGTGCCGACCGCGTCTCCCTTTTTAATCGGCGGAGGCATCTCAACGGGATGAACCCTAACCCGATAATCAGGAGGGCTAGCGAGCGGGACCTCGACGCGATAGTGGACCTGCTGGTGAGGAACAAGAGGCTGAACGAGGAGTTCGATCCGATGCTGACCGTGACCGATGAGATCGCAGAGGTGGCCCGCAGGTACGCCTCGGAGGCCATGAGGGACCCCAACTCGCTGGTCCTCGTCTGCGAGGAGGGAGGAAGGGTCGTGGGCTTCCTGAAGGCCGACGTGATCGACAGGCTCTTCTACGAGCCGCGGAGGGAGGGCGTGATCAGGGAGTTCTACCTCCTTCCGGAGTTCAGGCGGAGGGGCATCGGCAGGACGATGATCGAGAAGGCGATGGAGGAGCTGAGGTCCATGGGCGCAGGGATAATCACCGCCGAGTTTCCCTCGCAACACAAGATCGCCGTCTCGTTCTACGAGAACCTCGGTTTCAGGCCGATCATAAGCAAGTACGCGAAGGAGGTCATCAGGTGAGGGCTTCAGGGCCTGGCGCCGAGCACCACCGGAACGTTCACGGCCTTCCCATCCCTTATCACCGTGAGCACCACCCTGTCACCGGGTGAGGTGTTCTCGACCAGGTAGGTCAGGAGGTCGTCCAGCGAAGATACCGGATTGCCGTCGATGGCCACTATCACGTCGCCGCCGATAACGTACGTCTCGCCGGCCACGGTGATCCTCGTGTTCCCTCCCCTTAGCCCTGCCCTGCTGGCGGGGCTGTTGTTGGCGACGGTCTCGACGAGGAAACCAGACTTGACGGGTATCCCGGCCCTCTCAGCCACAAGGGAGTTCAGCTCCTTCCCCGATATCCCGAGGTAGCTGTGGCTGTACCGACCCTTCTCTATCAGAACGGGAACGACCCTGGCGACGATCGATGACGGGATCGCATAGCCTACGCCAGAGAAGGTTCCGGTTGTGGTCTCGATGGCCGTCGTGACGCCCACCACCTCGCCTTTGTGGTTGAGCAGGGGCCCTCCGGAGTTGCCTGGGTTGATGGCCGCATCGATCTGGATGACGCCCGGTATCAGGTAGCCCCTGTCCGAAGGAAGGAGCCTGCCCTTCTGGCTGACGATGCCGACCGTTACTGAGCCCTGGAGGCCGAACGGGTTGCCTATCGCGATCACCGGGTCGCCGATCCTGAGGGCCCTCGAGTCTCCCAGCGGGAGGGGTCTGAGCTGCAGATCGGAAGGAGGTTGTATCCTGAGGACGGCCAGGTCCGTGTCGACGTCATAGCCGACGAGGGTTGCGGGCAACATCGTGCCGTCGAGGAAGCTGACGTAGATCTCGTTGCCACCTGCGACGACGTGGTAGTTGGTGACTATGTAACCCCTTGCGTCGTAGACGAACCCTGTCCCGACGGCTGAGGTGAGCCGGCCGAGGGTCCTGACCATCACCACCGAGTCCTTCACCCTCTCGTAGATCTCGGAGACGTTGAGCTGCTGGAGAGCCTGCACCTCTGACCGGACCGCTGTCGTCGCGACCGTCGTCGTGACGGTGACCGTCGTCACCTGAGGCGTCTGGGGGGTCAACGAGGCGAGGCCCTCGACCTGCTGGGCCACCTGCGCTATCTTTGAGCTGACGCGGTTGAGCTCGCCGCTCATCGAGTCCAGCTCCAGCACCAACAGCCCGACGAGTAGGAGGGCCAGGACGCTCAGGACAACCGCGACCTTCCCGGAGTCGACCATCCTTTTCCGAGGGAGGTCCAGCTACTATTACAGGTATTGCACGAATCGTCGGCAGGAGGATGAGGGCCTCACTCGACCGGGGCCTTCGAGACGATCACCAGGTTCTCTCCCCTCAGCACCACCCAGACCTCGTGCCCCAGCTCGAGGAGCGTCCTGAAGACCTTAGCCCACGGGAACCTCGTCGGGTCCTTTACGAGCACCTCGAACCCGCCCATGACGGTGAAGCACTGGCCGTGCTCGCCAATCACCGACCTGATCTCCTCCTCGATGTCCAAGCAGGCCCGCTCGGAGCCCAATGGCTCCCACCCTTTCGCAGACCATCTAATATATTCCTATTATGGGGGTGGGGGCGTCGATCAGGAGCGGAGTACGTTCACGTCGATGCGCCAGATGATACCTCCCTCAGCGCCTCCTCCAGCAGGTCCAGGCCCCTCTCCAGCAGCTCCCTCTCGACTGTCAGCGGCGGGTGGAGCCTGATCACGTTGCCGAAGGCCCCTCCCTTCAGAAGCAGCAGGCCCTTCGACCTGGCCGTCGAGATGACCCTATCCGTCTCCTCAGCCGCAGGTTCCTTGGTCCTCCGGTCCCTCACCAGCTCCAGAGCCCTCATCATCCCTAGCCCCCTGACGTCCCCCACGATCCCGTACCTCTCCGAGAGCTCCACTAGCCTCCTCGCCATCAGCTCGCCCAACTCCCTTACCCTCCCTAGGAAGAGGCTGTCGCTGACGACGTCGATCACCTCCGAGGCGACGGCCGCCGCTACCGGGTTGCCTCCGAAGGTTGTGCCGAGCCCCATCGGGTGGACCGCGTCCATCAGATCCGCCCTTCCTACGACCGCCGAGAGAGGAAGGCCGTTGGCGATCGCCTTGCCGAGGGCGAAGAGGTCCGCCTTCACGCCGAAGTTCTCAATCCCGAAGAGCCTCCCGGTCCGGCCGAAACCGGTCTGGACCTCGTCGGCGATGAGCAGCACGCCCTGATCCCGCAGGAAGCCGGCCAGCTCCCTCACGTAGTCAGCCGGAGGTACCACGAACCCTCCCTCGCCCTGCACCGGCTCGAAGAGGACTGCGGCGACGGAGTCCGGAGGCGCGACGAACCTCATCACCCAGCCCTTCAGGTAGTCGAGGCACGCCAGCCCACATTCGGGATAGGTCTGCCCGAACGGGCAACGGTAGCAATACGGATACGGAGCGTGGTATATCCCCGGGACGAAGGGCTCCAGGCCGGCCTTGTAGGGGTGGTACTTGCCGGTGGCAGTCAGGGCAAGGTAGGTCCTGCCGTGGAAGGAGTTCTCGAAGGCTATGATCCCCTGCTTCCTCGTAGCGAGCCTTGCCACCTTCACCGCGTTCTCGACGGCCTCCGCGCCGCTGTTGAAGAGCGCAGCCTTGTTCTCCGAACCCGTTGGTGCCAGCTCTGACAGCTTCCTAGCCACCTCGAGGTAAGGCTCGTAGGCCGCAACGGCGAAGCAGATGTGCCAGAGCCTCCTCAGCTGCCTCTCGGCCGCAGCGATCAGCCTGTCGTTGCAGTGCCCCAGGCTAGTCACGCCTATGCCGCTGGTGAAGTCGATCAGCTCCCTTCCGTCGGCCGTCCTCAGAAGCGCGTTCCTCCCCTCCGTTACGACTATCGGGTGGAGCGTCGAGATGCCCCTGCCCACGAACCTCTGCCTGAGCTCCATAAGTGCAGCGACGTCCAATTCCTGTCCCCATCATTACATCGTCCAGCTCGGATATTATCGGTACTGTCAAGTTGGTATTACCTCTTCTCTTCCTATCCTTACGAGGTTATACACAATTGCTGCTGCCGTTGCTATCTCCTATTGTTCTTGTTCTTCAGAGTCTTCGAGTCGCCGACACCAAAGAAACCGAGGCCGAAGAAGAAAGGAGCAGAGGGTGAGTCAAAGGAGGATGAGTCGAAGCCGAAGTACATACATGACGGCAAGCTACTCTTTGCGGTAACTCAACTGACGGTAAAGCTTTGTCATTTAAATCCAAGGAGGAAAAGGGACCAGAAGAAGATCATGTTAAAGGCTCCGAAACTACTAATGAGGATCTGGAAGTGTTCCAGAATGCTCCAGATGACAGAAATGATGGAAGAGAACGGCCGGGTGGGGGAAGCCTTGGGGGTGTCCGGGCCCTCTCGAATAGAGAGGGATGCTCGGATATTGAACCCCGCCCATAGGGCTGGGGGCCCTGCTTTTCGCAGGGAACGCGGGATAAGAACCGGCGCTTCCTGAGGTCCCAAACACCCGGCCGTACTGATAACACTACAGCCAAGTCCTAACCCACCCCTTTCCACCCCTGATACTCACCAGTTCACCGCGTCTATGGGCTCCACACTCTTCAACAGGTTTTTCTCCGCCGCGGTCGTCCGCCTCGACCCTCTCGAGGAAGCCCCTCTCGGTCAGTCGGGCCAGATAGGTGGAGACGGTGCTCAAGGGTATCTCCTCGCCGTACTCCTCCGCATAGGCCTCCAGCGCCTCCCTGGAGCTGAAGTCGGAGTTGGGGAAACGCTTCTCCAGCGCCCTCGCCAGCTTCACAAGCTTGTTCTCGAAGACGTGGCTCCGCTCCGACTGGCCCGAGTAGAGCTCCATCAGATCTGCCAGCTGGAGGATCTTCTCGCGGGTTATGTTGCCCTCGACCACGAGCGTGATCTTGTCGCCGTCCTCGTCCACCATCTCCAGCTTCAGCCTCTTCCTCGGCAAACCGCCTTTCTTTCCGTCTGAGAGTCCCATAAATGATCTCGGCTGCACAGGAAGCGCGTCGCCGTTCCAAGCCCGAGAACCTGCCGACGTGGAGGGCAAGATTCGGCGTTTGGCCACCAAATCCGCGACCGACATCGCATATATTTTGAAGGGACAAATCGATTAACAGGGAATGGCCAACCCGGACAGAGTTAACGACAGGCCGTCGGCGATCACGGTCACACTCGCAGCCCTCAACTTGGTTCTGTACGGATTCCAGGGAATTAGAACATTATTAGAAGGGCAGACAGCGCTCGCCCTCTCAAACTTCCTTTTCTTTTCCGGGTTCCTCGCAACGATTCTAGTGGTCTGGAAGGGCCGGTATGGTGAAGTCCTGGCGTTGATTCTACTGATTCTAGTCGGTTACAGGATGTCTGGGGCGGTCCTCGACACTACAAGGGACCTGCTGTTCCGGGCTGCACACGGAGCGATGATAGGCTTGGCGGCTTTGTTCGCTATGGCCGCCTTCAGGGACCATCGCGGAATCAGGAACTCCGGCACCCGAAATCCCGTGCGGTGAGCGCGTCAGGCGAAAGCCGTGGACCGGGGGGGACTCGAACCCCCGACCTCCCGGGTGCAAACCGGGCGATCTGCCGCTGATCTACCGGCCCCAAAGGGTACCGCAAAGGATCGGGATTTATCCCTTGTTTTCGTGGCGCCTCACAAAGGCCAAGCAACGACAAATCTCTCCGTCAACCTGAGGGCGAGGGCTATGCCGAGAGGACAGTCGGGTCCTTCAGCGCCTTCCTGAGGCTCTTCTGCACGTCCTCCAGCACCTCGGCCGCCTCCTCGAACCTCCCCTCCCTCAGGAGCTGACCGACCTCGACGAGCCAGCTGCAGCCCTCCTCTCCGGCGAGACCGAGGTAGCTGATCAACAGGACCGTGAAGACGCTCTGGGTCACGTTCTTGAGCGCCTGCTGCAGGACCTTGGCGTAGGTCCCCTTCGTGACTCCCAGCCTTGCCGCCTTCTCCGCCATCTTCTTACCCCTGTTCGCAGCACGCTGATCACCGATCACCCCCTGGTTCCCTACAGGTACCAGCTGCTCTACCTCGGCTCCGTCATCGGCGAGGGCACGCTGAGGCCCCAGCGGAACGGCGACCTCCTGATTGTCAGGCCCGAGACGCTGGACCTGAACGTCAGGCTCCTCTCCCTCGAAGGGAAGCCGGTCTCAGGGACGCTGGTCATCAGCATCGGCAACGCCGAGGTGGGCAGGGTCCAGCTGGCCGCGGAGGGAGGGAGGGTCCAGGGACTTGTGCCGCTGAGTTACAGCTACAGGGCGATCTACATGGGCGTTCAGGTGGCTGAGGGCGAGATCTCCAAGGACGCGCTCAGGAGCGGGAGGGTCGAGCTGAGGGTGAGGGTCCTGGACCTGACGGTCAGGGTGCTGGATTACGACGGAGAGGTGCCTCTGGAGGGAGCGCTGGTCGCTCTGCAGGTCGGAGGGTACAGGGACCTGAAGGCGACAAACGCGACGGGGCAGGCAGTCTTCAGCAACGTTCCATACAGCAAGGCCAACGTCACGGTGAGGTACAAGGGCGTCGAAGTCTACGGCGCCGAGGTCGAGTACAGGCTCGAGGAGAAGTCGGTCATGATCTCGAAGACGAGGGTCTTCAGGGTCCACCTGAACGCGCTCACCGGAGAGAAGTCTCCCCTTCCTGAAGGTAGGTACGTCATCGAGATAGGCGAGTTCAGGTCTGAGGGCGAGCTGGACGAGCAGGGAAGGGCTACCGTGAGGCTAGTGCCCGGAGGGATCGTCAAGGTAACGGTTTACTTCAAGGGGGTACTCGTCAGGCAATCGGAGGAGAAGGTCGACGAGCAGGACGAAAGGCTCGAGCTCGCGACGAAGGTCTTCACGAGGGCAGCCGAAGTCCTCTATCTGGACCTCGAGGGCAACAGGAAGGGCCTGGGCGGCGTCAGGGTCGAGTACAGGCTGAAGGGGTCCAACGAGCTGATCGCCAACGTCACCACCGACGATAGGGGAAGGGCCGTGGCGCTGTTGCCTGCATCGGAGTACGTTGTAGTCTACAGTTACCTCGGCGTGGAGGTGAGCAGGAAGGAGGTGAGCCACATGGCGCGGCTGGAGGAGGAGGTGGAGCTGCCGGTCTACGAGGTATCCTACAGGGTCCTCGACGTCGAGGGCTCCCCCGTCGGCAACCTGACGGCGACGTTTTTGCTGCTCCAGCAGAAGGGCGGCTTCAAGCAGGTCCTCAAGCAGCACCTCGACCCCTCAGGTGCGGGCACCGCGATCATCCCTGCCGGCAAGTACTTGGTCAGGTTCAACTCGACCTCCTGGACGCAGGAGGCAGGGCTCGAGGTCAACGGGCCCGGGACGAGGAACATCGCGCTCGTCCCGCAGAGGACCCTGCAGGGAGGTGTGCCCTACATCGTCTCGGCGGCTCTCGTGGCCGTGGCAGCCATCGGGATCCTCAAATCCCTCAGCGTCAGGAGGGGAGCCGGAAGGCGCATCAGAAGTGAGGAGGTGACGGGTGGAGCGGAGGGGAGGCCGGCGGAGAAGAAGGCCAGGGAGCATCTGAGGAGGAGGGTGAGGCGGAACATATGAGCTACGGCAGAGGGATCTCGAGGCAACTGAGGGAAGCCCTGCCGCTGATCGCGCTCCTGTTGGCGTTCTTCGCGCTCTTCGTGGGACTCGGCCTAGCGCTGGACACAAGGACTCCACTGGTCGTTGTGGCTTCGGGGAGCATGAGGCCCGTCCTCCACGAGGGAGACATACTGCTGATAGAGGGTGTGAGGTTCGAAGAGATCAGGGCATCGCCCGTCGACGGCGACATAGTTGTCTACCGGAGGCCCTACGACGGCCGGCTGATAGTCCACAGGGCCATAGCGAAGACCTCCAGCGCGTTGATCACGAAGGGCGACGCCAACAGCTCACCCGATCCCTTCCCCGTTCCTCCCGACGCCGTTGTTGGGAGGTGGACTGGGCTGATGATACCCCACTGGACAGGGCTCGGCTACCTCACGCTCTTCCTGAGGGGAGAGATCCTACCTCCCTGGGGACCCGTGATCCTCGGAGTGCTGATCGCAGCCGAGCTCGTCCACATCGCGGTGAGGTACGTTGTGCGTGGGAGGCAGAGGGATCGGGGCCGAGAGGTTATAGGCGATAGGGAGGACTCGGCTCCACAGGCATCTGCAGAAAGTTCAGAAAACCGGTGAAAAATGGAAGAGCGGTTGGGAAGGACGGAGCGTCAGAGCTGATATGGCAGGCTCTGGAGCGTCAGGAGCACGTCGAGCAGCGACTCCATCGACTTGGTCTGGGTTATGCGGCCTATGACCTTGCCTCCCTCGACGACGTAAAGCCTCCTGATGTTCTTCTCGGCCATAATCTGCAGCGCCCTCCCTATAGGCTCGTCTGGACCGATGGTGATGATCGGAGAGGACATGATCTCCTCGACCCGCATGTTGAGGCTGTAGCCCTTCGAGATGCACCTGCGCAGGATGTCCCGCTCTGTCACGACGCCGACAGGAAGGCCTTCCTTCGTGACGAGGAAGGACCAGACGTTCTCCTTGACCATCCTCTGGACGGCCTCCATCACGGTGGCCTTGGCATCGATCGTGGGGACGTTCGTCTCCATCACGTCCCGGACCCTGACGGTGATGGGCATCTCCCCTCGGCAACAGTCCGATTCGATAAGCTATTACTGTAACCCGTTCGGTTTTGCGGATGGCAAGGGAGAAAAGAGGGCGACGCAACGGCTGAGCGGTGGACCGAGGGTTGAGGCTCTCCGGTTACAGGGGAAGGCTGAGGGAGGTCCTGGAGGAGATCGGTGCGGAGGAGGGCGACGAGCTGGAGGTCGTAACTCCGGACGGTCAGACCTTCGTCGGCTACCTGATCTCGAGGCCTGAGTACGCGGACGAGGACGTCCTTACGATCAAGCTCCGGAACGGATACAACGTCGGGATAGCCTTCACGGAGGGCACGAGGGTCAGGAGGGTCGCAGCGGGGAGGCCGCCGGCCTTCACGAGGGGCGAGATACCTCCTCAGAACCCTTCTCTGCCGAAGGTAGCGCTCGTTGGGACAGGGGGTACGATCGCAAGCCGCGTCGACTACAGGACAGGAGCGGTGAGGCCTGCCATGACGACCGAGGACCTGATCTCAGTGGTGAGGGAGGTGCTCGAGATAGCGAGGATCGACGCTGAGGTCCTCCTCTCGGTCTACAGCGAGAACATGACACCCAAGGAGTGGGAGCTGATAGCGGAGAGGGTAGACCGGAAGATCAGGGAGGGCTACGAGGGCGTCGTGATAGCCCACGGGACCGACACGATGCACTACACGGCAGCGGCCCTGAGCTTCGCCCTCCAGCGCCCTCCTGTTCCTGTCGTATTGGTGGGGGCCCAGAGGAGCTCCGACAGGCCGTCGAGCGACGCGGCCACCAACCTCATAGGCGCCCTGACCGTGGCTGCGAGGGCCCCCTTCGCGGAGGTCTGCGTTGCGATGCACCACTGGCACTCGGACGACGTCATAGCCGTCCACAGGGGGACGAGGGTGGTGAAGCTCCACACCAGCAGCCGCGACGCCTTCAGGAGCGTCAACGCCGGTCCCATCGCTCTGGTGAGGGAAGGGAGCGTAGAGGTCCTCGCGGAGGGGCTGAATCCGAGGGGCTCCGGAGATTACAGGTATGAGCCTGGGTTCGACGGAAGGGCGTACCTGTTGAAGTTCTGGCCGGGGATGGGCCCTTCGATCCTGGAGCACCTAGCTTCCGAGGGCGTCAGGGGCTTCGTCATCGAAGGGACTGGGCTCGGGCACGTGGCTTCTTCCTGGATACCAGTGATCAGGCGCCTAGTGAGGGACGGCGTCTTCGTAGGCATGTGCTCGCAGTGCAGGTTCGGTCGTGTCAACATGAACGTCTACGACAACGGCCGCGACCTCCTTGCTGCAGGCGTCACACCCCTCGACGACATGCTCCCTGAGGTGGCGCTGGTGAAGCTGATGTGGGCCCTGAAGAGGTCCTCGGAGACCTCGG
>Ga0079998_120102_pt1 | contig 11369 bp, 12 predicted proteins | sample PerSpoBPS_BMetaG_FD_69201 | JGI IMG/M metagenome (GOLD analysis project Ga0079998, IMG submission 69201) | Thermal spring microbial communities from Yellowstone National Park, Wyoming, USA - Perpetual Spouter B (PS_B) MetaG (SPADES assembly)... | ecosystem: Environmental > Aquatic > Thermal... | reverse complement strand
GTCTCTCGGGTATAGATGTAATAAGACAGATCCATAGGGAGATATTTGATCCAGATATAAAGATCGATGAGGATCTGAGAGTATATATAGCAGATTACGCTGGGGAGATAAACTATAGGCTCATAGAAGGCGCCGATGACGAAATACAACTTAACGCCCTACTCGCAAGGCTAGTCCTGCTGGGGAAGAAGCTTGGCAGCCATAAGAGCTAGTCAGTGTATCCCGTGGATCATTAAGTATAGGCCGAAAACCCTGTCAGAATATATAGATCAGGATGAGGCCAAGAACAAGCTTATAGAATGGCTCAAGAACTTCCCAAATGTAGAGAACAAAGCAGTGCTTCTCTACGGTCCTCCAGGTGTTGGGAAAACCACCCTTGTGGAGTGTATAGCTAGAGATCTTGGCTATGAGTTAATAGAGATGAATGCAAGCGACTTCCGGAGGATGCAGGATATAGAGAGGATAGCTATATCAGCCTCAGACAAAGGGGGGCTATTTAGCAGGAAAAGACTTATATTACTAGATGAGGTTAATGGTATAAATATTAGGGCTGATATAGGGGGCTGGATGCTGTTCTGAGGCTAATAGAGATTACTAGGGTTCCTGTTATAATGACAGCCAATGATCCCTGGTCTCCTAACCTAAGGCCTCTGAGGAGTTCATCCCTTGCCATAGAGCTTAGGAAGCTGTCAGAGGTAATGTGGTAAAGGTTTTGAAGAGGATCTGCTTGTCCGAAGGACTGGAGTGCGATGAGGAGGCTCTGAAGGAAATTGCGAGAAGGTCTGAGGGCGATCTTAGATCCGCTATAAATGATCTTGAGAGTGTTGCTAGAGGAAGCAGGAAGATCAGTATCGATGGTGTGAGGGCTATATTGGGCTATAGGGATAGAGAGAGAAACCCCTTCGAAACCCTCGGAAGGATTTTCAGTGCTAGGAGTGCTAGAGCTGCTAAGGCAACAGCTGCGAGCATGCAGCTGGACAATGAGATGCTAATGCAGTGGATAAACGAGAATATTCCTGCGCAGATGCAGGATCCTGAGGATCTTTGGAGAGCCTATGAAGCCCTATCGAGGGCTGACATGTATATGGGCAGGATAATCAAGACCGGTAACTGGGATCTCTTATCCTACGCAATGGATATAATGAGCGCCGGAGTAGCGATAGCTAAGAAGAGCCAAGAGAGGAGATGGGTTAGCTATAGATTCCCTGAAAAAATAAAAAATAAGGTATATGGCTAAGAGTAAGGAGAGTAGAGAAGTTAGGGATATGCTCGCCAGATTAATAGCTACGCACGACTACATATCAACTACAACTGCAAAGAGGGATGTGATACCATACCTCTCGATAATCTTCAAGAACAACCCCGTAGAGGCTGCCAAAATAGCTCTCGGCATGATGATGAGCAATACCATGATAGAATACCTAGCTGGCCCAAGGGCGAAGGAAATAATATCATATATGAAGGAGATGGAGAAAAAGATTCAAACAAGGGAGGCTAAAGAGGTAAAGACCGAGGCTGCGAAAGGATTCGACACTAAGGAAAAAGCCGTTGAGAAGGCCTCACAATCACAGAAAACTCAGAAGGAGGAGAAACCTAGAAAGGGAGGCGGACTAGATAGATTTATGGCTCCTTCCAACCATGAATAGCGGATCTTCTATACCGAGCCTCAAGCTATTATAGGTGTTTAACAACAGGCCTAGATATTATGTTTATTTATGAATGCTCGATCTCTGAGGTTTTGAAAGCCTCAAGCTTAAACATCCTGAGATCATATTATGATATGTTCAACAAACAAGACGCCACAGCATTAGGCTTGGGCCGTGTAGTATAGGTGAGTTAATGAGGCCGCGCCAGTCTCGCTAGCAAAATAAAACTATAACATAGGTATAGTCAAATACTATTAGTGGGGAAAAGCTATTGATCCTCTTCCTATATCCATGGAAGAAGCTCCATGCCTCCTTTCCAGGAAGTTTGCCTGATTTTGTTCTGATGTCCTCATACCGCTTTCCGAGATCCTCATTCTTGAGACATCATTTTTAGGATTAGGAGACCTCGGTCCTCGCGGGATCGCAGGGTCTCTCCCCACTGCAGATCCTTCTAGAGGAAATAGTTTGCAAGAGCTGACAAACACCGATCCCATCTTAGAAGATGAGACTTGCCCTAAGCTAGTGGTGACAGCTAAAACTGGTAAAGAGGATAGGGCTGTAAGAGAACTAGAGGATCTACTGTATAAATTAGATCCGCGTGTAATTGTAAAGAGGACTAGATATAGAGACTTTATAGAGATCTTTTCTAGCATAGATGCCAATAGCATCTTTGAGGAGATCAGAAGGAAACCCCCCTATTCATCTATAAGAGCTGTTAAGATAGATTTCTGTATAGAGGCGGAGATCAGCAAGATAGCAAATGCTTGTATAGACATTTTAAAACATATGGCTAAGCATGAGACGCATAGAGTAAAGATCGAATGCTCTAAGAGGGGAAGCTATATAAAGAGCTGTAAAGCAGTAGAGATAGCTGTAGGTATTGCAATAGAGAGGTCGGGAGTAGCGATAGTCGATCTTAAAAAACCGACTAGTGTGATAAAGATCGAGATAATTGATTATAAGGCTTATATAGGAATAATGAAGCCAGGCTCAGACAAGCTCCATAAGAAGATCTCATAGTCTCTGTGAGAGGTTGAGAGAGACATTCATTTCTATGGTAGATCATGTTGAAGCTTTGCCTCTTTTACCATACCATATATGTTGCCTCGGTTTTGGCAATATTTAAGCATTATGTTAATCTATTATAGAATTGAAATACATAGTTATATTAGAGTATATAAAAACGCTATGAATGAATATATATCTGGGTATTACGAGAAAGGACTATTTATAGGGTAATTAAATGAGTTATTTATAAATACCCTTAAAATAATATTAATTGAGGGTCGCAATGGGCAGCGAAATAGAGGCTAGAAGGGTTCAGAGATTCGGTAGATCTACTTTAATGGTATCTTTACCTGCTGAGTGGGTTAGAGATGTTGGGTTAAAGCCTGGAGATACTGTTACGATCACTGTAGAAGAAGATAAGTCTCTGAGGATCTATCCTGCTTTTACGAAGATTGAGAAAGAGAGGAAGATAACTCTGAGGATTTCTAAATATACTAAGAGCCTATTGATAGATAGATGCTTAGAAGCAGCTTATAGCTTAGGATATGATGTAATATCTGTAGAGGTTGTAGATGGCTCTTTAGAAGAGGAGCAATTAAAGACCCTAAGAGGGTTTGTGAAGGAGTTAATAGGGGCTGAAATTATTGACCATACACCTACCAGAGTTATTATACAGATATTTGTAGATCCCACTAAACACTCGATAGGGGGTATTATATCTAGGATGACCAGCCTGATCAAATATATGATCCAGTATCTGGGGCATTTAATAGCGGAAAGAAAGCTCCACTTTGTAGATGAGATACTTGAGCTTAGGAAAGAGCTTATAAGGTTCTATATGCTCTCCATGAGACAGACCTTCCTGGGGCAGATAGATAGGAGCTATGGTAGGCTATTAGAAGTGAAGAGCTATATGCTTCCTAGGTATAGGAGCATAGCAAGATCCTTAGATCTCATAGGAGAAGCTATAGCCAATATAGCGATGTATCTAAAGAGCCTTAAGGCCGAGGAGTTTGAGGAGGTCTCTAAGAGGATGGGAGAGTTTAAGGAGCTTCTAGATCTATTCCAGGTCTCTCTAGAGAGATCTATAGAGAGTATTGAAAAGGCAAATGTCATAGAGGCGTTCAACACGCTATCTCTCGGTGAGGAGTTCTATAACCATGTAACTAGATATATAGAGAAGATCCTTAAGGAGGATTCGGGCAAACCTCACTATCAATATATAAGGGAGATTGTCGAGATCTTGAGAAGATCCTCGATGGATATGAAGGTAATAACCTCTGTAGGATTTGATCTAGCAATTGAGAGGTCCGGAGGAGTTATAGATCTATCAAGCGGTGAGGCTATAAAGATCGTCTAGCCGTAAGGAATACATAGAAGGGATCGAGAAGGATTTAATAGTGAAACTAATAGATATTTTATCCAGGATTCTCTACCTAGTTGAAGAGAGGAATCTATCGATAGATGTAGCGTTTAAAAAGGTTTGTAGGGGCGTTCTATGTGCAAACAGCTTAGAGAAGAGTGAGAAGATCTATGGATTGGCTAGGGAATTCATAGCCAGCGTTATAAGGTTAAGATGTTTATATAGAAACGCATCGAGGAAGAAGCTAGCAAGGATCTTTATTCAAGAAAGCCAGAGAGTTTCCACAGGCTATGGAGAGCTAGAGCCATGGTGCTTATATTCAGTGCCTAAGTGGCTCTATAAAGAGATGAGAGACCTTATAGGATATGAGACTGAAGAGCTGTTAAAATCAATGTGGAAGAGGACATGGTGGCTTAGACTAAATACCCTCAAAGCTCCGGAAGAGAAGATTCTTAGGATTCTTGAGGAAGAAGCAACTATAGAGCGTGATAGAGATCTTTGGTACCTCTATAGGCTCATAGATAGCAAGAAGCCTGTGAGGCTGTTAAGAGCTGTTAAGCTTGGCATGGTAATACCCCAGAATAAGGCATCATGTATGGTAGTAGAAGCTCTGAAGCCTGGGTCAGGCGATGTTATTCTCGATATGGCGGCAGCTCCTGGTGTGAAGACTTCTCTCATGGTCATGCTCACGGAGGGAAGAGCTAGGGTGGTTGCCGCAGATCTGTCAATGAGAAGAGCTATAATTATGAAGAAGCTACTCAGGGATCTTGGGGCCCTTAATCATGTCGATCTTGTGATAACTGACTCAAGAACACCTCCTCATAATAAGATATTTAATAAAGCCCTTCTAGATGCTCCATGCACATCCTCAGGATCAATTTCAAAGGATCCTGCAGTTAGACTCCACCTAATGAAAAGGGGTAAAGTGGAATATTATTCCAATATACAGCGTGCTCTACTAAGTAGAGCACTAGATCTTGCATACAAGATAGTATATTCCACATGCTCTATACTACCAGAAGAGGGTGAGGAGATCGTGGAGAGCTTCATGGATAAGGCAAAACTAGTAGATCCTGGGATAAGAGGGTCTAGGGGATACGATATATATAGTTGGCAGAGTCGTCGTAAGAATGTTCCCCCATATTCACATGTCAGAGGGATTCTTTATAGCAAAAATAGTCCCCATCTTTCAATTATAGAAGATCTGTCCCAGTTATTAGGATCGCTGTGCTGTCACTCTAAAGAGGAGTCATCACTTCTATCCCAATGATCATTAGGTTTTTGAGGTCCTCCCCTACGTACATATGGACGCATTAACAAGAGCCATTCTGAAACTGTTTAGGTTTCATATCGATTTATAAGGTTCTATGTCAAGTCAAGTTTCGTGTGTGGGGCTATAGAAACTAGGCTCGCTGAAGATCCTTGAGCTTGTGAGGGTATATGGCGTGCCTATTAGGGATGGGAGGGCCTCGGAGCTTATAACATGGTATATTAAGACTCTCCTGAGGGCTGTTGATCTGATCTGGGATAATATTGGGTGGAGATACCGCTTTCCAGAGCTTGTTAGAAGGGGTGGAAAGCTGGCTTGATCAGAGGTTTGAAGGTAATGATCCCAGTAATTCCGAAGGATAGAGCTTTTAAGAAACGCCTTAGGGATGAGCTTATGAAGGATAATCCCTATGCTGTGTAGTGAGTAGATGCTGTTATTGGGGAAGCTTACTCGATTATGAAATCCTGGAGGAAGAGGTATCTGAGGAGGTTAGGAAGGTTAAGCCGAAGATCAGGAAGTTTGCCAGGTGCAAGACAGCACTCATGAAGATAATCTATGAGGCTAGAACAATAAGGATAACTCTGAGGCAAGGAGAATACCTCTATATATCGTGGAGATCAACATTGTTTTGGCATAGGGTCAGAGGCTGGACTATGGATGAGGCTATAGTTAAGATGACAGGATTGCTATTCGTTCAAGAGCTCTAAGGAGATCGAGGTTAGGAGGGTTATTGTGTGGGTAGTAATGAGCTTTCATTGGATAGCTATAAACCATTGATAGGCTTTTAAATGTTGATCTAAGGCCTCTCCAGAGCATGAAGATTGTGTATGAGCGTAAGAAGGCTATTGCACAGAGTAGGGATAAGTGGGATCTTTATGAGAGGTATGTGGCTAGGGAGAGGAGTAGGGAGAGAGATTTCAAGAACAAGCTCTCAGCAGGTCTTAGAGACTATTACCAAACTCTATATATGTTTTCGAGGATCTTGATAAGGAGGATCTTGTGTCTAGGAAGAGGACTAAGAAGAGTAGGAAGAGGAATGTTAGAACACCATGGAGGAGGATTCATAAGGAGGATGTCAGAGGCGGTATTAGCGGCTTATGTAGATCCGAGGAACGTATCGAGGGAATGCCCCAGATGCGGGTTTGTTGTGGAGACCCGAGAGGGGCAGGTCTTTGAATACCCTAGATGCGATCTAAAAATGGGTAGGCAGAAGGTGTCATAGATAAACATCAGAAGAAGATATCTAGAAGTTAGAAGGAAAGCCAGATGCTAAGGTCTCCCCGCAGCAATGATTCAGAGGAAACTATGATGGTGGAGCTGTGAGTTGGGGTCACCTCGAGCGGGTGGAGCCCAGCGATATGGATCTCGGTGAAAAGGGATCCCGAGGGCGATGAAGCCAAGGGAAGAGGGCTTGATCAAGGGATATCAAGCCTAATGAAACCCGAACCCCCTAGAGGATGTAATATTCAAAATGGCTTCGGGGGATATGGCTATAAACAACCTAGATAGAAGCCTCTTTCCACAGGCTCGACAGCTATTAGTGAATCAATGGAGACTAAGATTTCTGCGGAAGAGGTGTGGGTCTCTCAATGGCTATAGTGAGGTTAAAACTTTTCCGTGGAGGAGAAATCATAACGAGCTTAAGGTAAAGAAAGAATCAGCAGTAATTAATGACCATCGAGTGGTAAGTGGTATTATGAAAAAGGGAAAACCTAATAAGTATCTCTCGGGATCAGGTGGTAAATCTGTTTTAGAGGGCATGTGCTATTATAGATGGCGTTATAAGTATGGAGATGTATGAGGAAAGTGGGGGAGAAGCGGTTTTTGATCGAGTTATAGAGGTTCAAGGTCTGTGTTGAGGTGAATGGAAGTGATTATTGTTGAGGTAGAGGATCTACATTAGGTCTATCCTGGAGGTGTTAAGGCTCTGAACGGTATCTCGTTTAAGGTATCTAGGGGCGAGATCTACTCTATACTGGGTCCTAATGGTGCTGGAAAGACTACAACTATGAAGATCATTGCGACACTGCTTAAACCCACCTCGGGAAGGGTATCTGTTATGGGGTTAGATGTAACCACCAAGCCGGACTCGGTTAGAAGGATTATAGGCTATGTGCCGCAGGATCTATCGGCTGACGACGAGCTAACAGGGATCGAGAATGTAATGCTCCAGGCAAGGCTCTACGGTATTTCAAGGAGCGATGCTAGGAGAAGGGCGTTAGAGCTGCTAGAGATGATTGGTTTGAGCGATGCTGCTAATAGAATTGTTCGAAGCTATAGTGGGGGTACGAGGAGAAGGTTAGAGCTCGCTATGGGGCTGATCAATAATCCTGAGCTACTAATATTAGATGAGCCGACACTCGGTTTAGATGTCCAGTCGAGGCTAGCTCTGTGGGACTATATTAAAATGCTTAAAAAGGAGAATGGGCTGACAATAATCATAACAACTCACTATATGGATGAGGCCGATAAGCTGAGCGATATGGTGGCCATCATAGACCATGGAAGAATCGTTGTGGAAGGTTCTCCCGAGGAGCTGAAATCAAGGATAGGGGGCGATGTAATAATGGTAAAAATTTCAAGGGCTTCACAAGAGATCATAGATAGGATTAGGGTTGTTGATGATGTTCTAAACGTGGATCTTGTTAAGAATATCATAAGATTCACAACCATGTGGAGCGGTATGAGCATAGTATTCGATAGAAGGCTAGGCTATCTCAATAGATTTTTAGTAACACCAATACCAAGGTTCAGCATAGTTCTGAGCAAGATCCTCTCCTCTGTGACCAGAGCCCTTATACAAGCAACAGCTCTCCTCATAATAGCACTTGGACTCGGCCTCACCCTCAAGAGCGGCGTTAGTGCCCTTGATATTGCTATCCTCTACGCAGTTATAGCCTCTCTAGCCCTCTCCTTCTCGTCTATATTCACAGCTGTTGCTATTAGAATCACGAGCCACGATCTTGTCATATCCATAGCGAATCTAGTAAATCTACCCCTGATGTTTACTAGCAACGCGATGTTTCCAATAGATCAGATGCCACAGTATCTCCAAATAGTTGCGAAGGCTAACCCGATCACCCATGCTAATATAATAACTAGGTACTATCTCCTCGGAATAGGGGGATCTAGGAAGCGTCGTTATATCTTTAATATATCTAGCGATATTCATGCTCACATCTATAGCGATCGCTGTAATAGCATCGAGAAGGCTTGAATAGAGAGATAACAAATAATTCCACAGAGTTGGGTATTATTATAAGTATTACCTAAATAGTCTCAGATCATCTCGGAGGGATTAGAATTGAGCCCCATATCAAATAAAGTTATAATAGCTGGGTGGCTGGGCTGGTTCTCCGTATTCGCTATAAGATTTGCGCCATCACCGATACTAGTTCTGATAGAGAATAGCTTCAAAGCCTCTCACAGTGATGCTAGCATAGTATTTACTAGCCATCTCCTGGCGTATGCTTTAATGCAGATCCCAGCCGGCATTATAAGCGATACGTTAGGGCCTCGAAGGGTCATAATAGTGGGGCTCATGGTAATGTCGCTCTCCTGCATAGCCATGGGACTTAGCCCAAATATATTCTTCATGATAGCCATAGCCTTTATAGCTGGTCTTGGTGCAGGGACTTTCTACACCTCAAGCACATCGCTGGTCTCCACCCTATTCCCTCCTAGTGAGAGGGGAAGGGCTCTCGGCATCATGTACTCCGGCATAGGGGCAGGCTCATCTACATCTATGATTGTAGGCGGCCTTCTGGGAAATCTTGGTCTGTGGAGAGAGATTTTCTACATAGCTGCTGCCCCAGGCATTATCGCAGCCTCAATGTTTGCGATCCTTATGAGAGGCTCGGCGAATAGGGAGCTCTATTCTGGGCATAGATCGGAAAGGCTATCCCTAATGTTCCAAGTACTTAGAAGAAGGGATATAGCGATTTATAATTTGATCCACGCACTACTTCTTCTGACATATTTCGGTGTTTCCTCGTTCATGCCTACGTATATCGTATCTATAGGTAGCTCATCAATTCTATATGCGAATCTAGTGTCTTTAGCACTCTCAATACCAGATATCTTTGGAGGGTTCGTGGGTGGGCATCTAATAGGCATATTAGGAGCTAGGAGAATGGTCTTTATAGGCTTTTTATCTATAGCACTCGCAACCTTCCTAATCCCGAGCACTAATTCACCTATATATATCATACTACTCCTACCTATAATAGGGTTTATGTCACGCTCTGTAGCCACAGCACTCCCTCTGCTAATTATCGAGAGCACACCTATAGGTGTCGTGGGGGCAATATTAGGCTGGTACAATTCTATAGGATTCATAGGAGGTTCTACAGGACCATATCTCTTCGGAGTTATAGCCGATAGAATGGGCTTCACATTCTCATATATCATAGTTTCTATATTTCCAGCTATATCCTCAATATTAATTTATCTGGCTCGCTACCGCTCCTGAAACGTAAAATAGGATAATTCACTGAGGCGATATAATCTAGTATATAGGATCTAAAGCTATTAATTAGTACAAAAACTTCTAGACAGATTCACACTAGATTTTTGCTGTTTCTTCAACAGATTTTTAGCGGTTTCAACCCCTCTAAGGTACCATGTTACTGATGCTACCAACCCTAAGGCCCATATTATTGATGCTATTAAAAGAAATAGCTGTGCAGATATATATGTCTCGTAGATCAAAATAGCTATTATTGATATATTGGTTAACTAGAGTTATGAAGCCTATAGTTGACGCCCTAACACCTGTTGGGAACAGTTCACTCTCTAGAGCACTTAGAGAAGCCCATGCCCATTCAGAGAACACCATGTTAATGAAGACCGTTGCGAGGAATACGCCTAGTGGGAGCGATCCGTGGATTGCTGCAAGAAATGCCGCGGATACCGTTCCTCCAAGATAGGATAGCAGTGTCGAGATCTTCCTACTTCTATCCATTAGCGGTATTAATAAGAAGGCTCCGATAGATGCACCAGCATTCGCAATAGCTATGTTTAGAGGTGCTACTTCAATTCCATAGGCAAAGCCCGAGGCATATGGAGTATAATAAGCTATCATGCCGTATGTTGAGTATTGTGCAGCCGTTATTATTATCAATATAGCGAGTCTGAAGCGATACTTAGAAAGGGCTTCCCTCAAACCAATACCTTTAAATAGATCAACAGATCTCTCTAGACTGTCTCTAGAGAGAGGCCTCAGTTTTACTCCCTGCTATACGAGTAATAACTTCTATAGCTCTATCATATCTTCCGCGATGAACAAGCCATCTAGGTGATTCTGGCAAGTGTAGCCTTGCCACCGCTATTATTATCGCCAGGATCGCCGCTGTTGATATTATAGAGTAAATTTGCACGTTTATATCCTCATAGATAGATCTATAATATAGTGCGAGCCACGCTATTAATGCTGCACCAATATTCCACATATTAGCTGAAAGCATTATAGCCTTCCCTCTATGCCTAGCTGGAGAGAGCTCCGCAATTGCAGAATACGCAGCACCTATCTCTCCCCCAATTCCTAGATTAATAGCTGAGGATAGGATCAGCAGTTCTAAAAAGCCTCCATGAAAAGGTATTAAAAGAATAGTGGCAATGGTATATACGAGTATTGCTATTATCAGCATAACCCTTCTACCATAGAGATCTGCGAGCCTCCCTAGTAGAATACCCCCTAACGCAAAGAACGCAATATTAACCGCAAATATTGTCGTAGCCTCTCAGGCTCTACTAGATACATTATAGCTGGCACTATTGTGAAGAGAATACCGTCTAGCAGAAACGTGAGAGAGACTATGATAAATAATTTCCAGTGCTCACGACTCCAGGGGGCTGTATCAAGAACGATCCAAGGCGATCTCATTCAAAACACACCAATAAAACGCTCCATAGTTAGTATATAAGCCTATCTATAGGTAATCTATAGGTAACTAATAAAATGGGAAAGCAGGTAGAGATTTGATATTAGTAAGAGAGCAAACTTACAAAGCATGGTGAGTAGATCACTATGTAGTGGTGTGTCCTGGCAATATAAGATTATTATAGCATTTAAGCTTATCTT
>Ga0079998_118353_pt1 | contig 11455 bp, 8 predicted proteins | sample PerSpoBPS_BMetaG_FD_69201 | JGI IMG/M metagenome (GOLD analysis project Ga0079998, IMG submission 69201) | Thermal spring microbial communities from Yellowstone National Park, Wyoming, USA - Perpetual Spouter B (PS_B) MetaG (SPADES assembly)... | ecosystem: Environmental > Aquatic > Thermal... | reverse complement strand
GAAATCGTTTTCAACGGGCACCGTCAGTTCAACGGCTTTTTGGTTATCGCTCCACAAGGTGACGGGGCTGGACGGCAATTTTTCGCCCAAAGTCAAATTCCCGACGGCGACCCAAGCCAAATCGTCTGGCGCTTTCGCTAATGGCTTCCCGTTGACGGTTACCGAACCGTAGGCGCTGAGCAAGGTTAGTCTGCCTGTGCCGAGACTTTCCTGAAAGTCCAAAAGGGCGCACCGACCTTTCGGGACGGTGAGTTGAACTCGGCAACCATAATACACAACTTCGCCCGTTTTGCCATTGCCGTCAATCAAGATAACTGTCAACCCGTCTCGCTTTCGGAGAGGGTAAACGAGCCGAGCCAAACCTTGTTCAACTTGAAGCCCGAAAAACTGTGGGCTTAAATTGGGTAACTGCTTCCTTGCCCACTCGGGTCTCTCTTCACACAAGGCTACAACCCAAGCAATTTTCAAATCCAACTCACGCAGCAACTTCCATGTTTCTTCCGACGGCTTAGCGCTTTTTGGGACGATGATGGCGATGCGCAACAAGCCCATTTCTTCCTGCCATCGTTTCGGGTCGGATTTGAACATGCTTTGCCACCTGCGCAAATCGTGTTCCGAGACAATCATTGAGGGCACACCTGTCTCAAGCAATTGCATGTGCATGTTTCTAACTTCCGTCAAAATCGCCGATGGCGATTGAAGCAAACTGTCGGTGTCAATCAAGATGGCAACGGTTGGAGGGAGAAACGCTCTCGGTTGGAGATGTCTCAGCAAGAAGTTCCATCTCGCCCAAACTCGGCAGGATTCTCGCTCCGTTCCGTCATGTCTCATCATGCCCCACTCTGGCGAATCTGGGTGCTGAAGGGGGTTGTTGAGGTAGAAGTTGAGGAAGCCTAAGGCTCGTTCACCCAAAGCGACATAAAGCATTTGCTCGTAAATTTCGCCCCACTCCCTTAAAAGCGGGTGCGGTGAATTTTCGGCGTTAGGCATTCCCGCTTCACCGATTATGCAAGGGTGACCGTAAGCGAGGGCGAAAGGGAGCGTCCAAAGACCAGCGCCTAAGTCAGTTTGGTAATGGTGGGCGTGACTCCACCAGAGGAAGTTCAAAAAGTGCCTGACGCTCCAAACGGGCGAGTTGGGCGCCCAAGCGAGCCCGATGCCAATCGGCGTCTCGTAACCTTGACCGCTAAAGATTGCTTGGCTCATCCGCCGACACCAATTAGCCACCCGTTCGGCAAACTGCTTTCGCTCTTCCGAAGTCTTAGCGTCACGACCGTAACCTTCGGGCTCATTGATGAGTTCCCACACGACATTGGGGAAATCGGCGAGCCATTTCGCCAACCCACGCAAATATGCTTCTTCCGCTTGAAGCCATCTCTCATCGGCGTAAGGGTCTCCGTCGCCCAACCGCTTGCGCCAGTAGTAGGCGGGCGAAAAAGTGAAAGGATTTGTCAAGGCAGCGACATTGTGCATCGCAAGCAGGATGTGATTGGCATCCAAGACACGCTTAGCCCAGTTGTCCGTCTCGTCGGCGAAGACTTCTTCGTTCAAAATTCGCTCGTAGTAGTGCTGGCGGATGGCGTTGCCGCCGTAAAGTCGGACGAGGGAAATTTCCCTGTCCCAAATATCGGGCAGGGGATGTTTGCCCAACCGTTGTTCGCTGTCAAAGTAAGCGCCGATGCCACGAATGTCGTTGGTGTAAAGGTTGACACCAGAAACTACGGAAGGAATCTCACGCTTGTATGGCTTTGCCTGTCTCACCATCGCCATTGTCCTTTCGCTGCGAACCAAAAACATCGTCCGCTCGTGAAACTTCATCTGGCTCGGATTTTCAGCGGTCAGGATAGCGTCGTAAGCCCAATGAGGGTCGGCAGGAAGTTGCCATTCAAAGGTCACTGTCTCAGCCTTGCCACCTTCCAAGAAAACTTTTCGCTTGGCTTGGTGGACAATCTTGCCAGTATCCCGCTCTCGGATGAGCAGTTGGCAAGTGGCAGAAATGTCAATAGGGCAAACGAGTTCCGCCGTGATGGTGACGGTTTCCTTTGGCAAGTAGCGAGGTTGGTCACTCATCAGGTCACGAATTGCGATGTAATCTCGGCGCAAAGCCAATCGGACTACATCAGCGATGGCTGCTTCGGCGAACTTCCACGCTTTTCGGCTCCAAGGGTGGCTGTTGCCCCAAAATCCCAAAGCCACGATGCGGGCACAAGGATACTGGCGAAGTCGGTAGGCGAAAACAAAAGGCAAAGCCACTACATCGCCATCTTCGCTCACGGAAGCCAAGATGGGTTCAGCCAGATGCTGTGAACCGTCAACGATTGGGATGACTGCCCATTCGCCACCAGAGATGTGCCAGAGAGGCGGTAGGTTGGGCAATAAGTCTGGACGCAACACGATACAGAATTGCGGTTTCTTGCGGGCTTTGTAAGTTTTGGCGAAGGGCAAAAGGTTTTGGAACAGAGTTCTGAAAGTGCCAACTTCAATTTCGGCGAAAGCGTCGACCCAACGGTTGCCTTTTCTCACCATCGGGCGGGAAAGAGGGACGCCAGCGGGGGAAACTAAACCGCCCCCTTCAGCGAGGAATTGCTTTATGTTGGGCAAGGCTTCCAACGGCACTGCTGGTCCGTAAGAAAGCACGAGAGTGTTGATGCGACGGGCGTTCAATTGACTGGGAGAAACCAAATCGGAAGCGGACAAAAAGGCTACTTCAATGCCACGCTTTCGCAAGGCTGAAGCGATGAATTCTGGCGTAACATCATCGGGCAAACCGATGCGAGGGAAATTCGGTTCACGAAAGATTCCGACAGTCTGACTTTTCAAACCTTTGGCATCTTGTGCTGCTTTGACTGGAACTTCAATGCGCTTCAACAGTTGCATGAGGGGCAATTTCTCTTCGCCGAGCAAAGCGATTAGGACAGACCTTGCCAAAGGTCTCGTTGAACTGATAAGTGCCGATGCAGGACCGATGAAAACAACTTGACCTTTGCCCAATTTCCATCGTGCGATGGCTGCGGGTTGCTGGCGGAAAACTTCCGAAGGTTGAATTGCAAAAGTTCGGTCTGGCGGCAAGACCCAACGAGCGAGCACAAATTCGTCGTCAACGAAAATGCCAGCGCCCCATGCGTTGTAGCGCCAAATCTTATGCTTTGCGGGAATGTGGGCGAAAAGAGGGTCATCAGGTTTGGTCAATTCCAAATCGGGCGCCCAACCCCAAACAAGACGGTGTGGCACTGGAGGCGCTAATTCGCCTGTCGGCGCAGGTGTCAACTCAAGGACAAGGGTGCCGCCGTTTCGGGCAAAATCAGCCAATCTCTTTTCGGCAGGCTCAGGAAGGGGCTGTTCGGTGTGGGCGAGGAGAACCATCGCTGCCTTCTCAAGCCCAATCCCTTCACCCAACTGTTCAAGACTCACCCAACGAACTTTCGCACCCAACTCTTCAAGCAAGCCAGCGTGAGGTTCAGCGTATTTGCCCGAAACGAGAACTAAGGGCTGAGCCATTGCGGTCGCCATTAACCCTGACAGCGCAAACCAAACCATCACGCACCGCATAAAAATCACCTCGCAAAGCGCAGCATTAAAAAGTTTGGGGCGTCAAGTTGACAAGGGTCAACACTGCTTGAGAAGCGTGGCAGCATATTTGGGAGCGGCGGAATGCGAAAGGAGTGAAGAAATGTGGCTGTGACCGAAGAGCAAGTCCTTAAAGCACTGAGCCAAGTTCGTGACCCGGAAATTGGGCGAGATTTAGTCTCTTTGGGGATGGTGCGAAACATCCGAGTTGAAGGTGAACGAGTCTCCTTTGAGTTGGTCTTGACGACACCAGCCTGCCCGTTGAGGGAACAATTGGCAAATATGGCTCGCCAAGCGGTTGCCCAGTTGCCGGGCGTGAAAGAGGTTGAAGTGAAAATCTCAGCCGAAGTGCTCAGGAGCGTGCCCCTTGAGGCTGTCCTACCGGGAGTCAAAAACATAATCGCAGTCGGAAGCGGGAAAGGAGGCGTCGGCAAGACTACAGTCGCGGTGAATTTGGCAATCGCTTTGGCTCAAATGGGAGCAAAGGTCGGACTGCTTGATGCCGACATTTACGGTCCCAATGTGCCGAGAATGTTGGGAGTGTGGCAAACGCCAGATTTTGACCCGAAGGAACAGAAAATCATCCCGCTTCAAGCATGGGGCATCAAAGTCATGTCGCTGGGGTTTCTGGTCGGCGAAGACCAGCCAGTGATTTGGCGTGGTCCAATCCTTGCCCGAGCCTTGCAGCAACTTTTGTTTGATGTCGCTTGGGGAGAACTGGATTACCTTCTGGTTGACTTGCCGCCCGGAACAGGCGACATTCAACTCTCTCTGGCTCAACTCGTTCCCGTGACTGGTGCGGTCATAGTCACAACCCCACAGGATGTTGCCCTTTACGATGCGTTAAAGGGAGTAGCCACCTTTGAGAGACTAAATGTGCCCGTGCTCGGCGTCGTTGAGAACATGAGTTACTTCATTTGCCCACATTGTGGCAAGGAAACGAGAATTTTCAGGCGAGGGGCAGTTGAGGTTGAGTTCTCGCAAAGAGGCATAAAGTTTCTGGGTTCGGTGCCTTTGGTGCCAGAGATATGCGAGGGTAGTGACTTGGGATTGCCGGTAGTGGCAGCCTTCCCAGAATCACCTGCCTCAGAGGCTTTCAAGGCAATTGCTTCTCAATTGGCAGCATCAGTTAGCGTCAAAAAATTCGCGGAAACAGGGCACAAATAGCACGATTTGTGGGATAAATTGCCCCGTAAGGTTGATTTCTGGGGGCAAATGTGTTATCATGAAAGCAGCCGAACCAAGGAAAAAGGTTCGGAGGTGAGAAGCGGTCTAAGCAAAGCATGTCAGGTTAGGCGGCGGAGTAAGACTTAGTTCAGTCATGAGACCTGTGTGGGATCGCACATGTAGGTAGTTGGACAGTTGGGACAATTTGTATTGGTGCAGTAAATGACCCCAGGCAGCGCGATAGGGGCGCTGCTTGGGGAAGTCGCTTTTTGTGTCCACGGCTGGGTGGGAAAAAGTGGGAGAAAGTGGAAAGTTTCAGAATAAGTTGACGAAAAGTTTGGGGGTAGTTAAAAATTGGAGGAACTTGAGGTCCAACAGACGGTAGAGTTGCGACCAGACGAATACTTCATTGGCACCGTCCGCTACTCAGTGGACGACAAGGGGAGGGTTGTTGTGCCTGTGGAGCTCAGGCAGAGATTGGGAAGCGAGTTTTATCTGACTCTCAGTTCATACGACACAGTTTACATCTTCGCGCCAGAGGATTGGAAGCGATACACCCAGCGGTTGATGGAGTATTACCAGTCCAACCCCCAACGGTATGCGCCTGTCCTGCAACGGATCATGAGTTTTGGACAAAAGGTCAAGGTCGACAACAACTGGCGCTTTATCGTTCCAGCAAACTTAAGAGAAATTTGCAATTTGCGCAAAACAGTCTACTTTGTTGGCATCGGTGATAGAGTTGAGTTAATGAACGAAGAAGCGTATAAACAGAGGTTCAGCAAAATCACCGCACCTGAGGTTAAAGAACTTCAAGCAGAATTAGGTTTGTAAGTAGGAGGAGGTTACAGTGGCTATTGATTTGCAATGGTTGCAACGAGTGCTTGAGAGGCGTAAACGAGAGGCTGGAGAAACAGGAGTAAGATTGCATCCACCTGCGATGGTCAGGGAAGTTTTAGAGTTCTTGAGAGTAAAGGAAGTGAGAAAGGGCGTGTTTGTGGACATGACTGTTGGGACAGGAGGGCATACGCTGGCAATTTTGCAAGCAAATCCAAAAGTAGAAGTTATCGGGATTGACAAGGATGCCGAATCTCTTGAAGTCGCGGCAGAGCGATTAGCGGACTACGCCGACCGCGTTACCCTCATCTACGGCGATATGAGAGACACTCGCAGGCTCCTCCAACAGATAGGAATAGACCGAGTTGACGGTTGCCTCATTGACCCAGGTCCAAGCCTCTGGCAGATGGACAGCAAACGAGGGTTCAGTTTTTTGGATGACACTCCCTTGGACATGAGAATGGATAGATCATCTCAAATCACCGCTCAAACGCTTTTGCAAACTTTGTCTTTCGAGGAGTTAGAACGATTGTTCGTCCAAGCAGGAGAACGGCGCTCGGATGCTCGCCGTATCGCGCAAGCAATTGTCCGAGAAAGAAACCGAAGCGGTGGCATTCCCACGGCGAAAGCATTAGCGGAGTTAGTGGCTGAAGTGAAAGGGGTGCGAGGAGGGCGAATCCACCCGGCGACAAAGGTCTTTTTGGCTCTGAGGATCGCCGTGAACGAGGAACTTGACGCTCTCAAAGGCGGGATCATTGAGGGAATCCATGTCTTGAAGCGAGGAGGTAGATTCGTTGTCTTGACCTATCAGTCCCTTGAGGATAAGGTGGTCAAGGAAACCTTTGCTTCCTTCGCCCAACCCCTGAAAGAGGGTGAAAATCGTCCCTTGATCCGCATTTTGACGAAAGACCCTGTTCGTCCGACTTTTCAAGAGCGGCAACAAAACCCTCGAGCTCGGAGTTGCAAACTTCGGGCAGCCGAGAGGGTTAGGTAAAGGAGGAGATGAGTATGGTGGCTCAAGTTAGAAGGGAAACAGGAGCGGAAGTGCCTGTTGCAACTTTGAACCAACCTGAGCGTGGGATTGAGCGACATCAATCAGTTCGGACAGTCACCGGAAACTGGGCACAAAGAATGGTCTTGAGCGGTTTAATGTTGTTATCGTGGTGCCTTCTCAACGCACTCATCCTCACGGAAGTTAAGACTCACAACTGGCAAAAACAACAAATTTCGCTCAAAGAGATACAAGTTCACCGACTTCAGACCGCCATCGCTCACCGCCTGTCAGATTTAACAAGAAGTTCGCTCGGGATGTCCCAACCAAAGGTTTCGCCTGTTCTTTTGGGATTCCATCAACCGAAGCGAGAGTTAACCCTTTTGGGGAGGAGATGATCGGCGTGCTTTCTTGGCGGTGCCCTATGACGCTATTGGTCATCTTGTTGGTCAACTTGGCGATGGCGAGTTGGCTTCTTTACCTGCAAGGGCTAAAAAGCGCGCAAGCGAGACAAAAAGCAGAACGCGTTTGGCTGAGACACATAGACTTAGCCCCAGCCCGGGGCAACATTTACAGCCGCAATTTCTTGCTTTTAGCCACTTGTCAACTCACCTACTCCATCTGGGCTGACCCACATGCTATCCAGATCACCGCCCAAAAGTTTTGGGGACGACAGGTGAGCAGAGATGAAATTGCGAGGCGAGTTTCTCACATGATTTGCAGCCTTTTGAAGGGCAAAGCAGTTTCGGAGGAGGAACTGACAAAGCGTTTGAGCCAGACAACCAAAAATCGCTCCAAAGGCAGACCCATACTGGTCCGGTTTGTGTGGGTTGCGCGCCAATTAGATGAAAGTGCTGTCGCAAACCTAAAGCGCATTTTGGAGACTAAAAGGAAGGATGTGCCTTTAGAATGGCGCATCTTACAGGCAGGTCTCGGAATTTCCCCTGAAATGCATAGAATTTATCCCTATGGTCGGCTCGCTGCCGCAACCTTGGGCTTCGTCAATCTTGACAATGTGGGTTGCTACGGAGTTGAGAGAAGTTGGGACAAAGTCTTGAAAGGCAAAACAGGGTCGGTGGAATTGGAGGTCGATGCCCTCGGACGACCCTTGCCGAGTGGATACCTTTCTTACTTGCCGCCTCAATCCGGGGACAGCGTTATTTTGACGATTGACGAACAAATTCAAAAAGCAGCAGAGGCTGTGCTCGACGAAGCGATGAAGAAGTTCCAACCCAAGAGCGCATCCGCAATCGTGTTAGACCCCAAGACAGGCGACATTTTGGCGCTGGTTTCAAAACCCGATTTTGACCCCAACGAATACTATCGTTTCCCTCCAGAACGATTCCTCAACCGCCCCCTCACCTTCGTCTATGAACCGGGTTCAACCTTCAAGCCATTGGTGGCTGCAGCGCTTTTGGATCATGGCGTCATAACTGAGCACACAGTTGCCTACTGCAACGGGATATGGAAAACCGACGCTTTTTCTGTCCGATGCTGGGTCGTTCAGAAAGGGACTGCTCCTCACGGCGCTGAGACCATCTCCGATGCACTCACTCATTCCTGCAACATTGCCATGGCTCAATTTGCTTTGAAAGCTTCCTACCGACAAATTTACGAGACCCTCTCCCAGTTCGGCATCGGAAGAAAGTTGGGCGTGGGAGCGGGATTTGAAGAAGCAGGTTGGTTGGACCCACCTAACCGGTTCTTGGCAAAAAGCGCTATCCGTCACCACCAAGCGACTTTAGCCTTTGGTCAAGGTGTTGCAGTGACGCCGATGCATATGGCTGTTGCTTACGCAGCCTTGGCAAACCACGGCAAAGTCATGAAGCCGAGGATCGTGAAAGGCGTAAAAGATGAAAAGACGGGGAAGGTTCACTGGTTTGAGCCGCAAGAATTAGGTTCCGCCATCTCTCCGCTGGCTGCTTCAAAAATCTGCAATATGCTCGTTTCCGTGGTTGAGGAGGGAACTGGCAAACGGGCAAAACTTGAGGGCGTCAAGGTAGCGGGCAAGACCGGAACTGCAACGAAGGTCGTCAACGGTCGCTATGACCCGACAAAGGTTGTCGTTTCCTTCTTTGGCTTTTTCCCTGCTCATTCTCCCAAGTGGGTTATTGGCATCGTTTTGGATGAACCAGCCTACGGTAAATGGGGCGGTGAGGTCGCCGCGCCCCTATTCGCTGCCTTAGGGCAGCAAATACTCTGGCGGGTGCAGCCCCCTCGTCCCCTGAGCCTCACCCAAGACCTCACCGCCCTTTCTTTTTTCTCTCCTACCTCCAGCGACTGAGCCAAAGACTATAAAACGAAAGCCCAGTCGCAGGTCGGCACCTCAAACTCTCAAAGCCGCCACCAAACTAACGGTGGCGGCTAAACTTTTTCTGCCAGATATCACATTTTGGCTGCCCACTTGAACTTGCCCGTTCAAAGTATGCCGCAGGTCGGATTGTGTTGCGAAAACAAAAAACGAGGTCGGATCATCTTCTCCTGTCACCGCGATGACTCACAAAATTGACAAAGGGCTGTCGCTTCAAGAAGAAACGCAGTGGCAAATCCTTCGCCGCCGTTACTCCGATCCGTGTGGTGACAGCGATGTCAGATTCAGCAAACTCAACAGGTTCATTGCCTTCAACCACCCACAGTTGCTCGCCCAAAGTTAGGTCCCAACCGTCCAAACTTAAATCAATCGCCATCGCTTTGCAAAGTTTCCCTGGTCCGGTCGTCGGGAGAGAGTCAAACCGTCCCAACCTTTCCCTCATCATTTCAATCCCTTCAATTGGCATCAACGCTCTGATCAGCACAGCGCTGGGAACACCCTCAGGTTCAGTGACTACATTCAGGCAACAAACTTGGTGAATTCGGTAAACATATGCATGCCCCGGTGGACCAAACATGCTCTTGTTCCGGCTGGTCATGCCGCGAAAGGCGTGGTTCGCCGGATCGCCCTGCGCCAAATAGGCTTCCGTCTCTACAATAACTCCAGCCGTGACGCCTTCGGGCGTCTCCCTGACCAAAACTTTACCCAGCAAATCCTTAGCGACCGTAATTGGGTCTCGGTTGTAAAACTCTCGTTGTAACACCTTACCCCAACTCACAAGCGACACCCTCCGTTCAAAAAGCCTCAACGCTACAATTTAGGCAGGGTGACATGGAATGTCAACAAGGCATATTCACGACGAGTTGCTTCCTCCCGGCATGAACGGCATGGAGACAAGCGTTGCTCTGGTGGAAGAAGGGATTCTCCTCACAGCGGAGATGTTTTGGTTCTGATAAAGCGATATTGGATGGAGCAAGAGGTAGGGTGGGCTGAATGGTCAAGTGCGGTTTTAAGTTGCATCCCTGTCTTAGGCAAGATAGGTGGACTGGCTTTACGAGGGGTCGCAGGAGCGGCAAAATGGTTCTTGCGTTCAAGGCACTTAAGGCACTTAGCACAAGGTTCAAGATACTTGGACGACGCAAGAAGGCTGTATAGGAGATTTGCAGGGTGGATATCAAACTGTGAGCCTAAAGACAATCACCACCTTTGGCCCTTTTATCTTGGAGGGCATTTGAATGGGCAGACAGTGAGGATACCAAGAGGCAAACATCGGGAACTACATTCAGAGATGGACAAAATATTTCATAGGAGCGAAAAGGACTCAATTTGGGGATTAAAAGGACGACGGAGGTATTGTAAATATTATCAGATTGGCTTGTTAACAAGCCAACAAATCTGGCAAGCACTTGATCAATTTTATGCCAATAAATATCCTGAATATCATCCCGCCTGGCAAAATGCCTATCCGCAGCCATTAGAAAACTTGTCTTTTCTGGCTGGCTGTCAAGAACCTAACTTTGCACATTGCATCTGTGGAGGGAGGTGAATGGTCGTGAGGGATAAGAGGATAACCTTTCGGAAGTTGTATGAGGAGGGGACATACGACCTAAGTTGGGATGACCTTGAGCGTTTCCCTATCTGGGTGGATTGCTTGGAGAAGGAGGGGGAAGTTGACGAGGATTTTCTTGCCCCTATCGTTCCTCCCGTCGCCATCCCTTATCCCCCCGATTTTGGCATGGCGGTTGTGCGCGCGGAATTCACCCTTGCTGACGGAACTGTCCTTAACGGGGCTATTTATGTTTACCCAGAGACAAAAAGTTTGGGTGGCATTGAAGTGTTAATTGAGGGAGAGTTGCGGGGCATTCCAGTTCCTCCCGAAATCACTGTGGAGATAATAGGGCATGGGCATGATTTCCTTTGCAAGTGGCTGAATAAGAGACCAGAGGAAGTTTTTCCCATCCGTTTCCGCTGCCCAGTGGGTTTTGAAGGAGAGGAAGGGGTAATAGAGGGCGAATACCCGATAGACTTTCGGGCGGACAGGAGAATCAAATTGGTGCGATGGCGAAAGCATATCCTTTACGAGCAAGGCAAATATCTCCCACAGATAACTTGGCAAGACATTGATCGCTTCCCTTTCTGGACCAGCGATTCTCCCATCCGTTTTAAAGATGCCTTTTTTGCACCTGTAGAGTTGCCTTTTATCCCTGAGGATGCGGGTTATGTCTTGGTGAAAGCCGAGTTAACCCTTGCCGACGGGACGCCTTTGAAGGGAGGAGTGAACATTGGTGTTTTCCCTTGGGAGAGGCATTTGAATGGCATCTTGTTGTTGGTAGATGACCGATTGGAGCGGGTTCTTGAGTCCCCTCAACTTTGCGAGGTTTTGGGGAAGGGAGTAAGGGAAGTTTTCCCCGTTCGGTTTCGCTGCTTTATTGGTTTTGAGGGGGAAGAAGGCGTGATAGAGGGAGAGATACCCAAGACCTTCCATTACGACCGACCCATCAAGTTGGGCAAAGGAAGAAAGAGGCGATAAGGCATCTTCGGTAAAGCAAGGTGACAAAGGAAGGGAAAAGGGGATGGGACGGAGG
>Ga0079998_111294_pt1 | contig 11462 bp, 7 predicted proteins | sample PerSpoBPS_BMetaG_FD_69201 | JGI IMG/M metagenome (GOLD analysis project Ga0079998, IMG submission 69201) | Thermal spring microbial communities from Yellowstone National Park, Wyoming, USA - Perpetual Spouter B (PS_B) MetaG (SPADES assembly)... | ecosystem: Environmental > Aquatic > Thermal... | reverse complement strand
CCTCCTCAAAACTCTTTAAGCCCCTTCTCCGCCCTGTTGCAATTCAATTTCTTAAGCCCCGGCGGTAGGGGCATGTTGCTGGAGACGGTCTTCGGCCTGCAGGTCACCTGGACGTCGGCTCTGACCTACTCGATATTAGCCCTCGCTGCGGGGTACCAGATCTTCAAGATCCTCACCAGGCAGGAACCCATCGAAACAGTCCTCGGCGAAGTAATAAAAGAGGTCGTAATCACGGCTGTAGTGGCCTCCGCCGTCTTGTACTGGTCGCAGGAGCTCATAAACATACGGGCATCCAGCCCCCAAGCCGTCGTGGATCAGCTCCAGTCCGTGGCCCAGGAGGCCTACCTCCGCACGGTCAAAATCGCCCAGTGCATAGCCAACATCAGGCTCTCCGGGCCTCTGTCGGCCTACGCCGGATACGCAGAGGCCAAGTTCGGCTTATACATACCTTTGTACGAACAGGCGGTGTGGATGTACAACCAGCTGGCCGGCCTGGCCCGCTTCCTGGCCGAATACGGCGGGCTGGCGGTCAGCCTAGGCCTGGCCATCTACGCCGCCGCCGCCAGGCGCATAGGCGGAATCGTAATAGGGGCAGTCCTCGGACTCTGGATAGCCCTCGCCATCCTCGCAGCGGCCGCCGCAGGCCAGATAAAATACTGCGCCACCCAGAAGGTCGGGAAATGGGGAGATGACTTCCATCCGTTCCTAGACCGCGGATGCGACGACGACCTTCTGCACTCTCTTAAAGAAGGCGGCTGTACAGACTACGCCGGCTGGCAGCTGGTCGTAGCGTACGCCTGGCTGTTCCTCTTCATAGCCCCCGCAGTATCGCTCGCGGTAGGATACCTCCTAGGTAGCTGAATCGTTATATTCTCCAGTTTCGGCGGCCCTATGCCCAAGGCCGTGTTTGCGTTCGCGCTGGTTGTGTTGCTGGCGGCGGCCGTGTATGCGCAGACGCAGTTGCCGAGAATAACAGTGACGGCCACCGACATATTCAACACCCAAAAGGCCGAAGAGGCCGTAGCCGGCGCAGTCAGCTACACGCGCTTTGGGCTTCAGCTCGGGTTCTTTGGGTCGCTGGGGGCCATGATATTCATCATCTTTAGAAATGTCGTATTGGAGCAGAGCGGCATCCCCGGCGTCTTCCGCGACAGAGTGTTCTGGATACCCTTCAGCATCTTTGCCATATTGTTGGGGTTCTGGCTCGTCGCGCAGTTCAGCGCCCCGGTGCAGGTGATGTACCGCGGGCTGGTGGGCGACAACTGCCCGCTGTATTGGTGCCCGTCGTAGTTCATTTTTCCTAAACATAGGTTTTTTTCCATGCCGTTTTCTGCGCCGTTAAGCATTGGACTTACCGTCTTTGCCGTAGCCCTCCTCTTCGCCGCCGCCATGTCTCAGCTCCCGGCTCAGCCCGGCGCAACCTCCCTCCTCTACGCCGCGGCGGCCGCGGCGCTTGCCGGCTGGACGCTGTACTCAGCGCTCGCCGGGCGCCTCTCCAAGCCGAACCTCATCCCCATCGCCGTCGCTCTGGCGGCGCTTTCGGCATACGCCGCATATTCGCATCTGATCGGCTCGGCGTCTCAGCGCCTTGAGTACACCCTGCAGTCGATCGAAGAGGCGAGGCAGACGTGGCTTGAGCAGTTCAGCCGCGTAGCCGGAGGCGTGGGGGCTGTGGTGAGCGTCGTCGAGTACGCCGTCTACGCCCTGGCCCCGGTCACAGGCGGCGCCGCCCTCGCCCTCGCCCCGGTCGTTTGGGCCGTCGGAGAGGCGGTGGAGGCCGTCAACGAGGCCATGGCCACGGTGGCGGACTACATAGGCTACGCGTATGCGATGGTCTCCGTCCTGCTTCCGGTGGTCAAGTTCGCTGAGCACTTCTCCGCCGTGTTCGTCCCGCTTTCCCTCATCTTTATACACAACAGGAAGGGGATGGTCATCTCTGCATATCTCTCGCTCGTACCGCTTATAGTGGCCTACGCCGTGAGCAACGCCCCGGCGCTCCCTCCCCCCGACCCGTTGCAGGTGCCCAAGCTCCCCTTCAACGCAACTGAGCTCGGCGCCGTCCTCGTCAAAAGCAACGCGTGGGTGGTGGCGGAGTTTGAGGGCCCCAACGGCACCAAGTTCTGGTACTCCATACCGCCGGGCACTGAGGTGAAGGCGCCGCTCCCGGCGGGCAACTGGACGCTGACGAGGGCCATATACGCTTTTACGCCCATCTACGTCGGAGCCAAGATTTCCGTAAAAAACGGCACGGTCTACGGCAACTACACCTTCGGCAACGCCACAGGCCCCGGCAAATACATCATCCCCTCGGCAGACAGAGCCATCAGCATAGACATAGGCTACCGGTGGGCTGAGGACTGGCAGCTGGCGGCCACAGAGCCGCCCGACGTCCGGGGAAGCGTTGTCCACGAGGAATACATCGACACCGGAGACGCAGTCATATACCGCAGGATAACCCTGGCGGAAAACGCCACCTGGGTTTTTGAGTACGAATGCTACGGCACGGCGTCTCAGTGCGGGGCGCGGCGCTACGAGGTGTCCGGCGTAGCCGCCGACTTCGCGTCGCTCTACGTAAGAGTCCTCCACGCAGAAAACGTCGACGTCTACTCCTCCACGTCGCACTGGAACACGGCGGTATCCCCCATGGACTGGGAGCTGATCTGCAGAGCGACGTCTTCCCCGCTTCACGAGTTCCTAGGCGCTAATCAATGCCCCACGTGGCGCCCGGCCCAGAGCTGGACTGCATCTGCGGAGGTGCACCCCATTCCGGAGTACAAAAACGGCACCGAGGTGCCCACGCGCTACAGGGCTAAGCTGGCGGTCGTCCTCCTCTACAGGCCGGTGGCGGCGCCGGTGGTGTCCGGCTTCGCGGCGTGGGGCCCCAACGGCACCCTCATCACAACCGCCTCGGCAATAGGCGCATACTTCGCATACGGCCTCTTAGACGCGCTGAGGAGGGCCTCCGTCGTTGACCCCACGCCGCTGTTCAAGCAGTACATTCTGGAGAACTTCGCCGCCCAGGTGGCGGTTCAGCTCGCGTGGGCCGTAGCCCTCGTGAGCTGGGGCGTAGGCCTCGTCTATACGCTGGTCGCAACGGCCGCCGCGGCCGCGGGCCTCCTCCTGCTCCTCCACGTCGAGGGGCCCCTCATCAGGCTCCTAGGCCTTGAGCACTTCATAAGCCCCAGGCTGTCGCTCCGGATGGGCAACGTAGACGTCTTGCCCTTCCAGTTCGTCTCCTCCCGCCTCACTAAGTTCGGGGCGGGGAGCGGCATAGCGGCGTCGGCAACCGGGCGCGTCACCGGCCAAGCCACAAAGGCGGTGGCGGCGCCTTGGATCGCCTACGCCAAGATGTGGGCCCTCTACACCTCCTCCGCGCTGAAGTGGTTTGTAATGGTGTACAGAAGCCCGTGGATCGCTCTGGCGAACGCCCTGGCGGCCGTCTACGTGGCGAAGAAGGCGGAGAAGCTCCACGTCGCCCTGCCCCTCGTGAAGGTCGCCGCGCCGAAGCCAATGCTACGCCCGGCCGCCAAGATGCTGGAGGCGCTCGTCAACGCCAGCCTGAGGGCCGCGGCGGCGCTGGCGTCGGCTGGGTACAGATACGGCAAGGCCCTCCACTACGTCATGCACCCGTCTGGCTTCAGCCCGGCTGAGCGCGCCAAAGAAGCCACGCGGTACCTCACGGCGGCGATGCACCTCCGCATTGACTACTTCATAGCTAAGTACTACGCGTGGGTTCTGAAGAGGGCTATGGCGGTGGCCGGCGACCTCCGCCTCGCCGCCCTGTGGACTATAACAGTGGGCAGGCCCCCGAGGCGCCAGGGAGACGTAGCCGCCTGGATGCTGATATACGGGGTGAGGGGGAGGCCGCTCCTGGTCACTTCGGCCTCGCTTGCGGAGGGCTTCCGCCGCTTCCGGATTAAAACGACGCCGGAGCAGGCCGCGGAGCTGTGGCTCCGGCGCTACGGCTACAGCTACGGCGCCATAAAGGCCTACCTAACCGCCCACAAGATAGAAATCGACCCCGCATACATACCGGCGTCTAAAGAGCTCAGGCTCTACCTGGCGAAGCACGGAGTAGAGATGTGGCGGCAGGGAGACCCGCACGCGCGCCTCTTGGCCTCTATAAGGGAGTTCCGCGTCCTGCTGAAGAAGGAGCTGGGGATAGAGATCTCTAAAGACGGAGAGGCCAAGCCCGTCTGGAATCTGTGGCTGAGGGGCGCGGCCAAGGCGGTTGCCGCGGAGGGCGGCCTAGAGGCCAAGATGAAGGAGGTGCTGAGGCTCCCGCCGGGCGCGATGGGAGAGAGGCTCAAGCTCTCTGCCGCCGAAGTCCACGACCCCACCCCGCTCAAGGCGCTGAGGAGGGAGCTTGAGAAGGTTAAAGAAGACGCGGTGGAGAAGATCGCGAAGCTCGGCGTAAGCAGGAGCGTAGCCGAAAAGGGCGTGTGGGGGGCTCTCGCCGACCCCAACCAAAGCGCCCTCTTGGGGCTGGACGCGGCGCGCGCCGCCTTGCTTAACGCCCTGAAGCAGGCGGTGCAGGACATAATCCCGCCGGATGTGGCGGAGAAGGGGGCAGCCGCCCTAACCGGCGAGCAGCTCGCCGCAATATACGAGCTGGTTAAGACTAAAGAAGACGTGCTGTGGATCGCCAGGCTCCCGGAGCACGTCCAGGAGAAGGTCATAGACGTCCTGCCCTACGGAGACCCGTCGTACGCATACAGCTTAAAGTACGCCTCTCAGATAGCAGACATATCTTGGCGCGAAATCGCGCCCGACGGAAGAGTGGTGGAGCACAAAGTGCTGGACTACCTGCCGCCTTCAGTCAGAGATGCGGTGGTCGCGCAGAGGCTGAGCTCGCTGGAGTCGCTCCAGACCCCCCCTGCCCCGCCTCCCCCGCCTCAGCCGCCTCCGGACTGGAGGCCCGTGGAGGAGCTCGCGAGGAGGCTCGGCGTGACCAGCTACGAGACGCCGCAGGGCGAGGTGGAGATCAAAGTAGATGCGGTCGCCGCAACCCCCGAGGAGGCGCGGAGGATGATCCTGGAGGCCGCCAGACTCGCCGTTGCAAACGACCGCTACTACGACGAAGGAGCCGACGTGCCGAAGAGCTACAAGGAGCTCGCCGACGAGCTGAAGAAGCTGGCGGGCGGCAACTACGACGTGGCGCTTAAGAAGACCGTCGAGTTCTTCATGACCCACGCCGAAGACCTTGCCGACTTAGCCGCCCAAGAGGGCGACCTTGAGGCCGTCGACGCGGTCTTCAACATACTGCGCGAGGCCGGCCGCGAGGTTCGCGTAGAGGCGGAGGAGAGGCCGGTGGAGCCGGTGGGCGAGGAGGCGGAGGCGGTGGAGGGCGCCGAGGAGCTGGCGGAGGGCGCGGCGGACGTCCCCGAGGAGGAGGTTGTGGAGTCCACGGAAGAGGCCGTAGAGGGAGAGGCCGGAGCGGAGGTGGATCTGGAGGAGGAGGAGAGGAGGGCCAGGGAGGCCCTCCGCAGGCTTGGGATAGACCTAGACGCGCTGGATAGAGACGAGTTCTACGCCGAAGATCTGTCCAAGAGGCACGGCATCCCCCGGGAGGTCGCCTCAGACCTCGTGAAGGAGCTCGGCCCCCGGGGCGCGGAGGCGGTGGCCGAGGACTTCAGAAGGGTGGACAGGTGGATGAGGGAGGCCGGGCTCTCAGACGAGGAGAGGGCCAAGATCCTAACTGAGAGGGCGGCGGACATCGCCGAAAACCCAAAGCGCGTCATAGAGGAGCTGGCCGAAAAGCTCGCAGAGAAGGCCCCCAAGGAGCTCCGCGACTTGGTGGCGGAAGACCTCAAGCGGGGCAACTTCGGCGATGTGAACTGGAAGCTGTCTCAAGTGGAGAAGTTCTGCGCGGCTAAAGGCGGCTGCACCCCCGAGGAGAGGCGCAACCTCTACAGCCAGCTCTAATTCAATTTTTTCCCCTCCTAAAACGCCGACGTGTCTGCTAAGAAGGCTGATCGGGTGGGGCACGTCCTCAGCCCCTGGGGCTGGGCTCAGTTTGAGTTCAAGGCGCCGGTTTCCGACTCCATCTTCGGCAGGGCGGCCTCCGGCTACGAGGTAGAGCACGGACACACCATCATGCCGATGTCGGCCACCGGCTTCAAGCCGGCTCCGGCGTTTGAGGAGATTCCGGAGTTCATATGCATGACGGTGACGCCGACGATAAGGCTTCCCCAGCACCGCGCCATGGACATAGGTCCCCACAGCAAGGCCCTGTCTACGGCTGTTACAACCATATGCGTTGCATACTACAGCGGAAAGGCGCACAGACAGAAGAAGTGCATGGAGCTTCAGCTGGGGGAGCGGAGGTACGTGGTCTGCCTGTGGCCGGACTCCATCGCCGCCGCCCCCCTGGCCCAGATGTCCCACCGCCTCTACATACTCTGCAGGCAGCCTAAATGCGACCTGTCGCCGGTTTTCGCCCTCGCAGACCCCTTAGAGTACCCCCACTACGCCGCCCTAGTCGCGAGGGCCATGTATTTACTTGCGCCGAACGTAAAAGACGTCGAAGTCTCCCGCTGGATCCCCGTCTGCGACTACATAGACTGCGGCGACCTCCAAAAAAGCAGGAAGGACGAGGCCAGAGGCAAAGAGGGCGAAGCCGGCCGCGTCAAAACCATATTTGAAGCCGACGGCTACGAGGCGAGCTTCGGCAAAGCCGCGCTGGACGTATTGAGCAACCCGCACAAGCTACAGCTTTTGTTCAAGCTCTTCTTCGACAGATCTAAAGAAACCAGGAAGGCAGGATTCGCCGCCGGGCTGTGGACGCTGGACCCCGACGCCGCTCCGGGAGACGTATGGCCGCAGATAGAAGACGCCGTCAAGAGGAGAGACGCGCTTCAGTTGCTAGACCTCGCCAAGTTGCTGACCAGCGAACCCGAGAAGGGCCAGTTCACCGTAGCCGCCTCAGCCGCAGCCGCCTACGTCATCCACATGACGCACGCACTAATCCTACTCGGCCAAGGCGTCTTCCGCTTTACTATTTAAGTAAGCTAGAAAATCTGAAAAAAGAGGTTTAATGGACTAAACGCTTGGCCATGGCGTAGACTTCAGACGCATCTATTTCCCACTCTCGTCCTCTATACATAACAATATACTTATCAGGCTTCGCAATCCTGTAAAATTGCCTCCCTCCTGGCGCGATTATTACTGGGTCAAACTTCAGCATGTCGCTTGCTTCCGGGTAGTAGTTAAAGGAAGCCAGGTACGGCCTGGTGATCGCCGGCCAAACTTCTCCATACATATTATTCAAAATAATTGCTAACGCGTCATCAATGATTACAAAGTAAGGAATTTCCGACCGCAAGGCATATATGAGTCCTATCAGCATTCTCTTTATCAACTCATCAAATTCTTCCAGACATAAATATATTACCAATTTACCGTTTCTTATAAAATAATCTTTAAGTACTGTGATTCTTGCCGTTATCCACATTGCTATGTCGCTTCTAAACTTCTTCTCGGCAAACTCAATAAGGCACTTAAGATCTTCGCACTTGCTCGTTATCAACAAGTCAAACGCTGGCTTCAAACTGTTTGAAGCAGTGAAATGAAGTATTGTACTTATTTTTTTAACAATTTTTCTTTCAAGATTCTTTATTTCAATTTCAGTTTCTTGTTTTCCTTCTCCGCATTCTTTCATTCTGATATACAGAGTTCTGACATGTTTATCTGCATATTGTTGAAAGAGGCTTAGAAAAGTCGTCTTCCCGCTCCCCGGGGTTCCGAAGATTAGGCCCCTGTGGGTTTGCCCCAGCGACCCGGGGAGCGTCGTTGACTAGTATTTCTAAAATTTCTTTTACTTTACCCATGTCTTTTTGTCTCTTGGCGAGCCACGTTGAACTGATTCTATTTGTTGCCTCTAGGCGTCTGGGGCATGTACCTCTACTCTGTGCCTGCCTCGTCGGAGGAGGACTTCATCCACACAATCATCTCTGCCAACAGAAGAATCGGACTTGACGTGGTGCGGGGCTACGTCCTCTCGGAGCTACCCCTCCCGGAGCCCTACCTCATAGAGGGCGTGGAGGAGGAGGCGGCGGAGCTCTGCAGGGGGAGGCCTCCGCTCCCCGTCGTTGCTTATTATCCGGCGCGGCACAGAGGCGGGCCTAGGGTCGGCGCCGCCATGGCCCCCCACGGCGTGGTTTGGCTTCAGCCCGTCGGCATCCTCCGCCGAGGCAGGGAGTGGAGGGTGGCCACCAGCTGCAGAACTAGGCCGCCCCTCACCGGCTGGGAGAAGGTCACAGTTGACGCCGTGTCGCAGATGCTCGACATGCTGTCCTACTACTTCTGGAAGTTCTGGCCCCGGGGCCTCCGGATAGACGTCCGCGGCTCCCAGGCCTGGATGGAGGCCTCTGCCAGCCTCTTCTACGAGAAGCGCCGCAGAAAGACGGAAGAAGTAAAGGCCTTGATAGACGGAGTCCGCGGCGCGGCTCTGCCTGAAGAGCTCATGCACATATTCGTGGCCGGGGCGTCCGCCGCAGGCAAGACGACGTTTGTGAAGAGCCTAATAGGGGGGAGGAGGTACGTGATTATAGACATCACGCCCAAGGGGGAGTACTCCGCGGGGGGCGCAGGCGTCGTAGAGGGCAGCATAGACTTCTCCTCGTTCTCCGTGGAGGAGCGGATACAGCTTCTGACATTGGCCTTCGCCGCCACCTTGGGCAAGGGGGACAGCTCGTTCTCCCCGGTGCAGTTCGGCGTCTTGCGGAGGTTCGGCTCCCTGCCCCTCAGCCGCCTTATATCTGAGATAATCTCGTCGGACATACCGCCGCTGACTAAGCAGGTTCTTGTGGAGAAGCTCTCTTCGCTGTGCGTCTCTCTAAACGACGAATACGTCTGCACGCCTCACCCGGCCTTGAGGAAGAACATACGCGTGCAGCCGCCGGCCGTGGTGAGAGTCTCTGTGCAGGATCAGTTCCTGCAGTCCGTAATTGTCCACGGCCTGTTGATGAGGCTCCTCAAAGAGCCCCAGCCGGATCACACCTTCATCGTAATCGACGAGTACCACAAAATCGCGGCGAAGGTGGAGGGCATCGAAGACCCGGTGGAGCAGCTGATCAGGATGGGGAGGCACGCCAACTGGCACGTGGTGGTGTCTACACAATCTCCTCTGGAGCTGAAGGCTTCAGTCATTTCTATAATACCGACGCACGTCTACTTCCAGCTCCACGGAGAAGCCGCCAAACTCGCCGCCTCCGTGCTCAACGTAGACCCCGCCGTGGTGTCGTCTCTGGGGCCCGGACAGTGGCTGGCCGTGGCGAGGAGCAGGCCCGGCGTGCAGGCCTGGCACAGGCGGTCTCCGTAATGCTCTTCCTCACCTACACCAACTCAGCCGCCCTCCGCCTCCCCCACCCAGCCATGGCGTCTTTCTTCTACGCCAAATACCTCCCGCCCCATGCGGAGCCCAAGCGGCTGGACTCAGGCGGCTACCTGGCGCTGAGGCGCAACGCCCGGCTCCCCACCCCCCGGGAGCTGTGCAGGCTGTGCGAAGAGGTGGGGGCGGAGGCGTGCTTCGCGCCGGACATCCCCCCGCCGCCCGACGCAGACTCCGCCGCCTACCTCCGCGCCGAAGCGAAGAACTTCTCCACGGCGGAGTCCGCGCCGTGCCCCCTGGCTCCCGTCGTCCACATCCACCCATCCCCCGTCGCCTACGCCGCGGCGCTGAGGCAAGCCGTCGGCGTTGCGCAGAAGCTGGGCGCCCCCCTGCTGGGGGTGGGCGGCGCCGTGCCCCACCTAACGGCGCATCGATACGCCTTGGTCAGAGCCCGCGCCGCTGAGGCCATCCAAGCCGCAGGCCGCATCCACCTATTCGGCGCAGGCTCCCCCACAACGCTGACGCGCCTCTCTCTGCCGCCCGGCGCCTCCACCGACTGGGCAGGTTGGACGCTGAAGGCCTCATACGGAAAGGTCGTACTGCCGTCTGAGATAGGCGGCGGTGGAGAGAGGCACGTCACCGGCAAAAAACTACACAAGAAGTACCCCGTCCTCGGCCGCCAGGAGGCAGAAGCCCTCCGCAGGTGGCTTGTGGAAAGGGGGTTCACAGCTCCGCCTCTAGAGGAGTTCATTGAGGCGCTGAGGAAGAGCTACATCTACAGAGCGCAGGTCAACGCCTTCGTGGCGCTGAAGTGGCGCCAGGAAACTACAGACATGCGGCAATGCATCTAAGAGGAACAGCGCATCGCTTAGAGCAAAATCTTAATATTCAGCGCAAAGAGCGGCTGTGCCCAGCTGGCGCGTCCACAGAGCTCTGGCGTTGCTGGCCTCGGCCGGTCTTTCTGAAGATGTTGTAACGGGTTTGCTGAGGGGCGTCGTAGAGCCCGACGTCGTGGTAGATAGAAGGGTGATATGCGGACGTAAACGTTGCCGCATTTTCAACGTCCGCCACCACGCATGAGTGCAGTGGGGTCTGGTGGAGTACTACTTCAACCTCGCATGCTTCTACCGGGCAAGGGGGGATCTCCACGCGGCGGGGAGGGCTCTCGGCCGGGCGTTGCACTACATCCACGACGGGGCCGTGATGGCCACGACAAGATAGAGAGGGAGATGGATAAGCTCGTAGATAAGCTTCCCGATTTATGCAAAGACGAAGCGGTAAAGCGGTCTAACAAGGCGGTAGATGCGCTGTGCTTTGCCTATTTCGAGTCTAGACAGCTTATAGAGCGGTTTATGGCGGAGCCTCAGCCTCCGCGGAAAAAGGCGCTGATGGCTGGGGCGGACGAAGAAGTGGTGGCCCGCAGTAGCCTTCACGATAATATTCGCCTTCCCCTTTGCCGCGCCTCACCTCGCCATCCTCTCTTTTATTGCCTTTTCCTTTACGCTGTCTGGACTTTTGGCGGCCTGGACGCGGAGGCCTAAAGAATATGTAGTGGCCGTGCGAGGCGGCGTAGCGTGCGTAAAGCCGCGGGAGTATCTGCCTGCTGTTACGTGTTAGTGCTTCGAAACGGCGCAACTGCTGAAAGCCTACATGAGGGTTTTATACTCCTAGGGGCAAGCACCTCACTCCCGCCCCAGAAAAAGCTACACACGGCTTCGACGTCTTCACAGAAAGGCCAAAGACCTACAGACACCGGGCTCAGGTCAACGTCTTTGTAGCGCTGAAGTGGTACGAAGGGCAAAAAAACGCCTCAACTTACACGGCGGAAAAAACGCAAAAAACAGAATCAATTCAGTCTACCTAAATCATTCAAATTTCTGAAAATTCGCCCGCCAGCTTCTTTTTCTGCCACCTCCAGCACCCACGCAGGCGTGGAGAGCAGTGCGACGTAGCCGCCGAAGGCCTGCATGAGGGCTTTCGACTCCTCGACGCCGCGGGGCACGACCTCAGCCTTGACGCCCTTCTCCTCCGCCTTCATTACCACCTCCAGCACCACGTCTTCTCCCAGCTCCTCAGCCACAACCACCGCCTCGGCCACCCCCATCTCCAAGGCTTTCAACACCCTGTCACG
>Ga0079998_116858_pt1 | contig 11542 bp, 9 predicted proteins | sample PerSpoBPS_BMetaG_FD_69201 | JGI IMG/M metagenome (GOLD analysis project Ga0079998, IMG submission 69201) | Thermal spring microbial communities from Yellowstone National Park, Wyoming, USA - Perpetual Spouter B (PS_B) MetaG (SPADES assembly)... | ecosystem: Environmental > Aquatic > Thermal... | reverse complement strand
CTCTGTTGAAAAAACTTCGCCCCAGCCTGACTCAGGGAGCCCCATAGTATTCATAGCTCTTACCCCCTCTCAAGGGCCTTATCTAGTATGAGGGATAGATATTCGTAGGTTTGTTCTCCGGCAGTCCATGTGAAAACAGCTCCGTCGGGGGATATGATGAAGTAGGTCGGTGTCCCAGTCACACGGTATAGTCTGAACACCTCCATTTGTTCGTCGTAGACCGCTGTCCACGATATGCCGTATTTCTTTATGAATTCCGCTGTTTTCTCAGGGGTTGCCCTATATCCACCGGCCACGGTTATAAATTCGACCTTACCCCCATACCGTTCATGTAGTTTCTCTACTATGGGTGCCATGTTTCGACAGTGTGGGCACCATTCGAAGACGAATTCGATGAAGGTAACCTTACCTGAGACGGGGTTAAATGTGAAGTTATTGTTCGTCAGTCCTCCACTATCTATTTTTCTCAATGTGAAAGACGGTGCTATTGCCCTGGTTGGTTGAATAGTTGTCTGCATCGTGATTGTGGTCTTCTCTGTCACAGTAATAGTCTGCGTAACTGTGTTACCTAGCTCCCTGAAGACTGTTATTGTTAGGGCGGCGGATATGATTGAGAGTATTACCAATGCAAGGGCGAGGAACCGTGTTGAAGTCCTCGGCATGCCGATACGGTTTTCCGTCAGATAGATTAAAGGGTTTAGACGGGGGTTCAGGGGTGGACACGGCTCAAGTATATGGCGGCATCATCCGTCGGGGCGTTTACATCAAGCATCCAGTACTCTCGTTCCAACGCGTCCAGAAGGCTTGCGAAGCTGAGTTTCTTGCCCTCATCTAAAGGCATGTTCACATCCTCCATATAAACCACCCTGTCAGACCCTTGCTCGACGATTACAAACCTTATGATGTATAAGCCCGCATCTATGGCTTTACGTAGCCATTTCCGGACGTGGGCGAACGTTGTTTCATCAAGCTTCACCGAGTAAATGAAGATGTTTTCAGGGAAATCGAGCCTACGCATTCTTTCAACCTTCTCATCATCCAACTCGACCTCTTCGGGGTCGTCGCTGACGAAGACCGTAAAGTATCCCATACCTTTGGAAAAACTAGCATGTAGGGAGACGGCGTAATCATTCCTCCGCCCAGGTTCCACAACTACATAGACATAGGGTACAGACTCGTCAACATTAAGGACCACACCCCTTACATCTCCCCACAGCAATCCATGACTCGCTTCCATCGGCTGATTAGAAATTTTTCAGCATAAAAACCTTCAAGTCCCCCCTGCCCTTCCAACACCCTTTTTAGGGAACTTCTTCGGCAAGTTGGTTGTAGGCTAAGTATCTTCTACCTTTCAACAAACACCCTTTTCGTGGGAAACCGATGGTGTAATGCTCCCCCCCTTTCCTTTCAACACCCGTCTCATGGGAAACTGGTCTCACTTGGTTCCTGTATTCCTTTCAACACCCACTTCATGGGAACCCGTGCCCTATTACCTAGTTTTCCGTTATTGTGGCCGCTTCTGCCACACCTGTTTTTCAGGCTAGGAACTTCTATGGGATGAATTTAGGTGTTTACGGGAGTTAGGATGTAGCCGTCGTGGAGGAGTTTAGTTCATCAATTGAGGTTAGGTCCCGTTCCTTCATTATGCGTATAAGTTCTTCAAGAATATATCTAACCACATAAGGACCACGGTAGGCTAATGCCGTGTATATCTGAACCGTGTCGGCTCCCGCTTCAAGTGCTTTGAACATATCATGACCAGTTAATATACCGCCCACAGCATGGAGTTCAAACCCCTCCCCAAACGTGTTTCTTAACATCCTGACACATTCAAGCATGTGTGGAAAAAGGGGCCGGCCGCTTAAACCACCCCTGCCTACCGCTATGTTAGGTTCGTCCACCAATAATGCGTTGACGGCTGTTACGCCCTCAAACCCTTGGTCCAGCCATATGCCGACGACTTCGGCTATCAACCTCACCTCATCGGCTGATGTGGGTGGGGGAATCTTAAGGAATGTGGGTTTTTGTTTGACTTCGTAAAGGGATACTACCACTTCTTTGAAGAACTCGGGCTGGAAGTACCTCCTAAGTTCCGGTGTGTTAGGCGAGCTTATGTTCACCTCAACCGCTGCAACATGTCCCTGAACCGCTGTGTAACATTCCACCAGCTTCTCGGGGTCTTCATCCGCTACGCTGGCCACTACAGGGCAGCGAGCCTTTGCATGTGAAAGATTTTCTACGAATTTCTCAATCCCTGGGTTCGGGAAGCCCATCGCGTTAACTAAAGCCATCTCGGACGGCCGTCTAACCAGTCTTGGTTTAGGCTTACCGGCCCTAGCTTTACTGGTAACGGTTCCCGCCACAATATATCCAAACCCGAGTCTGGACAGGGGCCCCAGATATGATGCGTTCTTGTCATAGCCTGCTGCCAGGCCTATTGGGTTGTCCAGCGTGCCGAAACTCGTCTTAACCCTGAAAATCTCGTTAGCTGGGTTCACCCGTATGGGGGAGATCCTTAGAAGCCTTAACCCCATGTTATGTGCCGTTTCGGGGGGTAGTAATTGGAGGAAACGATGCATGAATGATACCATGCCGACCTTGTTGATAGGACGGGGTTATTTCATCCTTTAAGGCCATATGCAGAGGAGTGACCGACGCCGGCCACCTATATAAGCGGTATTACCTGTCCTGAGCCGGACAGCATATAAAGCGTATTACCTGGCCGACGTCGGCCACTATATAAATGAGGGTATTACTGACCGTCGTCGGCCGCCTGACGAGGCACTGTTTTCCTTTTCTTTGTTATGGCCGCGGTTATCGCCAAGCTTGACGCCAACAAGGCTGCTCCGGTTATAAGGGCTATTGATGTCGGTGTTAGAGGTAGCCTGACCTCTTCAACTCCGTTTGACGGCTCAACGGTGAATCTGTAGCCTAAGATAGGTGTTTTTAGGTGAGCGTTAACGGCCTTGTAGGTCAGCTCTTCAAACACGGCTTCACCGTCCTTGTATAGGGTTGCTTCAGCCTCCACACCGCCGTCGTTGCTCACGGACACGGTTGCTCCGGAGAAAGGTATGCCGAGAAAGTCTTTCACCACTAGCTTTAGGCTGTAAACCTTTACGGTCAGCTTATGCTGTCCCGGGGCATCCAACGACAGGCTTGAGGTATCTCTAACTTCCACGTTTCTGAATAACACGCTCTCCACGTTGTAGCCTCCTTTGAGGGCCCAGAACGGTTCTCCTTTTACAGCATACTCCTTCCCGCTTTCATGCCTGATTCTGGCTACTGCGTCCACCTGCCTGCCGTTTTTGCCTTCAAAAGCCAGACTGATTAGAAGCTCCTCATCGTATAGCTGGACGGCTTTCTTAGGCCTGTCGGCTACGAGCTGGGCCTTAAGCCCTTCGTAGGTGTCCACGTCTCCTGACCAGCCCTTGAAGACATACCGCCTAACCTCGCTTACCTGTATCATGGGGCTTGCCTCCACGGTTATGTTTCTGCCCTCGACAACCCATTCCTCCGACCTCTCCACAGGGTTCTCGACCGATATTAGATACTCCTTCAGCCATGATGCTTGGACTGTTTTCGGAGCATCCATGTTGATTTCAACCTGCAACCCCTCTCCTAACCCGGTCCAGCTTCCAAACCTGTATCTCACACCCTCGCCGGCAGGCCTTATGCTGGGCCCGGCGTCAAGCACCACCGTAGAACCCCTGTCAAACCACCCGGATACATGTGAGACGGGTAGCTGGGAAAGTATCTCCAAGTAGTATTGGAGCCCGTATATCGCCTTAGCTGTCAACGGTTTTGTCACTATTATCTTGGCTTCGCGTTCTGTATGGTTTATCCCCTCCCATCTTGAGAAGACGGCTTTCGTCCTGTTCTCCCATACAAACTCTTTCGGGGCCTTTAGCTCTAGGGTGGAGTTCTCCTCATACCAGCCGTCAAGCCCACCGATGGAGCCATGCGTCGTTGTCACGGTTATGTAGAACTCCTTGGCGTAGATGGCTTCAAGTTTGAGGGGGTTGAGGACTGTAACTACGCGGTATGGCTTCACGGAGTTATCGCTCCACATCTTGAAGTGTAGTCTCTCCAGCTCGCCCAACATTATTATTTGCGTGGTGTTGAGTTCAATTGTAGCACCTCTCTTAACCCATTCGGCGGAATGTTTCTCCGGCGTGGAAACCTCTACAAAGTAGTACACATCATATCTTGCTTCAAGGTCCATGTCTCTAGTGACGCGTACCCTTACATTGGTCACGTCGGCCACCTTTGTCCCGTTACGGTACCAGCCGGTGAATATGAGTTTGGTCTGGTTCCCGAAGTCTATCTCGCTCTGCACCCGCAGGTCAATCGTCGAACCATATGAGACGTTGTATGCCTCAACTACGGTGCCTAGCTCCGACTGCTTGAGCACCCTTACCGTCCTCCATATTGCAGGTTCTATGTATTCGAAGGGTATGCTCCTCGGCAGGGATACTGAGCCGGTTGAGGGGGTTCTGAACCTGCCCTCGGAGACCCATTCATACGCCACGGCCAAGGCATAGAGGTCTAGCGTTGAAAGCTTAGCTACACCGGTTACCGATGGATACATTATGTCCTGGTTACTTGTGGAGTGCCCTAGCCCTAATGCGTGTCCGTACTCGTGGGCGGCAACCATGAATGTAAGGGCGGCTGATGTCCTTACACAGGACCTTGAAATCTTGATGGTGGCATCAAGTATCATGTTATCTCCTGTACGGCGCCATTCTGCTAAACCACAGTAGTTGGACGGGAGCGAGTCCACGAACTGCATGATTATGTCCGGGTTGTTATCGGTGAACTCATAGCTCAGTCTTTCGAGGTAGCTGTAGCCGTATAGGATTGTGAAAGACTTAATCGATTTATACCATAAATCTACCGCATTCCTCATGGCTTCATCAAGATCGCTTGAACCCGAGGAGTAGATGTATACTTTGAGGTGGGTTTTCCCCCACGCCCCATGTATTTCCAAATAACCTGACGATTGAGGGGACTGCTGTGGTGCTTCACCGTCAATTATGACGGCTGATGTTTTCAATAATGTTGGAGAGTATAGCGTAGCGGTAGCCGTCAGGATGGATAAAACGCAGGCGGCCACCAACAGTCTTCTGAGCATGTGAGTGCGTTCATTTTTGGAATATATAAGCCGTAACGGCCTTAATCTTCGGGAACAATAACTACGGCTTGCAGGAATTCCATCGTGTAAAATACTATGAGACATCAAAACATGCTTCTTACATTGATTTTATCTTTACTTCTGTTGCTGCGTTTGGTGCCGCGCCACGCTCGAACCTTATTAATGCGGCGTCGGCCCCCTCAAAAACCTCTTCATCATGGGTTATCACTATTACCTGTCTGCTAACCCTTGTCAGGGCGCTGAAGGCCTCCCGTAGCCTTCCTCTGTTCTCGGAGTCGAGGTGGACCGTGGGTTCGTCGAGTATGAGGAAGCCGAGTTTCTTGGCTGCTAGGACATCGCTTATCGCCAGCCTTATGGCTAGGGCTAGAGCCATCCTCTCGCCTCCGCTAAGCCTCTTGGAGTCAACCTCCCTGCCTCCGTAGCTGCACCCAAACACCACCTCGCCTTTCTCGTTCTCCCATATCCTTACGTCATCGACCCTTATGCTGAACATGGAGAGGTAGGCCCTCGACCTCTCTGAGACCTTCTCATAAATCCACGCCCTGAATCTTCTGAGGACGGGCCCATCCCTGTGGAAGATATATTCCCTGATCCTGTTCATTAGCCTGTGGAAACACTCCGCCCTAACCAGCACCTTCTTCGCCTTCCTAAGCTCTTCCAACTCTTTCTCCAACTTTTCTATCTCGCCCTTACATCGCCTAAGCCCCTCTTCTTTCTCGCCAAGCGACTTGTTTATGTTTGCATACTTTTCTTCCAACCCCTCCAGTTCCTGCTGGTTCAGCGGCTCCTGTGAAAGCCTTTCTAGGTTTTCGAATAGGTCCTGTAGGACCTGTTTCGCGTCTTTCTGTAGGTGCTCCTGTAGTACTTCTAGGTCGTTTCTGCTCGGGAGGTCGCCTGTGGAAATAGTTTGTTCAAGCTGGCTGATCCTCTCATCAAGGTAGGTTGTAGCCGCTTTTAGCTCTTGTATTTTCTCCCTACCCCCTAGTTGTTCTAGGGCCTGTTTGGCTTCCTCAAGCCTTTCCCTTAGCCTTTCAACCTCCTCCCCGTTGTAGAGCTTGACCCTCTCTATTTCGGCCTCAACTCTGTCGAGTTCCTCTTGGAGTTCGGCTGCTTCGGTTGCTGCCTTTTCTGCCTCTTCCTTCAGCCCCACAAACCACGAGGTCTGCCCAGCGTTGTAGGCTTCGCCGACGAGGCTCACCAGCTCGCGGACTCCCTGCTCAACCATACTCCTCAGCTCTCCGTCACCAACCAGGCCCCTTTCGAGCATCCTCCCCAGCTCCATAGAGTTCTCGCTCAGCCTCCTCGCCTTTCGCTCGGCTTCGGTGCTTAGCTCGCCTAATGTTTTTCCACCCGTCGATAGCTCCTCTTGCCTAGGTTTGAGGGCGTTAAGCCTTTTCCCGAGCGCGTTTGCCCTCCCCTTAGCCTCGCCTAACTGCCGCTCAAGCTCATCTGAGCGCTTCTTCAGCTTTTCTAGGTATTCGAGGCGGTTGCTTACCTCCTGTTCATCAACCTTGTCGAGTAGCTTAATATGGGGCTCTATGTTTTTGAGGGAGGTCTTCAGAGCGTCACGGCTTAGCTTTAGCTCGCCGATAATTCTCAACACTCCTTCGCGGGTTTTGGCGTAGAGTTCTTTAGCTTTCCTCAGCTTACCAAGCTTCTCTAAGACCTCTTCAAGCTCTCTTTTCAGAGACTCTACCTCTAGCTCAAGTTTTCCGACACTCATCCTCAGCTCGTTTAGCCCTTTCTCTTTCTCCTCAACCTCTTTAGTCACTTTCTCAGCGTCGCCTACACCCCATTTCATGTTTGTGCTTTCCCTGACTTTCTCCTCAAACCGCTTGATTACATCTCCCATCTTGCTGTAGGCTGTGTCCAGCTTAGACAGCCCTAATAGCTCGTCGAAAAGCTCTTTCAACGCTTTCGGTGATGTCCCCAGTATCTTGTCTAGCTCGCCCTGTTGTATAATAACGGCCGACCTCATCCTTTCGTAGTTCAGTCCGAATAGCGAGTTTATCCTGCTGGTTACGCTTTCTTCCTTCTTCCTCTCACCCACAACTACAGGCTTTCCATCCTCCGTCATGAATGAGTGGATGAGTTTGCCTACGCTGTCGAACTCCCTGACAACTCTGTAGAGCCTGCCGTTGAAGCTGAACTCAAGCTCGACCGCCCCGCCTGTAGACCCATCCCTGACGAGGTTCGTGTTATCGTCTCTCGAATGCTCGCCGTAGAGGGCGTAGGTTATGGCGTCAACAACCGAGCTTTTACCTGCTCCGTTTCTCCCTATAAATACTAACAGCCCCTCCGGTAGCTGTAGATCTGTGTTACTGTGGCAGGTGAAGTTTCTTAGCCTGACCCGGGTTATCACTCCCACCCACCTTTGAGGTAGTAGCTCCAGACCGCCTCGGAACCCTCTTTGACTCCTTTCTCGGCTAGAGCGGGTAGGAGAGTGTCGAGTACGAAGCCCGCGATGTCGTCCCTACCGTCTAATGCTTCGACCACCAACCGTTTAAGCTCCTCGTCTATGTTTTGTCTCTGCGGGCTTGGGGTTGGCTGGCTGACCGATGCCAGACGGGTGACCGCCAGCTCTTGTATCATATACTTCTCCTTCAGGAGGCTTTCAAACCTAACGGTGTTAACCACGTCCCTTGACTCAACCTCAAGCCAGAGGCATGGCTTCTTGCTGTAGCTCCTGCCCATCAGGTCGTTCAGTAGGCTTTCAAGACCTTCCTCATTCACTTTAAGCCTTAGCTTGGGGCGCACACTCTCCAGCTCCGCCCAGTGTATTATTGGTTCTCCGCCGGAGAGGTCCACGATATTCACCCCGCATTTATCCGGGTCATCCACATCCACCCAATGTGCTGGCCCTGGGTAGGAGATGGTTCCGCGCCCGTGGGGGCGGGTGAACCTTCCGTGGTAGTCGCCCATCGCGTAGTAATCGAATCCCGTCGGGATGTCTGTTAACGATATTTCAGCCCAAGGCCCTGCGGCCTCCTTGATACACTGGTGGAGAACGAGGATGCCTTTTCCGGCGGTTTGCGGGAGCTTACTGGCTATAGCCTCAAGTTGTTGCATCAATGTTTCCCGTTCATACCTTTTGTGTTTGTGGAGCCCTGTAACCGTTAGGCCTTTAACCTCATATGGCTCGCCGTTCCCGACGTATACGCCTATGCCGAGTCTTTCGAGAATCCTCGGATATGGGGTGGATTTGACGCTTGCTATGTCGTGCTCACCCAATGTGAACAGGAACGGTATGCCGTTTCTCGACAGCTTCATCACGCCGTCTATGAGCGTTCTGACGGCTGTCCCATAGGGTCTGGGGTTATGGAGAACATCTCCTGAATGTATTACTATATCGACGCGCTCTCTGATGAAGAGGTCGATAGCCTCTGTGAAGGCGTCGTAGTAGTCGTTCTCCCTCTCCTCAGCCGCGGCCCCCTCGCTGTACCATCCGAGATGTGTGTCCGAGAGATGACCGACAATCATGACCCTATCAGCTCGCTGGTCGGGACATAGCTCTTTGAGGCCTCCTGCCTCCACATCCTAACCGCCTCAAGGTCCCTCCCAACATGCTTCTCCTCTACAAGCTCTACCTTGACGAGGGCTGGGACCCTGACGAAGTGGCCTGCCAGAACCATTTCTCCGGGGTTGAGGCTTGGTAGCGAGGCCCCCAGCTCGGCTGAAACCTCGTCTGTAACCTCATTGATGAAGCCCTGGTCTCGCGGATGTGTTATCCCCGATATTGCGAAGCTACCCATCTGGCTGGTTATGTCGGCGTTCAGCCTGCTGGGCCTTTGGGAGACTATTATAAGTGAGACGCCGAACTTCCTACCCTCCCTCGCCACCCTTGCTATGGTTTCCGAGCAGGCCGTCCTCTGATCTGAGGGCATGAATACGTGGGCTTCTTCAATAGCTACGACCACGGGTGACTTGAACCTTCCCTGCCCCTCCCTGACCACGGTTTTTCTGTCCTCCAGTATGCTGTCGATGTAGGTGTCCACTATCATCTGGGCCTGTAGCTCCGTTAGGCCGGAGATGTCGAGGACGTTGACCCTGTTGTTCTCTATTGCGTCCAGCGGGGTTTTCGCATTGGTGTCGAAGATGTTGCCCCACACGGCTAGGGCCCTCCTGATAATGTCGATCAGCCTTTGAGCGGTCATTCTGTCCTGGAAGCCTGCCTCCTCGTCCTCCGCTATTCCCTTGAGCTTGCTCACCAGAGTATCCCAGTAGTCCACGGCACCGATAACGTCCTTCGTGTATATCCTGCCTAATATCGCCCTTTGCCTCTCGGCGTTCGCTCGGATGCCGAGCATATCCGCCAGCTCCTCCACGCTGAGGTGTCTCGGGTTCACCTTTGGGGTGGTCAGCTTCAGCCTCCGGATGCTGAGTCCCTGGTATTCTCCATGGTAGTCGAATATCACCATCGTCCCGTTTTTCTCTGAAACCTTCTTCGCCAAGAGGGCGAGCAGGTTTGACTTACCCTTCCCGGTGGCCGCTAGGATCGCCAGATGGCGGGAGGCTGTGGCGTCGAGGTTGATCGCTACGGATATTGTAGGCCTCCTGAGGAGCCGCCCAACCTTCACCCAGCTATCACCGCTCTCACCGTATATCTCTCTCAACAGGTCTTCGTCGGCCAGTCTGACCGAGGACCCTGGCTCGGGTGGAATGGTCGGGTAGATGCGCCTACCGCTCCGCAGCTCCTTCACCAGTCCCAGAGCCCTCGCAACGCCGACCCTAACCCTATCCCTGGGGTTCTTCACGCTAGCCCTCCTCGCCTCGTCGGCGGTCTGGTAGTCGCTTTCCCCGGAAAGCAGCTCGCTGACGTTTTTGAAGTACTCCACCATGTAGAGCACTGGGCCGTCCTCCGTATCGACGGTAACGTAGTCCCCGACCCTCACAGACGTTTTTGACGTGAAGGCTACTTTCTCCGGCCTAGCCTCCCCAATGACAATCCCGACCTCGCTCAAACCGCCAGCACCCCCCTAGCCTCCTGGAACCCTGTAAGCCCGGCGGCCTTGCATAGCATCTCCATTAGGTCGTTTGATAGGTTTGCAACCTTATGGGCGATGATGAGCTGGTATGGGTATCCCCGGACCGCGGTCTCGGATAGGGCGTTGATGAACCGTTGCACGAAGCTTTCATCGATCGCTGAAGGCACCTCTACATGCAGGGCGTTAGCGTCTTCGGAAAGCCTTGCGTAGAAGACCGAGAAGGTCCACCCATACCTAGTGACTATGAACGGTTTGGTGTAGCCCACCTCACCGGACGCCATGTTTATGTAATAGATGTCGCCGAGGGACCCGCCTAGGAGACTCTTATCATGTGAGTACTTTGATACGAACGCTATGTTCCCTGCACCAATAACGGGCTTGAGGTGGGCCATATACTCTATCTTGAGCCTCTGCTGCTCCCTCCTCATAACGTCCTCCAACCTAGCTATCATCGAACCGTCAACCAGCACCATGTCTGAGTCGTCCGACGCCTTGAGCGCAACCTCATGCTCATAGCCTTCGGCGAGGTATTTCAGGGCCAGCTCCGGCAGGAGCATTGCGTCATAGGGGTCACCTGAGAGCATGTCAACCTCCGCGACAGAGTGGCTAATTTTCATCCCCGCATTCACAGCAGCCGCCTTCAGCGCGTAGACGTAAAAACCCAAGTAGAGCCTGTAGTTCCAGCCGCTGTCAACAGCCCATACAGCCGCATCTGCGGGCTCCGGTCTGTACCCCACCCACAGCTCTTTAGCCCTCTGAACCCTCTCTCTAAACTCCCCGGTTTTAAGCTCGCTTATCGCATCCACTTTCCACTTCAGGCTGGCGGCCTTATCGAAAAGCTCCACAAGGATTTCCGGCTGACCTACACTCTCAGCGGGCGACATCAGCTTTTAGGTGCGTTAGATTGTATATAACCTGTTTAGGCCTGTGGCCGACGTCGGCCAGTATTTAAAGCCCCATTATATTTGGTAATTGCTCAAGGATTGGCAGGTTTTAAAGGACGCAGCATTTTACAGGTTACTGGATGAGGTAGGGCTGGTGCGGGTGGGTGAGAAGGTTCCCGGAGGAGCCGCTGTAATGGGGCGGGTAAGGCCGCCCTGCCTTGAGGAGGGACATAACGATGCCGCTTGGCGTGACGACTCTGTTTACTTACCACCGTCAGAAACAGGGGCTGTGGATGCTGTTTTCCTGACTACGAGCGCCGAGGGGAACAAGCTCGCCAAGGTTGTGGTGAAGAACACCCACTTCACGGTTGTAGGGGACGGTTTTTTCTCTAGGCATGGTCAGAAAGGCGTTGTGGGAGGGTGGCTATCGTGGTTCCCGATGCCATTCTAAACAACCCTGGGTTGGAGTTCATTAGGTACTGGTTGCTAACCCACACTAGGGTTATTGCCGACCTAGACCT
>Ga0079998_103380_pt1 | contig 11573 bp, 14 predicted proteins | sample PerSpoBPS_BMetaG_FD_69201 | JGI IMG/M metagenome (GOLD analysis project Ga0079998, IMG submission 69201) | Thermal spring microbial communities from Yellowstone National Park, Wyoming, USA - Perpetual Spouter B (PS_B) MetaG (SPADES assembly)... | ecosystem: Environmental > Aquatic > Thermal... | reverse complement strand
TCAGCATGGAATTGATTAACTGCATAAAACATCACAGGGTATCCCATAAAGGGAATTGAAAGTTTGGTCTAATTATAGGAAAGAAACAATTTTCAATATGTATCCCATAAAGGGAATTGAAAGTATTGATTCAGGAATTTATTTATAGATGGTTCGTATCCCATAAAGGGAATTGAAAGAAAACAACTCAATTTTTATTTCTGGTTAATTTTGTATCCCATAAAGGGAATTGAAAGTTTCCGTATTGTAACAATTTAAGAATAGTTAATTCTGGGTATCCCATAAAGGGAATTGAAAGTAAAACTCAATATGGTTTTAAGAGAATTGAAGATAGTATCCCATAAAGGGAATTGAAAGAAATTATCTGTTTCAACTTCACAAGTTTTTATTTCATTTGTATCCCATAAAGGGAATTGAAAGTTATTAATATCTTTAATGTTAAAAAGTTCCATATAAAGTATCCCATAAAGGGAATTGAAAGAAATTATTATTTTTCAATTTTAATGTAACTTCATATTTTTCGTATCCCATAAAGGGAATTGAAAGTATATAATGAGAATATATTATATTATTAATATATATCTGGTATCCCATAAAGGGAATTGAAAGTTAAATGGCTATCCACACATAAACCTTATAATTGTTTTCTGTATCCCATAAAGGGAATTGAAAGTTATTATTTACAAAATTAGCAATAAGTAAAGTAATATGAAGTATCCCATAAAGGGAATTGAAAGTTTTTCTAATTGAGTAATTATGCTTTTACCTATTCCTTTAAGTATCCCATAAAGGGAATTGAAAGAATAATGATTGCATATCAAGAATAGCACGTCTAAGACCAGTATCCCATAAAGGGAATTGAAAGATACCATAGTGTACGAGTCTACATTTAAATTATTTGTATTGTATCCCATAAAGGGAATTGAAAGTTTTATATTTAAATATAAGGAATATTTAAATACTTTTTCAAGTATCCCATAAAGGGAATTGAAAGTGAAAGTTCAAGAAATTTAAATATTCCATCAGCAGTAAGGGTATCCCATAAAGGGAATTGAAAGTTAAATTTTTATATTCCTTATGCTATTTATGTTATATGGAGTATGTATCCCATAAAGGGAATTGAAAGCGAAGAATAATTATTCAAATAAAATTTTTTCTATTTTTGAAGTATCCCATAAAGGGAATTGAAAGTTATAGCGAAGATAAATTTAACGGTGTTTTCATAAGAGGTATCCCATAAAGGGAATTGAAAGTAAAAATGTTAAACATGCTTTAAACTATTTGGTTAAATAGTATCCCATAAAGGGAATTGAAAGTGAACTTCAACAAATTTTTTATATCTCGGGTCTCTTCTGTATCCCATAAAGGGAATTGAAAGAAAACTAAATTAAGAATGCAAGAAGCGCAAAAACAATGTATCCCATAAAGGGAATTGAAAGAGTATTGTTTCAATATGCTTCTTATATATATTTATCCATGTGTATCCCATAAAGGGAATTGAAAGTCGGCTGTTCTTTCATCAGGAAAACGCAAAAACCATTTTATGTATCCCATAAAGGGAATTGAAAGTTATATCTTCTTTCTTATAAACTGATTCAAGTATTGTATCCCATAAAGGGAATTGAAAGATTTATCCACGTCAATATAAGGAACTCCAGCTCTAAAATTGTATCCCATAAAGGGAATTGAAAGAAGTTTCTTATAGTGGTCTTCAAGTTTATCTTTAGGTATCCCATAAAGGGAATTGAAAGCACTACGAAAGTTTTTGTTTAGAAAAGCCCATGCTAATTTGTATCCCATAAAGGGAATTGAAAGTTATACTCATTATTGTTTTCATTGTTATTATTCCTTGGCATATGTATCCCATAAAGGGAATTGAAAGCCCTAATGCGCTATTAAAATATTTTTCACCCATATGGTATCCCATAAAGGGAATTGAAAGTTTACACTTATTAGCGTTAGTAGATAATTTTTTATTTTTAGTATCCCATAAAGGGAATTGAAAGGAAAGTATATGTTATTGAAGTTTTGAATAATTCTGAGTGTATCCCATAAAGGGAATTGAAAGTCTACTCCGCTGTACTACCGATATTAAAGGAGTAGTATCCCATAAAGGGAATTGAAAGCTTGACGTTGATAATGCTTTCATACTATATCTTCTGGAAGGTATCCCATAAAGGGAATTGAAAGACAAGAATTGGAAGAGGAATTCAACAAAAAAGTAATGAAAGTATCCCATAAAGGGAATTGAAAGTGAGGAATTAATTGTTTCATCATTTGTGATGCTGCCTGTGGTATCCCATAAAGGGAATTGAAAGCTAATTCCGCCCGAAGTCTCCGCTAATTTTTCATTTTTTGTATCCCATAAAGGGAATTGAAAGTTTGCATAATCATTACTAAGAATATAAGATATTGTAGTATCCCATAAAGGGAATTGAAAGGCAAATAATTGATTGGATAAAGCAAAACTGGATAATAGCTGTATCCCATAAAGGGAATTGAAAGGCTGGAATACCTTTATGTTTAGCTCTTCCAATAGTAAAGGTATCCCATAAAGGGAATTGAAAGTAATAATAAGGTTAGAATCAGTAGTATCAGAGAAAGGTGAGTATCCCATAAAGGGAATTGAAAGAATTTGTAAAAATGTATTTCGTTCCAAAGCTTTTGATATGTATCCCATAAAGGGAATTGAAAGTGAAATTGATGATATAGAAGTATTGTATGAAACATTATACCGTATCCCATAAAGGGAATTGAAAGGGATTCCATCTCTCTTCAATTTCAATTCTTGTTTTTTGGTGGTATCCCATAAAGGGAATTGAAAGGCACCAGATGAAAGCTATGTATGGAAGTTTGATGTATATGTATCCCATAAAGGGAATTGAAAGAGCTAAAAAACTTCTAGGTTCTACTTCTTCAATTGTTCTAGTATCCCATAAAGGGAATTGAAAGTAAATAAACTAATTTCAATATCATACGTATAAACAATGTTGGTATCCCATAAAGGGAATTGAAAGTACTTTTACATGCTACTATTGTTTGTTCATCAATAATAGCGTATCCCATAAAGGGAATTGAAAGTATAGTATGCTATAATATGAGATATCGGACTTAAGAAGGTATCCCATAAAGGGAATTGAAAGAATATGAATATACCACTAAGTAATTTTATTGCACCGTCATGTATCCCATAAAGGGAATTGAAAGCTTATATATAACACGCCATAATCCAACTTTAGTTAATCTGTATCCCATAAAGGGAATTGAAAGTTAAATATATGAAAATCATTTGCTGAAGCAGGTATGTATGTATCCCATAAAGGGAATTGAAAGAATGCAGAAATATCATTATTTGATTTCGTAGCACCTGGAGGTATCCCATAAAGGGAATTGAAAGTTGTAATCTTTTGCTTTCTTCATTTGGTTGTGAACATAAGTATCCCATAAAGGGAATTGAAAGATCAGCATGGAATTGATTAACTGCATAAAACATCACAGGGTATCCCATAAAGGGAATTGAAAGAAGAATAATAATTGACTGGAGAGTAACAAGTGGAAGTGCGTATCCCATAAAGGGAATTGAAAGGTTTATTGCTTCTGCTAATTTATTTATATTCCACCTTAAGTATCCCATAAAGGGAATTGAAAGAAAGCTTGTCCCACATTTGCAAAAATAAAGTTAATTTGGTATCCCATAAAGGGAATTGAAAGGATAACGTTTTATGTTCCTAAAGAACAAATAAAATTAGGTATCCCATAAAGGGAATTGAAAGAATTGTAGCCCTAGGAGTTGCTCCTGCCAAAAGATTTTCGTATCCCATAAAGGGAATTGAAAGTAGACAAATGTATATATGATTATGGAGAAAATTTTTTTTATTGTATCCCATAAAGGGAATTGAAAGCAAAGTTCTAATTTCCTCATTTATTTCATCAATTTCATCGTATCCCATAAAGGGAATTGAAAGCACTCGAGGACTTTTCCCATACCAGTGGTATATTCTCTAGTATCCCATAAAGGGAATTGAAAGTGCTATGTCAACTGGGTATATTGGTCTAATGTTATAGTATCCCATAAAGGGAATTGAAAGGATAAACCTCGTTTAAATAAAGTTTATCTTGACAATTTAGCTTACCGTATCCCATAAAGGGAATTGAAAGAACCTTAATTTTTTGCTCTCAGCTTACAGTATTGGAGAGTATCCCATAAAGGGAATTGAAAGTATAAACTTAAAGAGGAATTAACTCGTGAATGGCGATATTGTATCCCATAAAGGGAATTGAAAGTTATTCTTCGGGAAATATTTGTTTTAAACCTTCATAAACCGTATCCCATAAAGGGAATTGAAAGTCTTCCTTAGGAATACTAATGTATTCTTGCGCAAGTTCCAAGTATCCCATAAAGGGAATTGAAAGTTACTTTCAGGATTAATTATATATTTAACAAATACTGTAAAGTATCCCATAAAGGGAATTGAAAGTATAATTCCAAATGCTGATAATAATGTTATATTCCTTAATTTTGTATCCCATAAAGGGAATTGAAAGTTCAATTCATTATCTTTATCAAAAACTATTTTAGCTTTGTATCCCATAAAGGGAATTGAAAGACCTAAATCAAATCCCCATCTTCCACTTGCAAAAGTTGTATCGTATCCCATAAAGGGAATTGAAAGTTTATGGGATACTGTAAACAAAAAAGAATTTTCTATATAGCAGTATCCCATAAAGGGAATTGAAAGTGAAAAAGTTGATCTAATGTTAGAGGCAGGAAAAGCAGTATCCCATAAAGGGAATTGAAAGATAACATCAAATGTTTTAATATGGACATCACCGAATCTAGGTATCCCATAAAGGGAATTGAAAGTGTTACAGGATTTCCTTGACTATCAACAAATCTTGTTGATGTATCCCATAAAGGGAATTGAAAGGGTAATTCCTCTTTAATTTCTTCGCTCATACTTAATAGTATCCCATAAAGGGAATTGAAAGAATTTCTGCAAAAAACGAAAATGAGGAAAACAATAGTATCCCATAAAGGGAATTGAAAGTTATCAAGAGAATTTGTTGAAGAATTATTAAAAGAAGGAGTATCCCATAAAGGGAATTGAAAGAGATCTTTATTTCGTTTACGAACTAGTAGAATGCAGCGTATCCCATAAAGGGAATTGAAAGTTTTTTATTTTATATAATATAAAAATATGTAATTTTTAAAAGTTGTTTGGTATCCCATAAAGGGAATTGAAAGGAAGAAACTAAAAGTTATTTGAGGATGCAGCTGATTTTACAGGTGATTTTACTGTATCCCATAAAGGGAATTGAAAGGAAGAAACTAAAAGTGGTATCAAGCTAAATTATGGACCAAGTATCCCATAAAGGGAATTGAAAGAGTAGAAATTCAGGGGGTATCCCATATTCCGTAATTGTTATCCCATAAAGGGAATTGAAAGATTTTACATCCCCCTGTAATTATTTCATTGTAGAAATCAGGTATCCCATAAAGGGAATTGAAAGTTGCACTAGAGCCTTCCAATGATGCTTTTAATTATTTCATGTATCCCATAAAGGGAATTGAAAGATAAAAATAAATATTATATTTTTACTGAACAAAAGCAATTGTATCCCATAAAGGGAATTGAAAGTTATCACCCGTCCAGCCTGCCGAAGGCGGTATATAATAGTATCCCATAAAGGGAATTGAAAGAAGTCTCTCCCGCGCTCTTTGACTTATAACCATTTTGCTTTGGTATCCCATAAAGGGAATTGAAAGACATTTAAACCCGAAGAATTGGAAGTAAAAGGTTTTGAAGTATCCCATAAAGGGAATTGAAAGTGCTTTTGTTCTTGTGGTTTAGGAATTAATAGTGGGGCTATGTATCCCATAAAGGGAATTGAAAGTGATAAGTCAAAATTCCTAAGCTATAGTCAATATAATAATGTATCCCATAAAGGGAATTGAAAGGTTACCTACTTTGAAAATTTTGCAATAGCTGTTCATTGTATCCCATAAAGGGAATTGAAAGACCTTCAGCCATAAGTGGTCAATTTCTGATGTAATATTGTATCCCATAAAGGGAATTGAAAGTAAAATCGTAAAAATAAATCCAAAATAGAGCATAAACAATTGTATCCCATAAAGGGAATTGAAAGATGAATTCTTTCAGCAATTCCTTTTCCATCTTATAAGTATCCCATAAAGGGAATTGAAAGTGCAAAATAAAATAGAGCCTACTTTAAGAGGATTATTCTGTATCCCATAAAGGGAATTGAAAGAGTGGATGTTGTTGTAAAGTATGGTTTAGGACTTGATAGTCGTATCCCATAAAGGGAATTGAAAGATTTAGAAAGAGGGAGTAAAAATGGTAGCGTGGATACCAGTATCCCATAAAGGGAATTGAAAGAATTTTAATTTGTAAAGAATGTAAAAGGAAGAAAATTAGTATCCCATAAAGGGAATTGAAAGTTTTCTTCACTCATGTTTTTCTTTTAAATAATGATTGTATCCCATAAAGGGAATTGAAAGTTCTCTAAAATATCCGATTAAATACATTCCTACAGCTGTATCCCATAAAGGGAATTGAAAGTATAATTTGCTCAATCATACCTTTTTTTAATTTTATCTTAGGTATCCCATAAAGGGAATTGAAAGACATAAAAAGCGGAGCTTACCGTGTTATGGCTCTAAACGTATCCCATAAAGGGAATTGAAAGTTTTGAATACAGAACACCTTACTATGATGCTATTTATACTGTATCCCATAAAGGGAATTGAAAGTGTTTAAAGTATAAACCGCAATAAGCTTCCTATAGACGGATGTATCCCATAAAGGGAATTGAAAGTTTCAGACTTAAAGCTAATGAATTTTATTGAAGTATCCCATAAAGGGAATTGAAAGTTATTGTTTTTTGCAGAAATGTTTTTTGCAGAAATTTGTATCCCATAAAGGGAATTGAAAGACAAATAGCAATGATATTAGGAATGAAGAGAAGTGATTTAGTATCCCATAAAGGGAATTGAAAGATTTTTACAGGTTTACCATACGTATCTATTAATCTGTATCCCATAAAGGGAATTGAAAGTAAAACATTTTTTTAATTTTCAATTTTTTGTTAAGTAAGTATCCCATAAAGGGAATTGAAAGTCTATTTTCTTGCAATTATTAAAATCCTAGGAGATAAATAAGTATCCCATAAAGGGAATTGAAAGTGCTATTTCAAGATCTTGAAAAGGGAAAAATTATTTAGTATCCCATAAAGGGAATTGAAAGTAAGTCTTCTGGAAAAACGTGTGTAGCAATTATCCTGTAGGTATCCCATAAAGGGAATTGAAAGAACCAAAATACCAAAAGTACTATTTTCAATATTCTCAAGGTATCCCATAAAGGGAATTGAAAGTATTCAATTGTTAAGTTAGAAAGACATAAATCAATTAAAGTATCCCATAAAGGGAATTGAAAGAAAATATTATTCCCAACATCATAACTATCAAAAGGTAGTATCCCATAAAGGGAATTGAAAGTAACAAATTATTTTCCTTATTACAAAGGCTATTTTTACTGGTATCCCATAAAGGGAATTGAAAGTAGTATCCTTAAGTTTTTTGACCACCAATCCATTGAACCGTATGTATCCCATAAAGGGAATTGAAAGATAATTCTATTTTTGAAATCATTGTATATTTCTTCTCCTGAGTATCCCATAAAGGGAATTGAAAGTCAGCACTTTCAGGTGCGGAAGGCAAATTAAATTGCTGTGTATCCCATAAAGGGAATTGAAAGTGTTTTAATGTTTATTGATGAAGGCAAAAAAGGTATGAGTATCCCATAAAGGGAATTGAAAGTTTTAAGTTTATGTTATGTTCATTCCGCAAGTGAGCAATAGTATCCCATAAAGGGAATTGAAAGAGCTGGGCAAAGAGCGGATATTACTCTTCACTCTTCAACTAAAGGTATCCCATAAAGGGAATTGAAAGAATTATACCACCTATTAACCCAGCTATTCCACTAACGTATCCCATAAAGGGAATTGAAAGACTACAATAATAATAATGATAAGTTTTGTTTCCATCTTTCGTATCCCATAAAGGGAATTGAAAGCTGGGGTATAATTGCTATTGGAATAGGTATTTTAATTATTAGTATCCCATAAAGGGAATTGAAAGTGATATTGAATATATATTTAATCAAATTGAAAAATGACTGTATCCCATAAAGGGAATTGAAAGATATTGTAAATTACGCATTATTGCTTTCTTTCGGTTTTCCAAAGTATCCCATAAAGGGAATTGAAAGTTTGTATGCCAAAAATCCTGCTAAAATATTGCTTATATGTATCCCATAAAGGGAATTGAAAGTTAACTTTTTTATTGTTTCAATCGTCAATTTTTTAGCGTATCCCATAAAGGGAATTGAAAGTATGTAATGCTTTTTTAATTTGCTGAAGTATTTGTTTAGCTGTATCCCATAAAGGGAATTGAAAGAAGGTTGAATATTGTAACCATAGTTTTTTAGCACCTTGTATCCCATAAAGGGAATTGAAAGTTTATTGTATCAACGTAGATTTGTGTTAAAAGTATGGTATCCCATAAAGGGAATTGAAAGTGTATTGTTGCTGGTTTTCGTAAACCCGCTTTTATTGTATGTATCCCATAAAGGGAATTGAAAGTTTGGTATAGGCTACAATTATGCTAAACAAGCAGGATTGTATCCCATAAAGGGAATTGAAAGTGACGTAATACTCAAATACCTTGAGAGCATTGATAATAAAGGTATCCCATAAAGGGAATTGAAAGGTAAACTAAAAATTTTACCAAATGTAGATAAAGCATTGTATCCCATAAAGGGAATTGAAAGATGTTTTCTGGAATTTCAAACGGTTTCGGCTCCATATTTACGTATCCCATAAAGGGAATTGAAAGTAGTGATATCACAATAAGACTACATTTTACCTAATTTAAGTATCCCATAAAGGGAATTGAAAGTTTGTAATTTTGTAATATTTGATGTAGGAATACTACTCCCGAAGTATCCCATAAAGGGAATTGAAAGTACAAAAATACTGGTGGGTAGTATTAATAATATTCATAATGTATCCCATAAAGGGAATTGAAAGCTTAGTTTTTCTTTATCAACCACTTTTTCGGCTCTCGAGTATCCCATAAAGGGAATTGAAAGCAATAGATCAAGAACGCATTTAGGATATGGTTTTCTGCTGTAGTATCCCATAAAGGGAATTGAAAGTGTAAAAATGCAGATAACACCATTAAGTAGTAGTGAATAGTATCCCATAAAGGGAATTGAAAGTCACTCATGTTTCAATATGATTTTTACACAATAATAAATAAGTATCCCATAAAGGGAATTGAAAGTTATACCCCTTAATTTTTTGCTTTACTTTTTCAAGTTTTCGTATCCCATAAAGGGAATTGAAAGTATGTTCTCGATAAACTCAAAAGTGTCAGCAAATGTATCGTATCCCATAAAGGGAATTGAAAGAGTTATGAAAGCTTTGGTGTAACTGTTAATCAGTATGAAGTATCCCATAAAGGGAATTGAAAGGTTTACTTGTAAAATGCTGTAGACATTTACTAAATCGTATCCCATAAAGGGAATTGAAAGTGTTCAAAACTAAAAGAATATACACGCTGTAAAAACTGTGTATCCCATAAAGGGAATTGAAAGTATTATTGTTGTTAAAGAATGAAATATTATATCCCACTCGTATCCCATAAAGGGAATTGAAAGTTGCTAAATTTAAAGAATATTCTTACACTTGTGCCATTCTTAGTATCCCATAAAGGGAATTGAAAGTGGCTATTAACACAAAACATGTTTACAGCAATAGTAATAGGGTATCCCATAAAGGGAATTGAAAGTTTACATTTTGCTTTAATCTTTCTACAAATTCTTGTATAGGTATCCCATAAAGGGAATTGAAAGAATAAAAGTGAGAATAACCTTAAACATAAATTTTAACATAACTTTAAGCTTAGTATCCCATAAAGGGAATTGAAAGTATCGAAATCTTTCCAGTATGCTTGAACATATGTTTTTACGTATCCCATAAAGGGAATTGAAAGTATTGAGAAAGCTAGTGATGGAATTATCCAATTCCTGCTTTCGTATCCCATAAAGGGAATTGAAAGGGCTTTTCAATAGGCTTTTCCACAGGTTTTTCAATTTGTATCCCATAAAGGGAATTGAAAGATAAACCTGCCAATTCCTGAGCTTCTCCTTTTAGCTCAAGTATCCCATAAAGGGAATTGAAAGCAACAGGAAATGGTTATATTCAAAGAATACATGTTGCAGGTATCCCATAAAGGGAATTGAAAGATTTCAATTATTCGTTCTATAATATCTATGTATTTTTGCTTGTATCCCATAAAGGGAATTGAAAGCATTCACAGTATTCTAAGCAATTTTTACACATTTTTCATTGTATCCCATAAAGGGAATTGAAAGACAACGCGTGTTACTTTAAAAACATATACTTTCACAAGGTATCCCATAAAGGGAATTGAAAGTATTATTGTTGTTAAAGAATGAAATATTATATCCCACTGTATCCCATAAAGGGAATTGAAAGTAGCTTTTAAGTTTGATTTTCAAGGGTTAAATAATGTTGCATACGTATCCCATAAAGGGAATTGAAAGTGATATGCTATGTCAACTAATTCATCCCAATATGTTCTGTGTATCCCATAAAGGGAATTGAAAGATCCTAATTCTGTCATTACACATTCCCATCCTTTAGGTATCCCATAAAGGGAATTGAAAGTTTTTACTTCCGTCTGATATTTATTAAGAAAATAGTCGTATCCCATAAAGGGAATTGAAAGTAGGTGGTCTTCCACGTTTCCTTTCCTTTTCCTCCATACTTTCGTATCCCATAAAGGGAATTGAAAGATATCTTATTGTTTTAGTATTTCCACATATTAGACATTTATATGTATCCCATAAAGGGAATTGAAAGTTATCTGTTTCTGCCAATCTTTTAAAATTCTCTACAAACCGTATCCCATAAAGGGAATTGAAAGTCAATTAACATTTGTAGTTCAGGATTGTTATTTAGTATCCCATAAAGGGAATTGAAAGTAAAAACAACAATATAGTGAAGAAAATGAAGAAAAAAGCTTGTATCCCATAAAGGGAATTGAAAGTAAATTTATAATATAACAACAAAGCAATTATTCCTAAAATGTATCCCATAAAGGGAATTGAAAGGTTATTTTATCTGCACCAGCAATAATCATTCAGGGTATCAGAGTATCCCATAAAGGGAATTGAAAGGGGAAAGTAACCGTAACAATCCAAGTTTCGGTCACCATGTGTATCCCATAAAGGGAATTGAAAGTGAAACTCCTGAATCAGTTGAAACAATGTTGGCTCTGCTGTATCCCATAAAGGGAATTGAAAGTGAAAATATTATTGAAGTAATACATGAAAAAGGAACAAAAGTATCCCATAAAGGGAATTGAAAGATGATTGCTCAACAACTATTTTGGCTGGCCAGCGTTTCGGAAAAACTAGTTCTTGGTTTTAGTCTAAAACTCATAAGAGATTGAAAGCTTTTAATGA